>OGYE01002040.1_pt1 | contig 12660 bp, 19 predicted proteins | sample 1576471 | NCBI WGS metagenome assembly OGYE01 (sample SAMEA3541532, study PRJEB24748) | human gut metagenome | biome: human gut; feature: human-associated habitat; material: faeces | place: China | collected 2012
ATGCCTTTGAAGAAGGTAAGGCTGAGGGGCGTAGAGAAGGCGAAGCTAAAGGCCGCTGTTGAGTTTGAAAAAACTTATGCAGAAATGCTACTTATGCTGCAGGCTGCGTTTCCTCAGACCAGCTGGGGAACATACCTGACAGAACGGGCTAGTGAGCATGGTGTGGATAGACGCTTGGCTGCCTGCGCTGTGGTGGTACTGACAATTACCGGTACTGCAGGGGCAACTGTGGCACGTGGCTCCCTGTTTGCTGCAACCAATGGTGAAAACTTTTTAACAAGCGAAACCGTAACCATTGGCAGTGATGGCACGGCTGATGTAAAGGCTATGGCGCTCCGTGCCGGCGTTGCCGGCAATGTGGATGCTGGCAGCATTACTAAAATTCCCGCCAGCATTTATGGCGTGAGCAGCGTAACCAATAAGGCTGCTGCATATGATGGCTTTGACCAGGAGGATGATGCTACCTTACTGGAGCGTTTGCTTTTCAAAGTGCATCAGCCTGCTACTAGCGGCAACATTAATCATTACCGGCTTATGGCTACTAGCGTTGCCGGTGTTGGTGACGTAAAGGTGCTGCCGCTCTGGGCAGGTAACGGTACTGTAAAAATCCTTGTAGTGGATGTCAACAGAGAAGCTGCCTCTGAGGATTTACTGGCAAAGGTGCGAGCGGTTATTGAAGGGGAACGTATTATTGGTGCTACTCCTACTATTGCTGCTCCTGAGTTGCTGACAATTGACGTGGCGCTGACTGTTACTAATGGCACTGGCAGTGCTGCAGGCATTAAGGCAGCACTTAATGATTACTTCAAAAACAATGTATTTGATGCTACCAGCATTAGCTATGCTCAGGTGGGCAGGATTATTTTGGAGCAGGCGGCCAGCACTGGTGTAAATGATTATTCCAGGCTGACTATCAATGGTGGCACCGTCAATGTGCCGGTTACTGCTGAGCAGCTGCCGGTTGTAGGGCAGGTGACGTTAAATGGATAATAGCTGGATGCGTCAAAATGAAGTAGATATTTCCAGATATCTGCCTAAATTTTTGCTGAAGGATAAAAGGATCAGCTGCGTGTTGGCTGCAGATAGCGCTGAGCATGAGCTTCAACGGTTGAGCTTGCAGGATTTGCAGGCTCAATTTTATTTATCAACAGCAACCTGGGGGCTGAGTCTTTGGGAGGAATTTGTTGGCCTGCCTATTGATACTGCCAGTGACTACAAAACTAGGCGCGTGGCTGTATTTAATAAGATGAATGGCAACGTAATTGTTACGCCTGAGTTTTTACGCCAGCTGATTAACCGTTATGTTGCTGATAAAACAGGCCAGCTGGTTGAGCATAATGAGCAATATTATTTTGACGTTGTGCTGCCTGATGGCAAGGTGCTCAGCTTTGACGATTTGGAAGCGGCGCTGCAGCTGTATACGCCTGCTCATTTAGGCTGGAAGTATATAGCTCAGACAAGTGTTGACGGTGATTTTTATATTGGCGGCCTTGTATCACAGGCAAAGGAAATTACTATTCCTGCTGACACTGTAGTAGATATTACTATTGCAGGCCCGGCTGAGCCTATTCCTGCAGGCCTTGTATCCATGGGTAACGAAATTTATATACCCGCTGACTTATTCAATTAGGAGGAATTTATATTATGGCAACAGGTCAATTTTCTAAAGTACTTGTCACTGCTGCAGGTAAAGAGATGATTGCTCAAAGTCAGAGCGGCAAAACCCTGACCTTTACCCGTGTGGCTTTAGGTGACGGCCTTGTTACTGATAGCGATCAGATTACTACATTTGCTGCAGTAAAAAATGAGCGTATGAGCTTGCCTATTGCAGAATGCACCAATCTGGGTAATGGTCAATTCCGTATTCAGTTCCGGCTGAATAATCAGGATGTTACTACTGGCTTTTGGCACCGTGAAATTGGCGTTATGGCAAAAATTGATAACGGTACTGAAAAGCTTTATGCATATACCAGCACTGGTAATCAGGGCAACTATATCTACGATAAGACTACACCGGTGGATGAACGCGTGGTGAATGTAGATTTTGTAGTTGGCAATGCTGAAAATTTAGAAGTTGTAATTAACTCTAGTATCGTATACGCAACTGTCAAAGATTTGGAAAAACATGATGATGACGATACTGCTCATAAATCTGCTATTGATAAGCACGATAATGACGCTGATGCTCACGCTGAAGCTATCGCTAAGCATAACAGCGCTGCTGAAGCTCATGGCCATATGCGTGACTTGCTGGATAGCATGACTGGCTATAGGCTGAAATCTACTGCTTATACACTAGGTGCCCGCGTTGGCTGCCATTACCATCGTGACTTAGAGCTGTTCTGTACGCAGGCTGGCACTACTACTGCGATTGCGCTGGATACTAAGAATGCGGCCTACGGCAATGTAATCACTGACGGCAGCGTTAAATGGACCGTAGTAGAAAAAGACGGACACCCTGTTGGCGACGTTGTGCCACGCCCGTTTTTGAAGCTTGGTTATGTTAAAGCCAATGGAGCAACAGTTAATCGTGCTGACTATCCGACTTTGGTGGCCTTTGCAAATGCAAATAACCTGTGGACGGATACACCGGCGACAGAGCCGTGGAAATTTGGTAAGGGCAATGGAAGTACAACGATGGTGCTGCCAGATTATAGAAAACGCGTTATCCAGGGCGGAGATACAGCGGCTGCCATTGCCGCTGGCCTGCCTAATATTACAGGTGACTTTAGAAGTGTCGATGTTGGTGGTTGGGAAGGTGCAAGCGGAGCATTTATTGCGGAAAATACCGGGGGGGGTGGACAGACTACGCTGGGTAGCGCGCACTATGATGCCACAGTATCGTTTGACGCTTCTCGTTCTAGCTCTATCTATGGGGCTTCCTCCACTGTCCAACCGCCTGCCATTCAGCTCATTCCTCAGCTAAAAATCTAGCATTTTATTTGCCTGATTTGTACAAAAGCTGGGGGCTGTACTGTTTCAGCATTGCCATAAACAGAGTTGCTTTTACTAGCATCAAATATTATGCCATCACCAATTGGATAATAGTTGCCATTAGTGTTGCACACTACATTGTCTTTATTGGTGCCAGCTGCAGTAACGAAACATCCATTTCCATTGCCCATTTGATCTTTCAAATTCGTTAATAAATCCCAAAATTCACCAGTTATGTTAGGCAAACCTGCTGCCAGTACAGCCACACTATCCCCGCCCTAGATTTTTAGGTTAGGGACAAGCTGTAGGGCGGGTGGCTGCACTGTTGTGGAGCTGCCGTAAATAGTATTGCTGTTGCTGGCATCAAGCCTAATGTCTGGGTATGCGTATGGCGTTTCACCATCATTAGAAAAGAGATTTCTATAAGATGGTTGACAATTTTTTGATGCTGATAGTGACCCTTCTGTGCCCTTCCATAAATAGCAGCTATCTGCGCTGCTCATGTAACCTGTAATATTCGGCAGTCCAGCATTCAATACACCTGTGCTATCCCCGCCCTGCAGCTTAGCACTTAAGCTGTGCTATTAAGGCTATAGCGGGAGGTTGTACGGTATTGCTAGCACCATAGACATTATTTGATTGTGAAGCGTCGAAGTTAATAGAAAATGCACCGCCTCCGCTACCAGCAGCTCTACCGCTTGACGTAATTTTTTTGGTTCCTGTCAGTGCTCCTGTCCCAGCGGAAAAGCTTTCGCAGGTGCCACCAGATGCTCCACCCATAATATTAGGCAAGCCCGGAGCTAGCGCAGCGGCCATATCCCCGCCCTCTATCAAAAAAAGAAAGGAATGATAAAAATGTCAAATACTAAAACTGTTTACTCCTATGATGAAAAAGGGTATTTTGCCCACAAAATCGTCCTTGATGATACCGACAAATCCCCTAGCGGTAGCTGGAATGTGCCTGCTAGTACCGTTGATTTTGCCCCTCCGGCCGAAAAAGAAGGTTTCAAAATCAAGCTGGTTAACGGCGCGTGGGAATATGAGCAAGAGGAACCCGCTGAACCGGAACAGCCTGAGCCTACTTTTGAAGAGTTGCAGGCACAAAAGATTAGCAGCCTTAAATATGAGCGTGACCGCCTTGAAGTCGAGCCTATTGCTTGCAATGGCAAAAATTTTGATTACGATGAAAAGGCAAGGGACCGCATCAATGCCGCTATCATTGCACTGGAGCTTCAGCCTGCTGAGGCAACTATTATGTGGACCACAGCAGATAACACTGACGTTGCTGTGACTGCTGCAGACCTTAAAAACGTAATTGCAGCTGTTGCCGTAAGAAGTGACACTCTGCACAGTAAATATCGCATTGCAAAGGATAAAGTGGCAGCTGCTACGACTCAAGAAGAACTGGAAGCTATTACTCTGTGATAGGAATGCTAAAACACTGAAAAGCCTTATGGATAGGGCCTTTGCGGCACTTTTAAATGCAAAATGAAAAACAGTACCCCACCTGTACCTAAAATACTCAGGAGCAGAGCGGGGCACTGCTATTTATAGATGTAAATGAAAATGCCGTGTTAGTACCAATTAAGGGAGTAAATCAATGGCTTTTCTGAGCTGCTGTATTGACTTGTGAGTATACACTTTTTGCGTCACACCTTTAGCGGCGTGGCCAAGTATCTTTTTGATGCTCAATTCGTTGGCACCGGCGTTATCCAGCCATGTTGCACAAGTATGCCGGCACTCATGCGGCGTATGCTTACAGCGGGATACCTCCATCACTGCCTTAAACTTGCGCCTGAAAACGTCATAGCGCACCTGCTCAGCCTTGCCGTTGGTAATAAGCGTTTTGCCGGGCATGCGCATCCAATGCTCAAAATATGGCAATGTACGGCGGCTGATAGGCACAACTCGATTGCGGCCTGCCTCCGTCTTACTATCCCGCACAATAAAATAGCGCTGATGCAATTTTACGTCTGCTTTTTGGATAGCTAGAAATTCGCTGGGCCTGCAGCCACAATAGCACAGCATAACTACACACATAGCCCAGCTTGCCAGAGGGTGCTCAGCGTTTATAAGTTTGCGCACCCGGTTTAGCTGCCGTGTGTTAAAGGGATTTTTAGGCACTCTGACAGTATGCTTGTCAATATCTACGTATTCCGAATAATCCATGGCAGCGCCTATAATCTCATACTTAATGGCATAGGTGTAGCAATGGTGCATTATCTGACGCACCTTGCGCTGGCTAGCCTGCCCGGCTCCGCTATCACGTACATCAGCTATTACTTGCTGCAGGTCAGCTGGCCTAAGCTCAGCGAAGCGCCTGTTGTAGATGCGACTACAGTGCTTATAAGCGCTTTGGTAATTTCTGACAGTTACGGCTGCCATACCGGGATACTTTTCAGCAGCCATTAGTTGGTAGACCTTAGCAAAAGTAGCAACGTTGGTTACGAATCGCATAGGGTCCCTGTGGTAGTCTGCCAGCATGGTCAGGCCAGCTTCATAGCTTGCCACGTAACCTATGGCCTTTTGTTTACCGGCAACTGTCACCTTAACCACAAAAGGGTTACGGCGGCGGGTATCACTGCGTTCCGTGATGCTCCCGTATCCATTGGGCAATTTTAATCTTTTCTTCATTATTAATCACACTCCTATACTAATGATATTTAATAGTATAGGAGTTATTTCATTAGGAGGCTAACAATATGTGGGAATTTGTTGCTGGCTACATTATTGGCATGATAGCCACTCTGCTTACAATTATATTTTTTGTTGGACGTAAAGGAGGAAATTAAATGGATCTTAATACTGCTTATGCTGCCATGGCTCAGGCAGGCAACAAAATTGCTGAGCTATTTAGCCTGAAATTTATTTTAGGCGCTGTACTTGCTGTATTGCTTCAACGTCATTTCATTCTATTTGTGGGCTTTATGGTGTTGGTATTTATTGACTGCTTTACACGCTGGATGGCAATTAGCCATGATTATCTGGAAGAAAAAGGCGTGGAAGAACCTAGCATTGTAGATGATATTGAAGGCATTCGTGCTGCACGTGCTGCAGGAAAAATTGATAGCAGCACTATGAAGGAACGGGGCCTTGGCAAAATTATTATCTATTGCCTGTGTGCTTTTATGGCTGCTGTTGGCGATATTATGATGGCTTATAGTGGTAGCCCGGCGTGGATGGTGAGCTTAGTGATTGGCTATATGGTTGTGACGGAAGCTTTATCAATAGTTGAAAACTTATCTGACGCAGGTGTTGAATGTATGGATAAGCTTATTGAAAAGCTTAAGGGGAGGCTATAATTATGAAGGGTATTGATGTTAGCGAAAATAATGGTATTGTAGATTGGCATGCTGTGAAGGCTGCTGGCATGGAGTTTGCCATTATCCGACTGGGCTATGGTAATAACCATTTGGATAGCTGCTTTTATCATAACATTAATGGAGCTGTAGAAGCTGGCCTGAAAATTGGTGTGTATTATTATAGCTATGCTTTGGATGCAGACGCTGCAAAAAGTGAAGCACGCTTTGTGACTGCCGTTCTGGATGATGCCGGCCTTAAACCTCATATGCTCAGTATGGGTATTTGGGTTGATATGGAGGATGCTGATGGCTACAAAGCAAATCATGGCATGCCTTCTAATCAGACTATTACTGATATGTGCAGCGCTTTTATCTGTGAAATGAATAGCTATGGATATTGGTGCGGCGTATATGCAAGCTATGATTGGCTGCGTAATCGTATTGATACTAAGCAGCTGGCTGAATATGTGCCATACTGGTGCGCTCAATGGGGCAACCGATGCGATTGGCCTGATGCACGTATGTGGCAATATACTGATAGTTATAACATTGACGGTCAGCTGTTTGATGGCAATGTTGCCTATTAAAGGGGGCTGTTATGGATGTCAAAGAAAAAAAGATGTTGCAGTATCTGCTGTGCTACGCTGCTATTACTGCAGCTGCTGTGTGTGCCATTGCATACCTATGCCGCCAACCAACAGCAGCAAACGATAGTAGTGCAACTGGATACGTTGAACGAATTGAATCAACTGCTGACAGAGCAGCAGCTGCAATTGGAGATGGCTCAGGCAGAATTGATGCTGCTGAAGAAGCCCTCGATAGAGCTACTGCAACAATTGACAGAGGCCAAAAAGCAGCTGCAGATAACAAGGAACGAATTGAACGCCTCCAAAATATCATTGACGGCTGCGTCAAAAGAAATCAGCAGGCTACAGAGCTTGTCAAAAGAATTAAAGATACAAATAGACAGGGAGCAGAATAAGACTGCTCTACGGGCACGCCAGCACGCCTTCTGGGGCTTTGTAACTGGCATGGCTATATGTTACCTAGCGTCTAAATAATTAAAAGCCTACAACGGAAGCGTTAAAAACTTCTATTGTAGGCTTATTTTTATGAAAAAAATATTTAAAAACACTTGAAATAATGCTTTACAAAATAATCAAGTTATGGTATAATATAATCAATGAAGGGAGGTGAAAAGATGCTAGATATGGTCCACAAGATAACAGAAATTGCAGAAAGCATAGCCGTTACAATACTAAGCTTGGTAACAACTTGGTCCCTGTTAAAAAGAAAGTAAGTAACGGCTACAGACCTGAAGGGCGGCAGGTAAACCGCCCGCCCCTCTAGGGGTATTATATCAAAGAAAGGATAATAATACAATGAAAACTACTGATTTATTAATGGTTGCAATGGCTATTTGGGGTTATAAGCAAGGTGGCACACATGTAAAAATAGTTGCGGCTTGTATGGTTGTATACACGCTTGCAAGATTGATTGGAAAGGTGGCATAACTATGGCAGAAAATACTAATAACTGGGGCGGTGCTCGCAAGGGCGCTGGACGTCCAAAGGGAACAACTAAAGCTGAATCTAATCAGCGTAAACAGCGCAATATGCGTGCACATGATAATGAGTGGTTACTAATTAAGCGCTTTGATGCTATTATTAAAGCAGGGTACATAGCAGAATGTGAAAAGTTTTTGACTGAAATAGAATCACGCGACATTGAACAATAACATCAATGGATATGGGTTGAGCGTGATATTTACTGTACGAAAACCATTCTCTATTCTCCACCAGAATTAGTCCAATCGTGACAGTTGATTGGTGGAATAAAAAGCAGAGGATAGTGTATGACAGCACTATTCTCTGTTTTTGTTTGCAAGCTGTTTAGTGTGTGTAAGCTGCTTACCTATAACAGCACGAGGATAATGTACTTTCGCGGTACGTTATCCTCTTTTTTGTTTTTAGGATGAATTTAAGCATAGGTGATGCAAAATTTTTATTCCAAAGCTCTTTTCTTATTATAACAATGACAGTTTCTGTCCATGGTATCATATATAATTAACTTATCAGATTCCTTAAATGAAAAAGAGCTTTGAATATATTAAAAGGAGCGGATAGATTATGACGAAAAAAGCCTTGAAAAAGCAATTAAAGAAGCAACTGAAAAAAGCTGCTAAGCAGGCAGCAAAAAATAAAAAAGCTATAAAACTACTCAAAAAGCAGTTATCCGCCTTTGAAGCGAAGTCTATGAGTTATTTGGAGCGTCTTTTTATGAGCAATGTGGATTATCCGATAGATGATTTCGGCGCTATTGCCTATGTTGATGCAAGCTATAGCGATACTGGGCGTTTTGGCTCTATTGGTATAGTAATGCTTACACGCAGCGAGGTTATTCAATATTCGGAGATTCCGGAGAATTTGGAGGACTGCGCTCTTACCTCCACTAATCATGAGCTGCTTGCTGCTGCTAAGGCAATTCAAATGGCCAAAGAAAGACATATTAAAAATCTCATTATTAAGCATGATAATAATTCTATCGCTGAAGTGGCTAAAAGTCATTCTGTAACCAAGACGAGTATGGAGGAATGGTACAAGCAATTAGTTATGAAGCATAGAGAAAAGATGAGTATAACCTTTAAAAAGGTTAAAGGACATTCCAAGGAGTATTTTAACGAGCTTGCTGATACATTGGCTAATAAAGCGCTGAAGGCGGAGCGTGTGAAGCGTGCTAATACGCCGTTATTCTTTTCCCTGGGCGATAAGTTTCAGGAGGCTTTGGCTAAGGTAAAGATTTGCGGTTAAATGTTATATATGCTGATTTTAGTTTATCTTGAACCGCTTGTGTTGGAAAACACATTTAGAAGAATTATTAACCTCGGAAGCACGTGGCATATAAGCTGTATTTTGTAGTATAATTATATAAACAAAATACGGAGGTTAATACTATGACTAGAGAAATGCATATGGGCGACATTGTGCGCCATTTTAAAAGAGAAACTGTCGCAAACCCTACGACGGAATACTTATATAAAATACTGGCTTTTGCCGAGCACACGGAAACAGGCGAAAAGCTGGTGGTTTATCAGGCGCTGTATGCTCCGTTCAAGATTTGCGCCCGACCGTATGCTATGTTTATGAGCGAGGTGGACCGCGAAAAATATCCTGCGATTAAGCAAAAGTACCGCTTTGAGGTTGTGACGGAGTTCTGATTGCTTAGGCGATTATACCGGTGGTGCATATAATTTTATTTGCAGGAGAGAACGGAAATGCTTTATCCGATTTTAGAGCAATATGATGTTGATATAAAAAAAGCGCTGGCCTACGGCTTTGTGCGGGAGGGCGCAGGGCTGACACTGCGCAAGGTGTTGCCGGAAACAGAGTTTTACGCTGTCGTTACGCTTGCAGGCAAGGCCTTATCCGTAAATGTTTTGGAACGCGATACGGATGAGGAGTACCTGCCCTTTAACGTTGCCGATAACATCAGCGGTTACGTTATGAGCGTGCGTGAGAAAGCAGAGGCTCTGCTGGAAGAAATAAAAACGCAGTGCCTGATTAAGAGCAACGTTAAGCTGCAGCTGATGGATTACTGCTCGCAGCGCTTCGGCACTGTTCCCGACGCTCCGTGGCCGGAAACACCGGAGAATTTTACCTTTAAGACGGCGCGGAGAAATAAATGGTACGCTTTGTTTATGACGATTCCCTATAAAAGCCTGGGCCTAGCGAAGGCGGGGAAGGTTGATGTTTTGAATATTAAGCTGCCGCCGGCGAAGGTTGCGCAGCTGGTGGACAGGCAGCATTTTTATCCTGCGTATCATATGAATAAAAAGCATTGGCTGACGGTGCTGCTGCAAAAGGATGCAGACATTTCGTTGGTGCAGGAGCTGTTGGCGGAAAGCTATCGGCTGGTGGAAAAATAGCAAAGGAGATTGAGCAAGTGTTACATATAGGTTGTCATTTATCCTCATCGAAGGGCTTCTTAGCCATGGGAAAGACGGCGCTGTCGATTGGTGCCGATACGTTTCAGTTTTTTACGCGCAATCCGCGCGGAGGCAAGGCCAAGGCTGTGAAGCCGGAGGACGCGGTGGCGCTGAACGCGTTGATGCAGGAGCATAGCTTTGCGCCGATTTTGGCACACGCACCGTATACGATGAACCCCTGCGCAGCAGACGAAAAGCTGCTGGAGTTTGCACAGATGGTGATGGAGGGAGATTTGGCGATGCTGGAATATGTGCCGGGGAATATGTATAATTTTCATCCCGGCAGCCATGTGAAGCAGGGAGCTGAGGTTGGCATAGAAAAAATAGCGGCGTTGCTCAACAGCGTGCTGCACAAGGATTTGCACACCACGGTTCTGCTGGAAACGATGGCAGGCAAGGGAACGGAGGTTGGCCGCAACTTTGAGGAGCTGGCAGCAATTTTGAGCAAGGTGCAGCTAAATGAGAAGATGGGCGTTTGCCTTGATACCTGCCATATTTTTGACGGTGGTTATGATATAGTTAATGATTTGGACGGCGTACTGGCGCAGTTTGACAAAATTATCGGCTTGGAGCGTTTGAAGGCTGTGCATTTGAACGACAGCCTGAATATTTGCGGCAGTCATAAGGATCGTCATGCGTGCATTGGCGCAGGCAACATCGGCTTGGAGGCGCTGACGGCGGTGATTAACCATCCGGCGCTGCGCACACTGCCGTTTTACTTGGAAACGCCGAACGAGCTGCCGGGCTACGCTGCGGAAATAAAGCTGCTGCGTGAGCGCTTTGCAGAGTAATATATCAAGAATTTTTGCAAGAGGTGAAAGATAGAAATGGAAATGGCTTATACGGAGCTGAATGCGAAGCTGTGCGCTTTTTTGGATAAAACGCCCAACAGCTTTTTTGCCGTGAATAATATAAAAGAGGAGCTGGCAGCTGCAGGCTTTACCGAGCTGCAGGAAAACAGCAGATGGCAGCTGCAGGCTGGTGGCAAATATTACGTGAGCCGTAACGGTTCGGCACTGCTGGCCTTTGTGATTCCGCAAAAGGATTACCTGGGCTTTCAGATTTACGCCTGCCACTGCGATTCGCCGGCGTTCAAGCTGAAGAATAATGCGGAAATTGTGGTAGATAAAAAGTATGTGAAGCTGAATGTGGAAAAGTACGGCGGCATGCTGCTGAACACCTGGCTGGACAGGCCGCTTTCCGTTGCCGGACGCGTGCTGTGCAACGTTGACGGCCGCTTGGAAGCGCGTCTTGTTAATGTTGAGCAGGACCTGATGATGATTCCCAACCTGGCAATCCACATGAACCGTGAAGCCAACGAGGGCGTAAAGCTGAACGCGCAGACGGATATGCTGCCGCTTATCGGCAGTGCTGCGACTAAGGACGGCCTGCAGAAGCTGTTGGCGGAGGCCTGCGGTGTTACCGCAGAGCAGATTGTGGATACGGAGCTTTTCCTGTACAACAGAATGCCGGCGACTACAGTCGGATTGGAGCAGGAATATGTTGCCGGCGGCAGGCCGACAGCGCCGCCGCCGCATCCAGGTGCACCTGCAAATCATCCCGCAGATGTGTCCCTTCGCGGATGCGCATGTCCGTGAGATGCTGCATCGCCAGCGCCGTCACTTCGCGGCACTGCGCGGCGAGTGCTTCCTCATCCAGCGCACGTTCCGTCACAGTCGTCACGCCATCGAGCTGCATCAGGCGGCTGACGGTCAGGTCATTCGCCGCGCCCGTCGCCGCTTGCAGCGTATTTGCCGCCTGTATGTACGCCGCGGCAAGCGTCTCATCCACCGTCACATCGCTGTCAGAACCGCTGATGCGCCGGAGTGTCAGCTGCACGTCCACATGTCCGCGGCAAAGCGGCGCAAGCGTCTTGCGAATCGTTTCCTCCAGAAAGGTCAGACCGCGACCGAGCCGCATGGACAGGTCGAGGAAGCGATGGTTCACTGCCCGAAGCTCCACGGTCATCTCCCAGTCGCCCTGGCGAGATGTCTCCTTGCCATATCCGGTCATGCTCTGCATCCGGCAATCCCTCCCCTTCAGAAAATTTATTATACCACGTCCCGCCGCACTTTGCAAGTAGTTTCCCGTATTTGCGCGACTTCAGCTTTTTCGCATTGCAATCTTGACACGCAGTCGGCACGGTGTTATACTTTGGAACATCCGCGCATGTTTTTTCTTTGTTTTTCGCCAATTTGTCATGCGTAGGGAGGATGCAGTCCATGAAACTCGACCGGAAGAAAATGCTGCTCATCAGCTTCATGCTCTTTTCACTCTTTTTCGGCGCGGGAAATTTGATTTTCCCGCCTTTTTTAGCCCATGGGATCCGCGCCTCAAATACAGAATCTTTATAATAAAAATCTGTCAATACATCGCCTATCTCATTTTCCTCATCCACCTTGCCATAACGCAAATGTCCTGTTTCTTCTTTCTGTACGG
>OGYE01002046.1_pt1 | contig 12633 bp, 6 predicted proteins | sample 1576471 | NCBI WGS metagenome assembly OGYE01 (sample SAMEA3541532, study PRJEB24748) | human gut metagenome | biome: human gut; feature: human-associated habitat; material: faeces | place: China | collected 2012
TCAGGAAGCTCGTGTACGAGAGGCCGAAGCCAAACGGGAAGGTCACGGCCGCGTCGTAGTCAAAGCCCGGGTAGTTGCCCGCGGCGGCCTCGACGGCGGCGGTCTCGTAGTAGCGGTATCCCACGTAGATGCCCTCGGCGTAGTCGCAGAAGCGCACGGCGTCATAGGGCTCGGAGACGCCCACGTTGGCGTTCATGGTGCCGTCGGCGGGGTAGAGGCCCTGGCCGTTGGTGTAGATGCCCTCGCCCATGGCGCCTGAGTTTGCCCAGCTCGCAGCCGTGGTGAGGTCGTATGCGTAGGTGTCGGTCGTGCGACCGGAGGGATTGGTGCGCCCCCAGAGCGCGTCCACCACGGCACGCGAGCCCTCGCCGCCCGTGCAGCCCACCAGGAGCGCGGCGTCAACGCCGGGTGTGGTCTCGAGCTCGCCCAGCTCCATGGCGTTGGTGGAGTTGACCAGGACCACCACGTGCTCGTAGTTCTTGCCCACGTAGCGCAGCAGGTCCTCTTCCTCCTGGGAGAGCTCCAGGTAGCTGCGGGTGACGTCGATGTCCACCACGCCGCCGCGCGAGTCCACCTTGTACTGGGCGCGCGGGCAGTCGATGCTCTCTCCCGCCGTGCGCGAGATGACCACCAGCGCCGTATCGGAGTACTTCCGCGCGTTGGACAGAAGCTCGTCGGAGTAGCAGCTCTTGTCGTAGATGGAGGGCTCGTACAGGCGGCAAAACTCGGAGGCGCGGCTGGAGAGGGCGCCCGCACTCTTGTAGGGGCGCTCGCCGCAGAAGCTGCGGTACATGTCCGTGAGCTGAGTGTTGTAGGAGACGCCCGCGTCGCTGAGGGCGTCCAGCAGGTCCGTGGTCTGGCCGGAGACCTGGCCGGAGCCGGAGCCGGAGGCCACCCATTGCGTGGAGGCCCAGCCAAAGACGTTGACCTGGACACAGCCCTCGGGAAGGGGCAGGGCCTCGTCGTCGTTCTTGAGAAGGACCAGGCCCTCGCCCTCGATGCGCTGGGCCAGCTGGGCGCCGGCCCGCATGGTGGCGTCCTTCTCCTCCGAGGTGACCTCGATCTTGTCACCGCCCAGGTAGGACTCGACGGTGTCTCCCATGAGGGCCATGGCCACGTTTGCGGCCACCACGCCGGCCACGGCCACCACCGCCAGCACGCGAGACCCAACGCGCACCACGCGCCGCCCGAGGGCCCGGCGGCGCACACGCTTCTGACCCTCCTGACCAGCGTCCCTCTGGCCCGCGTCCTTCTTGGCGTCCCTCTTGCTCCCGAGCAAACCACGACCTCCTGACAACTACCGTGAAGTAATGATAGTACCCACGTCAGCCCCTCCGACAGCCGCGCGTATTGACTCTGTAAAGGCATGTTGACGTGGGACGGCCGCGGCGCGGCTCGTGTAAAATAGCGGGCGGTCGGCGCACCGTGCGCCGCCATCAAGCCTGCAAAGAGAAGGGTCCGCATGAAACCTCGACCTGCCAGTCGATGACCCAAGCGGTGTGCTCCCCCGAGGTCACGCCGTGAGGGTGTGATTTTCTGCGTCAACGGGCGTGCCCCGGACGCAAGACGCCAACGACCCGGCCTGCGCCGGGAAACCGTTAGGAGCACAGATGATCTATCTCTCCCAGCTCATGGGAAACCCGGTCTACGCCGCTGATGGCGAGAAGATCGGCAGCGTCTCTGACCTCGGCATTGCCACGGGCGAGGTCTTCCCCCGCGTCACGAGCCTTGCCTTCAAGGGCCCCGGCCGCACGCCCTTCATGATCTCCTGGCGCAAGTACGTGGACACGTACGACGAGAAGGAAATCCACCTCAAGGTGCCCGCCGTCGAGATTCGCTTCTCGTACCTGCAGCCCGACGAGGTCCTCATCGCCCGGGACATCCTCAACAAGCAGATCGTGGACACCCGCGGCATGCGCGTCGTCCGCGTGAACGACCTCAAGCTCTCCGACACCAGCTCCACCCAGCTGCGCCTGCTCGGCGCCGAGGTGGGCGCGCGCGGCATCCTGCGCGGCCTGGCACCATGGCTCGAACGCGCCGTGGTGGCCGTGGCGAAGGTGTTCGGCCGCCGCATCGACGAGCAGATCATCGCGTGGAACTATATGGATCTGCTGGACCGCGACCTGTCCGAGGTGCAGCTATCCGTCACCCATAAGCGCTTGGACGAGCTGCACCCCGCCGACGTCGCGGACATTTTGGAGCAGCTGGACCCGCAGCAGCGCGCAAACGTGTTCGAACACCTCGACGATGCCCAGGCAACCGAGGCCATCTCGGAGATGGAGGACGAATACCAGTCCGACTTCATCGAAAGCTTGGACAACAAGCAGGCCGCTAACGTGCTGGGCAACATGGACCCGGACGACGCAGCCGACATCGTGCGCGACCTGTCCTACGAGCGCGCCGAAACGCTCCTGCGCCTTATGGGCGTGGAAGACGCAACAGAGATCCGCCGCCTGCTCGGCTACAAGGACGGCACCGCCGGCGGCATGATGACCACGCAGTTCGTATCCGTCGCCGACACCGACACCGTCGGGCACGCCATCGAGGTGCTTCGCGAGCTTCCGGAGGACCATCCTTCCGTCCACTTCGTGTACGTGCTGGATGAATACGACAAGCTGGTTGGCGTCTGCTCGCTGCGCACCTTGGTGCTCACCGATGATAAAACGCCCATGTCGAAGTGCATGTATGACGACCTGATCACCGCAACGCCGGATGAAACCGAAGAGGACGTCTCCGCCGACATCTTCAAGTACGACCTGACCGCCATGCCCGTCGTGGACGAGCACGGCACGCTGCTTGGCATCGTCACCGTCGACGACGCCTGGGATGCCATCGAGGACGACGTCAGCAGCGACAAAACGAAAACTTCCGTTTGGAAGTGGGTAGGCATTGCGACCGGTGCCGTGATCTTCTTGATCCTCTACACCCTTGTCGTACTGCAAATCGCAGGATTCCATTGGAGGTAAGCCGTGGTTTTGAAGCAAAACGGCAAGACCGGGCGCGTTGTCGACATCGATTCGCATAACCCGTTAGAGCGCAGCAGCTTCCACACCGGCGAGGCTACGCTGTCCGCCGAACAGCTTGCGGAAAAGCAGGCGCTCGAGCAAACCGGCGGCTCCAGTAAACAGAAAAGCAAACTGCTGCTCATCTTGGCCGCGATGGGCCCGGGCATCGTCACGGCCATGGCCGGCAACGATGCCGGCGGCATCTCAACCTACTCGACCGTTGGCGCGCAGTTCGGCTTCGCCACGCTGTGGGTCATCCCTATCATGTGCGTGCTGCTCATCGTGGTGGAAATGACCGCCGCGAAGATGGGTGCCGTCACCGGCAAGGGCTTCGCCGCGCTCATCCGCGAATCCTTCGGCATCAGGCTCACGGCGCTAGCCATGCTCGCGCTGCTCATCGGCAACGTTTGCACCACGTTCTCCGAGTTTGCAGGCATCGCCTCGGGCATGGAGATGTTCGGCGTATCGAAATACATCGCCGTGCCCGTCGCCGCGATCGCCGTGTGGCTGCTCATCGTAGGAGGCAGCTACAAACGCGTGGAGAAAGTGTTCCTTATCTTGTCGCTGGTGTTCCTCACCTACGTGATCGCGGCGTTCTTGGCGCAGCCGAACTGGGAGAATGCCGCCATCAACACCATCGTTCCCCATGTGGTGTACCAACAAAGCTTCGTTTCACTGGTCATATCCATGATCGGCACCACCATTGCGCCCTGGATGATGTTCTTCAACCAGAGCAACGTGGTTGAGAAGGGCATCAAACCCGACGAGCTGTTCACACAGAAGGTCGACGTGGTCTCCGGCACCGTGTCTGCTTGCTTGGTCGCGTGGTTCATCATCGTCACCACGGGCACTGTGCTGTATCCGCAGGGAATCGTCATCAGCGACGCCGCCGACGCGGCTGCTGCGCTGGCACCGTTCGCGGGCATGTTTTTCCTGAAAGCCCATATCCAGCCAAACCAGGTCCCGACCCGCCGCTCCCATAAAAAGCGACTGCTCAAGATTCTCACCAGCCGACTGTTCATCGTCGGTGTGCTGATTCTTGTCCAGCTTTTTCTGCTGCTGTTTCTTCTGGTCAAGGTCGGTACCATGCGCTATTGGATCAGCATTGTCTTTAATGTCGTCAGCATTCTGATGGTGCTGTACATCCTCACCCGGGAGGATAACCCCTCCTTTAAAATTTCCTGGATCATTGTCATTATGGCTGTTCCGCTCATCGGCGGTGTGTTCTATCTCATCTTCGGACGTAAGATGCATGGACGCCGGATGGCGCGCCAGATCGAAAGCTATACCGATGCCCTGCTGCATAAGGACCACGGTTCCCTGCCACAGTGCAGCGGAAACTGTCAGACGCTGGAACGGCTGCGGGAAAATCATTATACCCTTGCCCGACAGGCAGACTACATCTACAACGTGTCAGGATTTGAGCTTTATCAGAACACCGAAGCGGAATACTTCCCCAGCGGGGAACAGTTCTTTGCACGGCTGCTGGAGGAGCTTCGCGGCGCACAGAAATTTATCCTGCTGGAATATTTCATCGTACAGCATGGAAAGATGTGGGACTCCATCCTCAAAATTCTGGAAAACAAGCGTGCCCATGGGGTAGAGGTACGCATCCTTTACGACGATGTCGGCTGTGTTGCCACCCTGCCTGCCCTCTACGCCGACTATCTGCGGCAGAAGGGATTTCAGGTCGGTGTCTTCAACCCCTTCCGTCCAAGGCTCAACGCCGCCACAAACTACCGCGATCACCGCAAAATCTGTGTCATCGATGGAAATGTCGGCTTCACCGGCGGCATCAACCTTGCTGACGAATACATTAACCAGAAGGAAAAGTACGGTCACTGGAAGGACACCGCCGTCCTGCTTCGTGGGGAAGCGGTGCAGAGTCTGACCGAGATGTTTCTGGAGCTGTGGCAGTTTACCTGTCACGAAAGTTTGAGCCTGTCCGACTTCCTTCCAACCCGCTCGCACAGCTGTGCCGGCTTTGTCCAGCCTTACGGTGACAGCCCGCTGGACAACTTCAATCTTGCCGAAAATGTTTATATGCAGATCCTAAACCACGCCAAAAACTATGTCTACATTACCACCCCATATCTGATTTTGGATAACGAGATGATCAACGCCCTCTGCCTTGCTGCACAAAGCGGCATTGATGTGCGCATCATCACCCCGCATGTACCGGACAAGTGGTATGTCCACATGGTTACCCGCTCCCATTATTCCCAGCTTCTGCGTGCAGGCATCCGCATTTTTGAATACACACCGGGATTTATCCATGCCAAGATGTTTGTCAGCGATGACAGCACCGCCATCGTCGGCACGACCAACGTCGATTTCCGCAGTTTTTATCTGCACTTCGAGTGTGGTGTTGCGTTTTATCTATCTCCGATGGTTTCCAAGGTCAAGGAAGATTTTCTGCGCACCCAGAACATCTGTGAGGAGATCACACTGGAGAAAGAGCGTGCTGTCAAAGCGCCAATCCGAATTTTACGCTCTTTGCTGCGCGCCTTTGCACCATTGATGTAACCCAGCTTGAAGCTGGACGCTGTTTTTCACTTTGATTTTGTTCGAAATTGTAGTTTCAACACTCGCTCGTTAGATCGAAACAAAAGTTTTCGTCCACCTTTTCCAAAAGGTGGTGAGTTTCAAAAGGGCAAAGCCCTTTGACGCACTCCGCAGAGTGCGGAAACCTTATCGTTCAAGCGCATTTTTGAGAGTTCGAGAACTTTTTGCAAGTGAAAAAGTTCTCGAAAACCGATTGTCAGTAGAGTGTAAAATCAAAAATTATCCGGTGGATGATTTTTGACGCTAGAAATCGGTTCCGATTTACATGGCGCACCATTGTGCGCAGGCACACTTGCCGTGTGCCACGCACTGACGTGCGGCAACACCGAAAACGGCATCCAGTCTCTATTGTGTTTATTGTTTCTTGTGTGGTGTCACAGGGGCGTTGCCCCCGTACCCCACGAACTTTTTATAAAAAGTTCGATCAAAAACTTTAATTCACCTTTGGCACGCTTACAGCACAAAAGGGTATAGGAAATTTCCCATACCCTTTTTCTTTTTCCTTGATTATGCGTTCTTTGCAAAGGCTCCGTCTGGAATGGTCACCTTTTTGATGTCCGCGCCGATCTTCTGCAATTTGCCGATCAGATCCTCGTATCCGCGTTCCACCCAGTGGATATCCTCAATTTCAGAAGTGCCTTTTGCGCTCAGTGCAGCCTGTACAAGAGCTACTCCTGCACGCAGGTCCAGTGCTTTTACCTGTGCACCAGAAAGCTGCTCTACGCCCTCTACAACGGCTACCTTGCCGTCTACCTGAATCTTCGCGCCCATACGGTGCAGCTCGTCCACATACTTAAAGCGGTTGTCCCACACGCCCTCCGTCACGATGCTGGTACCCTGTGCAATCGAAAGCAGGGTGGTCATCTGAGGCTGCATATCGGTCGGGAAGCCCGGATGCGGCAGAGTCTTAACGTTTGTTTTGTTGAGCACGCCGGTGCGGCGCACACGAATCGAATCATCATATTCCTCGATCTCGCAGCCAGCCTGAATCAGCTTGTCGGTGATGGCTTCCAGATGCTTTGGAATAACATTTTTAATCAGCACATCTCCGCCGGTAGCAGCAGCGATGGTCATATAGGTTCCAGCCTCAATCTGGTCTGGAATAATCGGATAGTTTGTGCCATGCATGATGTCTACGCCGTGAATCTTGATCACGTCGGTACCTGCACCACGGATATCAGCGCCCATCGAGTTTAAGAAGTTTGCAAGGTCAACGATGTGCGGCTCTTTTGCAGCATTTTCCAGAATGGTCAGTCCTTTTGCGCGGACTGCTGCCAACATGATATTAACGGTAGCACCAACCGACACAACATCCAGATAGATGTGTGCGCCGAACATTTCGTCGCTCTGTGCGTTGATAAAGCCATAATCGGTGGTAACGGTTGCTCCCAGTGCCTCAAAGCCCTTGATATGCTGGTCGATTGGGCGCACACCGAAGTTACAGCCGCCCGGAGGGGAAACGTGTGCTTCGCCAAAACGTCCCAGGAAAGCGCCGAGGAAATAGTAGGACGCACGAAGATGGCGGGCCGATTCGTAAGGAACAACTGGCTCGCGGATATTTCTGGTGTCGATCTCGACGGTGTTTTTCGCTAAATAGCGCACGTTTGCGCCAAGATCTCTGAGTATCTGAAACAGGATGCTGACATCGCTGATATTTGGTACGTTTTCGATGACACAGATATCCTGTGCCAGAACAGTTGCAGGGATGATTGCAACCGCTGCGTTCTTTGCTCCGCTGATTTCCACTTCACCATGAAGGGCGTTTCCGCCGTTAATTACATATTTTTCCAAGGCTGACTCCCCTTAAATTTCGTTTTTGCGCCACCACACAGGAATGGCCCCTCTGCCCTAAATCCAATTGAATCCAACTTACTTAAACATATCTTTCTTCCAAAGAATCAGCGTGCACAGCAGCACCAATGCCCCTGCCAGTGCAAGCGTAAACCAAAAATGCGGATAAGGCAGACCATCCACATTCATTCCATAAAGACCGAATACCATATTCGGCAGAGCCATCACGATGGTCAGTGCGGTCAGCACCTTCATCACGATGTTCAGGTTGTTGGAAATGATCGATGCAAAGGCGTCCATCGTGTTGGAAAGGACGTTTGCATAGATCGAACACATCTCGATTGCCTGCTTGACCTCGATGATAACATCTTCCAAAAGCTCTTCATCCTCATCATACAGCTTGATGATGCGGCCGCGCAGAATCTTTTCCAGCGTGACCTCGTTGGATTTGAGTGACGTGGAAAAATAAACCAGGGATTTTTCCAGTCCAAGGATCTGCACCAGCTCCTTGTTCCTCATGGTTTTGTGCAGCAGGTTTTCGGTTGTGTAAGAAATCTTATCTATCTGTTTTAAGTACTGCAGGAACCTTGTCGCGATCCGCAGCAAAATACTCAATAAAAATTGTGTCCGCAAGTGGGTCTGGATATTCTTCACCAGTCCCTGGCTGATTTCGGTAATCACCGCGTTCTCTCTCAGACACACAGTGGTGATAAAGCGATTGTTCGTAATAATCGCCATTGGCATTGTCGAATAAACAATGGTTTTTTCTTCATCTTGTTTTTCCGCTGTTGGCACGTCCACGATGACCAGCGTCTGGTCTTCCTCCGACTCGACACGAGAACTCTCCTCCTCGTCCAGTGCGGCGCGCACAAAGTCCTGTTCCAGTCCCAGAATATCGACCAGATAACGGACTTCCTGCTCGGTCGGACAGATTGCGCACACCCAGCAGCCGTCCTCGACAACCGAAATGGGTCGAACACGGTTATCAATCGTTTTATAAAAATTGAGCACGGCCGGCTTCCTCCCAACTTCAGGACAGAACGGTCTTGAATCCTGTCCCGAATCTTGTTTTTCTGCTAAATGACCAACAACCTAACGGGTCAGGGTTCAAAATACTCACCTCTTTAAGTTATTCTCTTTTAAAAAATCTCCATAACAGTCTTATTATATCATAAACCAGCCTGATTGCAAGCCAAAACCGGCCAACTTCGCCCTTCAAAACAAAGAAATCGCCTGCCCGTCCGGCGCAGATTTTGTGCAATTTTTAACTATCGGCTCCTTTTAAAGTGTTTGCTTTTTTCTTTTTTTGTTGCATGCAAAAATAAATTTTCCATATTTTCCCTCTTTTGCTCTTTGAGACTACTCCTTTCCTGCATAAAATGCTATAATAAAATCAGTTTTTTTGTGGGGGAGGACTGTTTTATGTACAGCTGTCTGAAAAGTTATGGCATCGACGGAATCGACGCTTTTCCGGTCACAGTGGAGGCGACCTTCGGGCGTGCCATGCCAGGATTTGACATTGTCGGATTGCCCGATGCTGCCATCAAGGAATCCCGTCTGCGGGTGCAGTCCTCCATCCGCCTTTGCGGCTACGAGCTTCCGGCGGGCAGAATCACAGTAAACCTTGCCCCTGCAAGCCAGCGAAAATTTGGCCCTGCATTTGACCTTCCCATCTTTCTTGCGGTGCTTGCCGCCACCAATCAGCTTTCCTCGCTGCCGGAGGACGCCGCCTTTGTGGGGGAACTAAGCCTTTCCGGACAGATTCGTCCAGTCAACGGCGTGCTCTCGATGGCACTGCGAGCAAAAGCTGACGGCATTCCTGCCTTTTTTGTGCCGGAAGAAAACGCTAAGGAAGCTTCCATCGTCGAAGGACTTACCGTCTATCCGGTCTCTGACATTACCGCACTGCTTGCCCACCTCAACGGAAGCTCCCCCATCACACCGGTGGAGTTTGATCCGCTGCTCATTCTTTCAGGCGCAAACCAGTTTGAAAACGACCTTGCCGATGTGCGCGGTCAGCACTTTGCAAAGCGCGCGCTGGAAATCGCTGCTGCCGGCGGACATAACCTGCTGCTCATCGGCCCGCCCGGAACCGGTAAAAGTATGCTGGCAAAGCGCCTGCCCTCCATCCTGCCAAAGCTCAGCTTCCGGGAAGCGATTGAAACCACCCGTATCTACTCGGTGGCTGGGATGCTCTCTCCCGACCATCCTATTCTATCCACCCGACCGTTTCGCTCCCCGCACCATACCGTTTCCCCCGCAGGATTGACCGGCGGCGGCTCCAGCCCCGTTCCCGGAGAGATCTCCCTTGCACACAATGGTGTGCTCTTTCTGGATGAGCTGCCCGAATTTCAGCGGCAGGCGTTGGAGGTTCTGCGCCAGCCTATTGAGGACAACCAGGTCACCATCTCCCGCGCCACCTCCCGCGTGACCTATCCCTGCTCGATGATGTTCGTGGCTGCAATGAATCCCTGTCCCTGCGGCTATCGGGGACACCCCAAAATCGCCTGCACCTGCTCGCCCCATGCAGTACAAAAATACATCTCCCGCATCTCCGGTCCGCTCCTGGACCGCATCGACCTTCATGTCGAGGTAGCGCCGCTCGAGTTTTCCTCCCTCACCGGAGAAAGCCATGAGGAAAGCTCCGCGCAGGTCCGCGCAAGGGTCGAAGCTGCCCGAAAGATTCAGCACGAACGCTTTTCGGGCACCTCCATCACCTGCAACGCCCGCATCCCTGCCGGAAGTCTTGGAACTTACTGCCCGACCACCGAACAGGCACAGCAATTTCTGCGCCGCGCCTTTGATTCGATGGGGATGAGCGCCCGCGCTTATGACCGCATTCTCAAGGTCTCGCGCACCATCGCCGACCTTGCCCATCAGCAAGTGATCGACAAGCCGCAGATTGCCGAGGCACTTGCCTACCGCACACTCGACCAGAAATACTGGTACGAGGACTACTCGCTTTAACTCTTTTTGGAAAGGAATCACACCATGCTCAAAATTGACCTGATCACCGTTGGAAAGCTCAAGGAGGACTATCTGCGCCGCGCCTGCGAGGAATATGCAAAGCGGCTTGGTTCCTACTGCAAGCTGCAAATTTTCGAATTGCCTGAATACAAGGTGCCGCAAAACCCTTCGGATGCGCACATTGCAAACTGCATCCAGCAGGAAGGACAGAGCATCCTTGCCAAAATCGCACCGCAGAGCTATGTGGTGGCGATGTGCATCGAAGGCAAAATGCTTTCCTCCGAGGATCTTGCCGAGACCTTTACGCAGGTGCAAAACCGCGGAATGAGCCAGTTAAGCTTTATCATCGGCGGCTCCTGGGGATTATCCGATGAGGTAAAACAGCGGGCTGACTTTAAGTTATCCATGTCGCGGATGACCTTCCCACATCAGCTGGCGCGGGTTATGCTGTTAGAGCAGATCTACCGTGCATGCAGCATCAACAACAACTCCAAATACCACAAGTAGCGCCAGCTTGAAGCTGGACACGATTTCGCGCTCTGGTCTGGTGTGAAATTGTAGTTTCCACACACGGCGTTCGCTCGTGTTAACACACTCGCTCGTTAGGGAATGGAGCAAAGCGACATTCTCGGGGACAATGACACGAAACTTTATTTTTCCACAATCTATAACATTGTCTCGCCCCCACAGTCACTCCGTGACGTTCCCCCTCGTTTACCACGAAAGTTTCCCCGTGGGCTTGTGCCGTGTGCTGAAGTTGAAATTTTACAGTATACCATAGCGCAAAACCGGGTGCCGGCTCAGCCTGTGGGCGGTATGAACCCACTTTTTTGGTCACAATGAAAGATTTTTTCCCTCTTTGTTATCCTGATTTGACAAAGTTCGCCCTTTCTTTACAAAAATATATACTCAATCACCGAAAAGAGTGCTAGAATGAAAAAACAGGGAGCAAGCTTCAAAAGCTACCTGTCTAAAATTTTAAAGGAGTGATTGAATATGAATACTACCATTTCCCCAGAAGCACTCTGCAGTCTTGAGCAGAAATTTGACCAGAATCCGGTACATACCGTTGCGATGAACGCTGTATATACAAACGGAATTAATGCCTGCGCCAGAAACTATCCGGTTGACCGCGAGATTACACACGATTACTCCATCAGCCTGACCCAGGGCAAGATCACCAATCAGAAAAAGAGCGGCCGCTGCTGGATGTTCGCAGCACTCAACTGCCTGCGCTTTGCTCTGATGAAAAAATGCAACCTCGAAACCTTTGAGCTTTCCCAGAGCTACACTCTGTTTTATGATAAGTTGGAAAAATCCAACTACTTCCTCGAAAGCATCCTCAACACCCTCGACGAAAAGACCAGCAGCCGTCTGATCGCACACCTGCTGTCCTCTCCACTCGGTGACGGCGGCCAGTGGGATATGCTTTGCAGCCTGGTCAACAAATATGGTCTGGTTCCAAAATCCGCAATGCCGGAAAGCTACAGCTCTTCGGCTACTTCGGAGATGTGCTCCTACATGACCGAAAAACTGCGTGAGTTTGCCTGCATCTTAAGACGCGCGCACAAAGACGGCGAAAGCATGGAACAGCTGCGTGCCCGCAAGAAAGAAATGATGCAGACCATCTACAACATGCTGTGCATCAGCCTTGGCAAACCACCAAAGACCTTTACCTTTGAGTACCGCGACAAAGACGGCAACTTCCATCGCGACTGCGACCTGACTCCAAAAGCATTCTATGAAAAATATATCGGTGTTAATGTCAACGATTATATCAGCCTGATCAATGCTCCTACCGAGGACAAACCATTCTACAGAAGCTACAGCGTCAGCTATCTGGGCAACGTCATCGAAGGCAGACCGGTTAAATATGTAAACCTGCCAATCGAGGAGCTCAAAAAAGCTGCAATCGCTCAGATGAAGGATGGCGAACCAGTATGGTTCGGCTGCGATGTCGGTAAACGTTCTTCCCGTGACGGCGGCATCATGGACACCGAGCTTTATGACCTTGACCATCTGTTTGACACCACCTTCGGCATGACCAAGGGTGAACGTCTGGACTACGGTCAGAGCCTGATGACCCATGCAATGGTATTCCAAGGGGTTAATCTGGATGAAAACGGCAATCCAAACCGCTGGAGAGTAGAAAACAGCTGGGGCGAAGATGCTGGCAAAGATGGTTACTATGTCATGAGCGACCGCTGGTTTGACGAGTACACCTACCAGATCGTAGTAAACAAAAAGTACCTGCCAAAAGAGGTTCTGGACGTTTACGAATCCGAGCCAATCATGCTCGAACCAT
>OGYE01002053.1_pt1 | contig 12609 bp, 10 predicted proteins | sample 1576471 | NCBI WGS metagenome assembly OGYE01 (sample SAMEA3541532, study PRJEB24748) | human gut metagenome | biome: human gut; feature: human-associated habitat; material: faeces | place: China | collected 2012
TGATATAAAAAACGATGAGTATGATCGGAAAAATAAGGGAAAGTCTGCTGGTTAATTCAAATTGAAGGAATTAAATGACTATCCCTATTTTATCAGATTTGTAAGTCACATCTATCATACCAGACTGTCCATGACTGATTATATTAAAATATCTCAGGTTATCATAAGATATGATTTTTCCTGATGGCACAATTTTCCCTTCCAAATCAGATATTACTATACCCTCAAACGGTACTACAACAGATACTTTCAAAGGAGGATTATTCTCGGCAATTATTTTTAAATTACACGTAGGAGAATATTTAGAAGCACAGGCATCTCTGGAAATCCTCCAGGTATTTTTATCCGTCATTTCAACAGATAAGTTTTCGCACTCATCAACTTTTGCAGAGATAACATGGCGAGAATCTAGGTGTAGTTCTGTGGAAAACATCGTTTCGTTGCGAGAGGCAAATGTCATATCGTCTATGAAATAAAATGTTTCCATCACGTATTTATTGTCAGGAAATTCAACCTTGATATCAACAAGCCCAAATGGCAAAAGGCATGAATTGGACAAGTTCCGCCACTCAGCTTTACTATTATGAATACGATATTTAGGCTTGATATTCCCGACTCTGGTGCCAGTTTGGTCAAAAACGCTTATTACTGGAATGCGAGTCAATAACTTAAAATTAGATTGCTCTACCCATTGTATATATGTACCTCTGAATTCAGCACTATAAGGCGTGAATTCATTGGTTATGGTTATATCCTCATTCGACATGCAATTGTGTAAATCTACTTTATCAGTAAACTTAATCGCCGAATAAAGTTCTCCATTTAGTAATAGTTTATGACTACCATCACACTTCCAATTAGTGGAGAAAACTGCTATATTATTTTCAGCATTCACTGTCGATTTCAAAGAATATACATTATCATCAAGCATTTGGAAAACCTGAGGGCATTCAAAATTCGGAGGATAACTACCACATAAAGTTGGAAACAATCTGTCATCGTTGTCACACCTGATCTTAACTTCAACTACAGGTTCTCCACTCCACTTTATATCATTTGCTACGCCAACAGTTATACGAGAATATATCGCACCGATAACCTCTCCTACGTCATCTTTAACTAGGGATTTTCTTACATACTTTCCAACAAGTATACCAGAGACAAACACATCGAAGGTGTAGCACGATTGATAGTTTAGACCTTCAATAGATTTTGATGAAATCTCTTTTACTATATTTAAATTGACAAAAAGATTTGCAGTTTCACTTGAGGTCAAACGTAGTTTCCAACTTAGAGAAAGTGGTTTAGTTCTATGTTCACTCTTAACTCGCCGGTATTCTCTTTTTAATGATTTAGTCAGTTCCGACAAAGAGGAATCCGTATCATCATATGGTAGCCAGCGGTCTTCTTCGGATATGATTGCATGAGCGATCTGTAATGAAACATCGTAAATATTGTCATTTTTGAATGCTTTCCCAAGATAAGCTATACAATTAAAATTCTTGATTAAATCTATATTATTATCATCCCAATCAATATTTATTGAAGACAATTCTTCAACCAATCCAATGAGAAAACGTGAAAACCCGCTAAGATTAGTTCCGTTCTTTATGTAATTTACAGGAAGACCTCCTTGATTTAATAAAGTTCTAAAATATTCATTCCCCTTGAGAGAGTGAATAAATGCAAATCCATGACTTTTAAGCCCATGACGTGCAGCTTTATATAGTTGCTCCCAACAATAATGAGGCAGTCCTAATCCGACTGCAACATCTTCTCTGGAAGGAATTCCTCCATTATAGTCTCTTCTCCACCATTCAGCGTAACACAAGGCCGCCTCAATTCCAAAATCTTCTAATCGATACGCATTTTGGGCAAGAGTCTCCTTTAAGTTTGTATATTCTTCCTCGGTTAATTTAAGTTTCCAAAGGGGCATATCTGGGGTTATGGACGGTCTGTTACGAGCATCCAAAATCCTCATCAAAACAACATGCTGTTCACTATTGCATATATTAACCATGTTCTAAAAATCAATTGGTTTATAATCTTTTGTAAAGATAGCGCAATTCTGTGCAATCACAATGCACAGTAAACAAAAAATTCAAGATAGATACATTTCTTTCAATATATTGATAAATGACTTAATTACTAGACTCACTTAAATTTGTTGGTATTGCAATAGATTTGGAGCGATAATCGAAAATAAGAAGTCAAAGCAATAAACGATTTTACCAAAATTCTGCAATGAAGATATAGAGAAAGTAGACACTGGACATTATCCATATTTTGCAGTCCATCTAGCTTTTCTCCATAAGCAAGGGATGATATAAAAACTAATATGCACAGTATTGTTCTTCGTTTGAAAAGCTTGTTTACTATTCCTTTTTCCCTAATAATTGTTTTGGCAATTATCGAAATACTCCGTATTTTTGCATTTAATAGAGCGTTCTTTGGGTTAATGCAAAACAAGAAAAAATATAGAAATCTGCTGGTTTCTATATCGTTACCTATCAATCTGAAAGCTTTTGTAATTCCCTTGTTCCCAATGAGTAATAAGATTTGATATGACTAGCGCAGTGGGTGGTCAGCACCTTGTCGATGCCGCACACGGCCGCGATCTCCTTCATGTAGGCATTCATCTTCTGGTTGCTCGGCGTGGGAAGCACGCGCCCGCGAGCAAGGCACGCCTCGTCCCGCTCGTAGCGGCGCAGGATTTCGAGCGAGGCCGGAAGCAGCGGGATGCGGCTCATGACGGAGGTCTTTTCGCGCGGCTTGTGGATCCACCACCGCCCCTCGTCGTCCTGCGAGAGGTGCTCGCGCCGCAGGTGGTCGGCGTCGGCGAAGGCCAGCCCCGTCAGGCAGCAGAAGACGAAGACGTCGCGGATGCGTGCCAGCCGGCGGTCGAGCTCCTTGCGGGTCAGCAGTTCCAGTTCATGCGCCGTAAGATGCTCTTTGGCCTGCACCTCGTCCTCTTTGAGTTTATAGTAGCGGAACGGATTTTTCGTGATCCACTCATTGCGCAGGCAGTAAAGGACGAAGTTGCGCAGACAGTCCATGACGGCGACCGCCCCGTTGTGGCGGCAGCGGTGGGCGGTTTGCAGGAAGAGGTTGAAGCCGTCCAGAAACTCGTAGTTCATCCGCTCGACGGGAATGTCCTCGGTCTTGCCGCGCTGGGCGAGATACTGTTTCAGGTAGCGCAGCAGCCGTTCGTACTTGTCGGCCGTGCGCTGCGTGATGCGCACGCCCACCTCGCCCTGCCGCCGCTTCGCGTAGTCGGCAAGGCCCGCGATGAGCATCATCGTGTTGCAGGTCGGGTTGAGGTAGCGCTGCTTGATCTGCGCCGCATTGGCCGCATAGCCCTCGGCCAGCAGCTTGGTGCGGATGTCGATGATTTTGACGCGGAAATCGTTCAGTCGCTCGTTGACCTGAATGGCCAGTTTGTTCGTTCCCATCGCGCGCTCCTTGTGCTGGTTCCACGTTTCGGGATTGCTGTCGCACTGAGTGTAGACCTCTTGCCGGAGCCCTCCGGTCGTAATGCGTGCGAAGATGGGCGCCAGTCCGTTTTTCTTCGGTCGTCCTTTCCGCATCAAGAAAAGAATGGCAAATGTCTCTTGTCTCATGACGTTGAAATTTTTTTGGTTAACAAAACGTCCGCAAGAGAGAATTATTACGACGTAAAACGCAGCAAAACAGTGCATTGTAAACGTATTCGGGAGCAGGCTCCGTCACGCGGCCCGTTTTTCGGCTCCGCTCCCTTTCGTGCTCCCGCGAGTTTGCTGCGAAATGCTTTCGGCTTCCGGTTCAGAGAATTCGCCGATACCTTTGCAAAACGATGATATACAAACAATTTGCACTTGTTTGCACCGAACGGACAACGAAAAAGGAGCCCTTCGAAAAGGCTCCTTTGTGCGGATAAAGGGACTCGAACCCCCACGCCCTGAGGCATCAGATCCTAAGTCTGACGTGGCTACCAATTACACCATATCCGCAAATATCCGAACAGGAATTGCAAAAGCCGGGAGTAAAACCGGATTTAGGCGGTGCGTGAAACGCGTCCTGTCCTTTGCAAAGTTACCGGAAAACGAGCGCAATCGTGCGGGATTGTCCGTAAAGATTGCCGGATCGGTTCCTGTCCTTTGTAAGGATAAGGAAAGCAAGCGACAAGCCGAATAAATTCGAGCATGCCCGAGCCGTATCTTATCTGCTGCAAAGATAACTAAAAAACCTTTTTCTCGAATGGATGCCCGGCGATTTTGCCGATTTTTGGTTACTTTTGCAAACTATTTCAATCGATTATGCCGTATAAACTGACACTGGTTCTTACTCCGAAGCAAGCTGCCGACGTAAAATACTATACTGAACAGGCAGCTCGCCGTGCGGGTGTCGCGGAGCAGGATGTGGCTTTGGTGCGGGTCGTCGGACGTTCGATCGACGCCCGGCAGCGGCAGCCCAAAGTGAATCTTACGCTCGAAGTTTATGCCGATTGCGAACCGCAGCCCGCACCCGTGCATTTCGACTATCCGTCGGTTGCGGGGCGTACGGAGGTCGTGATCGTCGGTTCGGGCCCTGCGGGGTTGTTTACGGCTCTGCGGCTGATCGAACGGGGATATCGCCCGGTGATTCTGGAGCGGGGACGCGATGTGTCGGCCCGCAAGCGGGACATCGCGCAGATCAACCGCAACGGTGCGGTCGATCCCGATTCGAACTATGCCTTCGGCGAGGGCGGAGCCGGAACATTCTCCGACGGCAAACTTTTCACCCGCAGCAAGAAGCGGGGAGACTACAACAAAGCGCTGCAAACGCTGGTTTTTCACGGCGCTACGTCCGAAATTCTTTACGAATCCCATCCCCATATCGGAACGGATAAACTGCCGAGGGTGATCTCCAATATCCGGCGGACGATTCTCGAAGCCGGCGGATCGTTCGTTTTCGATGCACGGGTTACCGATGTCGAATTGCACGCCGGTCGCGTAAAAGGGGTGTGGGTCGGAGATACCCTTTATGAAGGAGCGGCTGTGGTTCTTGCTACGGGACATTCGGCCCGGGATATTTACGAGTTGCTGCACCGGCGGGGCGTGCGCCTGGAAGCCAAACCTTTCGCAATGGGCGTGCGGATCGAACATCCGCAGGCGCTTATCGACTCGATACAGTACCACTGCGAGTCGCGGGGAGAGTATCTGCCTGCGGCCTCCTATTCGTTGGTCAGCCAGGAGGGTGGGCGTGGCGTCTATTCGTTCTGTATGTGCCCCGGGGGATTCATCGTTCCGGCGATGACCGATGCGGCCGAATCGGTGGTGAACGGTATGTCGCCCAGCGGCCGAAACTCCGTGTTCGCCAATTCCGGTCTGGTGACCGAGGTGCGGCTTGCGGATTTCGAGCATCTGCGGGCAGAGTGGGGCGAGCTGGCCGGGCTGAAATTCCAGCAGCAGTTCGAGCGGCTGGCCCGGCAATACGGCGGCGAGCATCAGATCGCTCCGGCTCAGCGTGTCGCCGATTTCGTGGCGGGACGTGCGAGCGGTTCGCTGCCCCGGACCTCGTATATACCGGGTGTTGTGTCTTCCCGACTGGATAAGTGGATGCCCGGATTTATCGCCTCTTCCCTGCGGGCGGGTATCGCCACTTTCGGGCGGCGGATGCGGGGATTCCTGACCAATGAAGCGTTGGTCGTGGGCGTCGAGTCCCGCACCTCGACCCCCGTGCGGATTCCGCGCGATGCGCAGACGCTGATGCACCCCGAGGTCGCCGGGCTTTTCCCTGCGGGCGAAGGAGCTGGGTATGCCGGCGGAATCATCTCGGCGGCGCTTGACGGCGAGCGTATTGCCGATGCCGTTGTAAATTATTTGAAAAAATAGCGTATGGATAAGAAGGAAGTGGTGGTCGTCGTTCCTGTTTACCGGCCGGAATTGACCGTCTGGGAACGGGCGTCGTTGAGGCAGACTGTCCGGGTGCTGCAGGAAAATTATCCGGTCGAACTCTTGGTTCCCTGCGGTATGGATTGTTCGGCGATCCGGCGTGAGTTCCCCGGACTGCCGGTTCGGGAGGTGTCGGACGAATGGTTGGGCCGCAAGAACGGGATTGCAGGATACAACCGGATGATGCTTTCGGCCGGATTCTACGAGTTGTTCCGCGATTACGAATATCTCCTGATCTGCCATACCGACGCTTGGATTTTCCGGGACGAACTCGGCGACTGGTGCCGCAGGGGATACGACTGTGTGGCCGCTCCCTGGGTCCGCCGCAAAGTGTATGATCTGCCGATTCTGAAGCAATACCTGCGATGGAGGCTTCGCCGTGCACAGCGGGCGGGCCGGATGATCCGGCAGTCGCTCTACGGGAAGATCGGAAACGGAGGTCTTTCGCTGCGCCGCGTGGAGAGTTTCCGGGTTGCCTGCGAAAGGTACGGCGACGAGATCGAGCGGTTTTGCTCGATGGGCAACCATCTGGGCAACGAGGATGTTTTCTGGGCCGTCGTTCCCGAAGGGTTTCGTTATCCTTCGCAGGAGGAGGCGCTGCGGTTTGCGTTCGACACCAATCCCCGCTATTGCTACCGTTTGTGCGGCAGTCGCCTGCCGATGGGGTGCCATAGCTGGTCGAAGCCCCGGATGTGGCGCTTCTGGCAGCAGATTATTCCGCTGCCCGACGCGGCGAGCGGCGCCGCAGCGGATAAGTGATCCAGTACGCCAGAGTATTGACCGTCGTATGGAAAAGGTGCTTGCCCAGCCCTTTTCGCTTCTGGTCATTGACCATCAGAACGGTTTTGTAGCAAATCTTCAGCCGGTTGTGCCGGACCCATACCGAGAGCAACCGTTCGCTCAAATACCCCATCACGCGTCCCTGCACGGGGTCGTCCTGAATCTCGATCCGCCGCTCCACCTCGAACAGAATATCGAACAGCCATGCCGAGTAAGCCTCGAACCGCTCGCGCGGCAGGACGAACATGTTGAAATGCGAGAGGCGGTTGTTGCGGAAGAACACCCGGTCGAAATCCGGCAGGTAGGCCGGATATTTTTCTGCGATCACCTGCCGTGCGGTCAGCAGGTCGCTTTCGATGTGGCACTTGCAATAATCCGTGTAGAGGTTGTAGGGATAGATCTTCGGCCGGGCCATGACGATATCGCAGCGGCTGAAAAGGCGGTCGAAGTCGGGGACCGGATGCGATGCCGAGAAGAAGGCTTCCGAGCGAACCGTCCGCAGCGAGCAGGCCGAACCGCCCTCGAAGTCGAAATAGCGGCGATAGTGGTTCAACCCGATGTAGTCTGCGTCGTGCAGGTTTTTCCAGGCCCAGTAGTGGGCCGTGAGTTCGCAGTAGTGGCGGTTGCGGTCGCTGATGTTGTCGCCCGTGTCGTCGCCGACGGCGAACGGAAGTTCCGTTTGCGAAATGGCCCGTCCGACCTGAACGGGCTGGTAGGGCGGGGTTTTGAGGCATGCGTCCTGCTTGTGGGCGCAGACCAGGATGACGGTTTTGCTCATTTTTCTAAAGGGTAAGTTTGAGAGCGCTTTCGATCACTTTGTCCATGTCGTAGTAGCGGTATTCTCCGAGTCGGCCGCCGAAGATGACTTTCCGGTCCCGGTCGGCCAACGCCTTGTAGCTTTCGTAAAGTTTCGTGTTGCGCTGGTCATTGACGGGGTAGTAGGGCTCGGCTCCATGTTCGTACGGGGCCGGGTATTCCCGGGTAATGATCGTGCGGGGCTGATCGCCGCCCGGTTCGAAATGCTTGTGTTCGATGATCCGGGTGTAGGGAATTTCGCGCTCGGTGAAATTCATTACGGCGACGCCCTGATAGTTGGGGGTGTCGAGCGTTTCGTGTTCGAAGCGCAGCGAGCGGTACTCCAGCTCTCCGAGTCTAAAATCGTAGTATTCGTCGATGCGGCCCGTGAAAACGATGCGGTCGCAGAGGCTTTCCCAGTGCGTGCGGTCGGCGAAGAAATCGGTGTCGCAGCGCACCTCGACGCCTGCGAGCAATCCGTCCACGAGTTTGTTGTAGCCGCCGATGGGGATACCCTGCCAGCGGTCGTTGAAGTAGTTGTTGTCGAAGGTGAAGCGCACCGGCAGGCGTTTGATGATGAATGCCGGCAGTTGGGTGGCGTCGCGTCCCCACTGTTTTTCGGTGTAACCTTTCACGAGCCGTTCGTAGATGTCGATGCCGACCAGCGAGATGGCCTGTTCTTCGAGGTTCCGGGGCTCCGAAATGCCTGCTTCGTGACGCTGACGGTCGATCATCTCCGCTGCCTGGGCGGGCGTGGTAACGCCCCACATGGCGTAAAAAGTGTTCATGTTGAAAGGCAGGTTGTAGAGCTTGCCCTTGTAGTTGGCCACCGGGGAGTTGATGTAGTTGTTGAATTCGACGAAGCGGTTCACGAACTCCCACACTTCGCGGTTGGAGGTGTGGAAGATGTGGGCGCCGTATTTGTGGACGCGGATGCCTTCGCGCTCCTCGCAGTAAGCGTTTCCGCCCGTGTGGGGCCGTCGGTCGATGACCAGCGCTTTCTTACCGGACCGTGCGGCCCGGTAAGCTGCGACTGCGCCGAAAAGTCCGGCTCCGACGATCAGGTAATCGTATTTCGACATGATGCAGCGGGTTTATATGTGAATCAATTGGGTAAGGCGTCGAAGCAGCCTGCCGGAGAGAGTTCCGAGGGCGAAGACCCACCGGCTGCGGGCTGCGACTTTCCGATCCCGGCGATCGGTGAGAAACGCGGGGTCGAAGGTCGAAAGATACTCTTTGCGGGCATTGCGGGCCGCTTTCGCGGCAATATGCAGCTCCTCGTTCGTTTTCGACGCCGCGACCGCCTCGCAGCATTGTTGCAACCGGATGCGGGCTGCGACATAACGCCCTTCCGGGGAAGGTGCGGCCTGTAGGAAAAGGTCGTGTAGCTGGCGGGAAACGCGGAGAATCAGCTCTGTCGGCTTGCGTTTTTTGGAGAGGCTGCTACCGAGGGCTCGGTAGTGGTAGGGCGTTTTTTCGTTGATGACGATGCGCGAAACGTGGGGAATGTATTGCAGCAGGAAGATTTCGTCTTCCCGGTGCGAGAGCCCCTCGATGAAGCGGAGCCCGTTCTCGTCGATGATCCGTTTGACCAGCAATTTATTGACGGTGAATCCCAGCATGTCGTGCCGCCGCAGGACGACGATGGCTTCCGTGCAGGCTTGGCCCTGTACGTCCATGGCAGGCGCTGTCAGCCGCCGGTCCGATTTGCCTTCCCGGTGTTGCAGGATGCCTGTCACGGGCAGCGTATGTTCGTCCATGCCTGCTTCGACGAATTGTTGCAGGTAGTCTGCATCGACCCAGTCGTCGGGATCGCAGAAGGTCAGGTATTCGCCCCGGGCGTGTTCGATACCCGCGTTGCGGGCCGTGCTCAATCCTCCGTTGGGTTTGTGGACGACCCGGATCCGGGAGTGTTCCCTGGCATAGCGGTCGCAGATTTCGCCCGAGGAGTCCTTGCTGCCGTCGTCGATGAGCAGGATTTCGTAATCCTGGAAACTTTGCTGCAACAGGCGGTCCAGGCTGGTGCACAAGTAGGCTTCCATGTTGTAAATCGGAACGATGACGGTGATGAGCATTTGTGTCGGGGTAAAGGTTAAACCTTACAAAAATAACTCTTTTTTCCCATTTCCGGTGCAATTTGCATCCGGAAATGGGAGGTATCGGTCCGATGCGGTATTTTTAGAGGTCTGTCCGGTCGTTGCCGGATCGATTCCCGGCGAATTTAGCGGGTGAAACTGCGGGGAAGATCTTTGAATACCTTGTGCCAGAACATTATCATCCGGGGATGACGGTAGCGCTCCCGCCAGGCGAGGCGGACCGAGAGATAGGGCTCCTCGTTCCAGTGGCTGCCGGCGGCTTTGCGGATCCGCAGCAGGTGTTTGCCCGCGATCGAGAGGCGGCAGATCAGGGGCGGGTCTATGAGCCGGAAGGTTTCTTCGAGGATGCGGAGCGTTTCGATGTGCTTGCGTCCTGTGGCTATCGACTCTGCGGTGGTGTTGCTGTCATGTACCCGGTAGTAGTTGAGGGGTTCGGCAAGATAGACGACATTTCCCCCCCCCGATACGATCTGTATCCAGAACAGCCAGTCGCCGCAATAACGGTATTGGGTGTAATTGTCGCCTGCGGGGAGCGCACTGCGCCGTACCAGTGCCATTCCTGCGTTGTAGATGGTGTTCCTCGGGCAGAGAAAACGGTAGAGGAAGAAACGGCTGCCGAATCGGATCTGTTTGTGTTTGGGATATTTGACGGGCGCCTCCTCCCGTATGGTCCGGGAGTGGGAATCGACGATATAGCTGCTGGTGAAAACTATGCTGCAATCCGGACGGGTGTCGAGAATCCGGACGCACCGTTCCAGAAAACAGGGAGAGGAAAAGTCGTCGCTTTCGGCGATCCACACGTAATCGCCCGTGGCTTTCGACAACCCCTTTTTCCACTGTTTGAAAGGTGATCCGCTGTTCCGTTCATTATAGAAAATGCCGGAAACTTTGGGGTGATTGCGGTATCGTTCGAGAATTTCACGGCTGCCGTCTGTCGAACAATCATCGAGCAGAATCAGTTCGAAGTCCTGAAACGTTTGTTGCAGAATACTTTCGATACGCTGCTCGAGATAGGGAGCATGACAGTAGTTGGGAACAATGACCGAAACGGTGGGCATGCGAAAAATATATTATGTATTTAATCCGCTTGCAAAGATAGCGGTTTGAACTGAAATATTGCTTGTGCAGGTCATTAATCTTAAATTTAAGATTTTTGCCGATCGGATTTCGGAATGTTTTTAATTTCGGCGACTTTTGGGCAGGAGTTGTGGGCGAAGGACGGCAAGGTGTGCTTCTTCTATATCGGGAGCCGCTGCCTTGCGTCGAGATAAACGGTCTTTGCATTGCTCCGTTGCGCATCCGGTTCGAATCGGGATTCCCGGTCTTTGTACCGGAGCCGTGGAGTGCAAAATAAAAAGTGACCTGTTACAGTTGTTTTCGGTAGTGGATAGGGAATTGATTTCGCTTCGCCTGTCTTCAAACGTCACGACTCGGCGGCTCGAACGGAGTTCGTCCGGGTCTCGCTGCTCCGTTTGTTCGAATGGGGTTCTCCTCCCCTTGTCCCGTTGCTCTGGAGAGTCAGTAATAAAAAAAGCGACTATTACAGTCGCTCTTGGTAGTGGATAGGGGATTCGAACCCCTATGTCGTGCGTGAGAGGCACGTATCCTAACCCTTAGATGAATCCACCGTGTGAGTTTTGTGGTGCAAAGATAACGCCTTCTTTTAAAACTGCAAAATTTTCCTGCAAATTCTACGATTTTTTTTGGAAAACCCCGCATATAGCCGCATTTTCCGTATCTTTACGATAAATACAAAACATGTCCAGACCATGAAATACATCAAAACCGCCATACTGATCGCAGGCATGGCCGCAGCGACCGCAGCCTGTACGCGGAAACCCGTCGTTCCCGAATTCAGCATGCTCTCGATCGACACCCTCATCGGCACTCCGGCCAACGGATGCAAGATCGAATTCCGTTTCGCCACGATCGCCAACGCAGCGAAATCCCCGGCCCTGCGCTCCATCGAAGCGGCCAATGCCGGGTATTTCTTCGAACTGGAAGAGTTCGGCGGCACGGCGCGTCAGGCGGCCGATTCCGCCCTCCGCCAGATCGCCGCGGAGCTTGCATTTCCGCAGAACGCCCCGCATGAATTCCTTGGTGTCGATGGTCACGCGGGTGCGGCTGTCGGCGGGGATCACGTTGCGGTAGTTGAGGAACTCGCCCTCGATCAGGCGGCTCATGATGGTGTAACCGGCGGTGGTGAACACCACATAGCGGCGGTTGGCACTGATGTGCACGTCCTCCTCGTCATCGTTGGCCAGCAGGTGGGACACCTCGGTCATGGTCTTGCTGGGCACGATGATGCGGATATCCTTCACGGCAGTGATGGGGCGCTCCACGATGGCAAGGCGATAGCCGTCCAGCGCTACGATGGTCAGCTTGTCCAGCTCGATCTCGAACAGTTCGCCGGTGTGGGCGGGTTTTTTCTCGTCCTGACTGACGGCATACAGGGTGCGGTCGATCATGTCCCGCAGCACGCCGGTCTTGATGGTCAGGGTCTGCTCCGCGCCAGTAAGAAATCCATTCTTTAGAAGATATTTTCTGAATTTTCTATAGGCTCTTTTATTTTCACCCGTTATTACCGGAAGATCAAAAAATACTAATACCCTCATAAATCTATAACTCAATTTTATAAAATCGAACCAATGCACTGTCATCCTCATTCAATGCGTCAAATACACTTTTGCAATAAATTTTTATTGCATTACTCACATACTGGATTTTTCCGTCAATCTGTACTTCCTGATTCAGGATATCAACCAGCCACATTTTTTCTTCATGTTCAAACTGCTCCAGTTTCATTCCCAGAACACATTTATCCACTAGCGGTCTGAACGGTTCCATCAGATCTGAAGCCAGATTAAACTGATTAAACATATTATCATGAAAAAGTCCCAGTTGAGTTATATATCCATTTGCTACAATTTCCCTTGTAAAGGACGATAAAATAATTGAATATCCATAATTCAAAGCTGCATTGATAAGATTATCCTCTGTTCTGGTGAAATCAAGCCCGAATAATG
>OGYE01002057.1_pt1 | contig 12589 bp, 9 predicted proteins | sample 1576471 | NCBI WGS metagenome assembly OGYE01 (sample SAMEA3541532, study PRJEB24748) | human gut metagenome | biome: human gut; feature: human-associated habitat; material: faeces | place: China | collected 2012
AGAAGTGTTGAAGTAAATGAAAGATGCCTAAAAGTAAGAAAAGGGAATGCTGGGAAGCATTCCCTTTTTGTTTTCTATCTTTAATCCATCTCAAAGCCGTTCCACAAATTACCTTCGGGTACCGGTGCAGTCAACTGGATCATTTCCTTCGACACAGGGTGAACGAACTGTACCGTCCGAGCATGCAGGCAAATACTGCCATCCGGATTGGAACGTGGAAAGCCATATTTCAAATCACCTTTAATGGGACATCCCATCTTGGCCAACTGGCAACGAATCTGATGATGCCTTCCGGTTTTCAGATCCACCTCCAATAAATAATAATTCTGAGAATGGCCGATAAGCTTATAATGCAGTACAGCTTTCTTGGAGTTTTTTACTTCCTTATCGTATGCATAAGACTTATTCTGTTTCTCGTTACGTACCAGATAGTGTACCAGCTCACCCTCCGTTTCCTTGGGGCACTCTTTCACTATCGCCCAATAGGTCTTTTTCACCTCACCATTACGGAACATCTCATTCAGTCTGGGCAATGCCTTGCTCGTTTTGGCAAACACCACCAATCCGCTGACGGGACGATCCAAACGGTGGGTCACCCCAATGAAAACATTGCCCGGCTTATTATATTTCTCTTTCAGGTATTGTTTCACCATCTCCGACAAAGGAGTATCACCGGTCTTGTCTCCCTGAACGATTTCAGAAGAAGTCTTATTGACTACAATAATATGATTATCCTCGTAAACAACTATCATATTACATGTTCATACCGCCGTCAACCTGGATAACCTGTCCTGATACATACGAAGACATATCAGAAGCCAAGAAAGTAGCCACATCCGCCACATCTTCAGGAGTACCTCCACGACGCAAAGGAATCTTCTTAGCCCACTCAGCTTTTACTTCGTCAGACAATTTGGCTGTCATATCCGTAATGATGAATCCCGGAGCGATGGCATTGGCACGGATACCGCGAGAACCCAATTCCTGAGCGATGGATTTAGCCAAACCGATCATACCGGCTTTTGAAGCAGAATAGTTACATTGACCGGCATTTCCGTGAACACCCACTACAGAAGCCATGTTAATAATGCTCCCACTCTTCTGACGCATCATGATCGGAGTACATGCGTGGATAAAGTTAAAGGCAGACTTCAAGTTCACAGCGATTACCGCATCCCACTGTGCCTCACTCATACGCATCATCAAGCCATCTTTCGTGATCCCTGCATTGTTTACCAGAATATCAACAGAACCAAAATCATCCTTAATCTGATTAACCACTTTCTCAGTATCCTCAAAATTCGCAGCATTAGAAGCATAACCTTTCACCTTTACACCCAACGCAGCAATTTCTTTTTCTGTATTCTGACCGTTTTCATCAATTACCAAGTCTGTAAAAGCGATATTTGCTCCTTCGGCAGCAAACTTCAATGCAATCGCCTTACCAATACCACGAGCGGCACCTGTCACAATCGCAGTCTTTCCTGTTAATAATCCCATAATTTTTGATTTTATAATTATAAAGTTAATTTTATTCCTTATTCTGTTCTTTGCGTCCCAATGCGCCATACACAATTTTTGCCACGTATGCCCATCCTGTTTCATCGTCCAGCTCCTCACCTATCTGACCACGTATATAAGGCGCTTCAATTCCCTTCACGCAATAGTGCACAATATCCGCCACGATATTCACATTGTCTATATCAAAGATTCCCTTTTCCTTTCCTTCCGTCAACACCTGCCTGAACAGCTTTGTTTCCGTTCGGTCAAAATTCTTCCGCACTGCCTCCACTCTCCATATATCACGGAAAAAGCCGGCACGCAAAGTTCCGTTCCTGAACACCACCATCTTGATAGAGTCCAGATGTGTTTCTATCAGCCGCAGTATTTTCGTATCAGGAGCGATATCCTGTTCAGCCACTTTCTCCATAGCGCCCGACAGCATCTCTAACTCCGACTCCACCACTGCCATATAAATGTCTTCTTTGCTCTTGAAATACGTATAGAGCGTGCGTCTTCCTTTCTTGGAAGCCACCGCTATATCATTCATTGTCGTATCATCCACCCCGTTCTTCGCAAAAAGCTGACGGGCGACGTCTACCAATTTAGCCCTAGTCTTTGATACTGCCATATAAGTTCAATTGCACATTACATATATATGTGAGCAAAATTACATTTTTTCTTTGTACCACACAAACAAATAAAGTATAATCTTAAAGTAAATGTTAATTAACATATTACATACACTCTATATATCAACACATTAGATAAAAAGATTATTTTATTTGAGAAAAAGATGCAGAAATAATTTGGAGATTAGAAAAAAAGCCGTACCTTTGCACCCGTAATCAAAACACAACATCGCGGAGTGGAGCAGTTGGTAGCTCGTTGGGCTCATAACCCAAAGGTCGTCTGTTCGAGTCAGGCCTCCGCAACTAAAAAGAGGATAAATGATTGAATCACAATCTTTTATCCTCTTTACTTTTAAAACAGTCGGACAAAAGTCGGACAAAAATAATTGAATTCATTAACGGTATACGTTTTCGGGCTCGAAAAACGTATAAAAAAATGTTTTCAGAAAGAAAAAGAAAAGGAACTTCAGGTCAGCGGATTTTCGGGTCAGCGGAAAGCGTACCTTCTGATACAAAATAAGCATATCCCCCTACACTCTCCATATTTTTACAGGTGATTCATACGTTTCACATTCGAAAAATTGTAGTACTAATAAAAAAAATGTATTTTTGTACTAATCATGAATCAAACAACGCATAAGATGACCGACCCCATCCAGATAAAGCACTATAAAGAAGACATTACCTCTTTTAACCAACTCTACAAGGAGTTTCAAAGACGTTTTGTACGCTTCGCCAATACTTATGTCAGAGATTTAACCACAGCAGAAGATATTACTATTGAGGCGATGATGTATTATTGGGAAAACAGGCAATCCTTAAGCGAAGATTCCAATATTCCAGCCTATATCTTAACAATTATAAAAAACAAATGCCTGAATTATCTGCGTCATCAGCAAATTCATGAAGAATACTCGGATAAAATAAAAGATTACTATGAATGGGAACTGAATACCCGGATCGCCACTTTACAAGCATGCGAACCTTATGAGCTTTTTATTTCCGAAATTCAAGAACTCGTCCAACAAACCCTCACCGACATGCCCGAAAAAACCCGTACTATCTTCATGTTGAGCCGATACGAAAACAAATCCTATAAGGAAATTGCAGTTCTCATGAATATCACCCCCAAAGGAGTAGATTTCCATATAAACAAGGCATTAAAGATGCTTCAGACTAACTTAAAAGATTATTTTCCACTCTTTCTCTATTTTTTTATGAAATGCCACTAGGAATTTTCCATTCTGAAGTGCTGTTTATATAGAAGCATAAAAGAATGCAATAAAATGGAAAAAGAGAAACTACATCGTTTTTTTGCCGGAACTACTTCTATACAAGAAGGCATGGACATAAGAGCATGGATGGAAGCATCCGAAGAGAACAAGCGCATTTTTTACAAAGAGCGTAAATTGTTCGATGCCCTCATGGTGCATGATGACCAAACTACAAATAACTGCATTTCCACCAAACGAATTCCCAAAATTATTCGTCAATGGCTGAAAATAGCTTCCGTCATCATACTGACGCTTACCATTAACTATTTATATCAGAAATATAAATCGGAAAATGAAGTCATTGCCATGAATACAGTATCTGTTCCGGCAGGACAACGTACCAATATTACTTTACCAGATGGAACTAATGTATGGCTGAATGCCCGTACCACTTTACAATATCCGGTCACTTTCAGCCAAAAGCAACGAACAGTTTTTTTAAAAGGAGAAGCTTATTTTGATGTAACCAAGAAGAAAAAAACTCCTTTTATTGTACGGACAGACAAATATGACATTGAAGTTTTGGGTACACAGTTTGATGTAGATGCTTATCCTGACCAAACGGCGTTTGAAACAACTTTAATGAAAGGTAGTGTAAAAGTTACCTCACAGCACTTTCCTGAACAGACAATAACCTTGAAGCCTCATCATAAAGCATATGTAAAAGACGGGCAGTTGGCAGTTACCAAAGTAAACGATTTCACTCCTTACCGCTGGAAAGAAGGTTTGATCTGTTTTAAAGATGAACCTTTCCAGACCATCATGGAAGATTTTGAAAAATATTATGGCATCCGGATCATCATCAATAACAAAAAGGTATTGAAATATTCCTATAATGGCAAGTTCCGTCAAGCAGACGGTATTGATTATGCACTAAGAGTGCTGCAAAGGGATATCCATTTTAAATATGAAAGAGCCAACGATGAAGAAATTATTTACATCAATTGACCAGACAATACTAACCTAAAAACAACAAGCCTATGAAGAAAAGCTCAAGTTAACCTTAAAAAGAAAAATGCCGATAAGTGTTGCCGCACTTACCGGCATAGACTCAAAACAATTTTTCAAGTAAAAAAATCTATTTAAATCAACGCAAAGGTATGAAAAATAACACTTTGTCGGGGAGATATTGCTTCAAAAATCCCCGATTTAAACAAATCTTTAGAATTATGAGAATTTCCACTTTCCTATTGATGGTCTGTGTGTTCTGTTCGTATGCTGGGAATGCCCATTCTCAAAATGCAAAAGTCAGCATACGTATGAATAATGTTAAACTGGATAAGATCCTGAATGAAATTGAAAACCAAACTGATTATCTTTTTATCTACAATAACCAAGTAGATATTAACAAAATTACTTCCGTAAAGGTCAAAAATGAAGCCGTAGCACAAGTACTGGACAGAATTCTGTCAGGGACCGGTATCAACTATGAACTGGAAGGTACACACATTATTTTAACTACAGAAGCTATTAAAGACTTGCATGCTCAACAACAAGCTAAAACAGTAACGGGAACGGTAACAGATGTCAGCGGAGAACCCATTATCGGAGCCAACATCCGTATAAAGGGAACCACAACAGGTACAATCACAGATATAGATGGCAACTTCAGTATTGAAGCCAAACCACAATCTGTTATCGAAGTTTCCTACATTGGTTACCTCACACAAGAAACGGTTATCAACAACCAAAAAAGTATCCGTTTTCTATTAAAAGAAGATACAAAAACTCTTGATGAAGTGGTAGTCATTGGATACGGTGTACAGAAAAAAGCAGACTTGACAGGATCTGTTGCAAACATTAACACAGAAAAACTAAATACACAAAGTAACGCCAACATCGGCCAGGCGCTGCAAGGCAAAATTGCAGGGGTAGACATCGTATCTCAAGGTGGTGCCCCAGGTTCGGGAACCCGTATCATGGTCCGCGGTATTGGTACGCTAAACAACGCCTCCCCTCTTTACATTGTCGATGGCATGTATATGAACAGTATTGATCATATCAACCCCAATGATATTGCCAGCATTGACGTATTGAAAGATGCCTCATCCGCAGCTATCTACGGTTCCCGTGCAGCCAACGGTGTTATCATTGTCACTACCAAAGAAGGAAGTAACACAGAAGGAAAACCTATCATTGATTTATCTGTCAACTTAGGTATATCAACTGCCAGCAAATTTCTTGATATGCTAGATGCCAAAGGATGGGCAGAAGTTACCACTATAGCCCGTCAAGCTATCGGCAAACCGGCATTAGACATGGCTACCGATCTGGCTAACAAACCAGACAATGACTGGCAAGACATCATGTTTCGCCCCGCACTGATGCAAAACTACAATTTGGCTGTAAAAGGTGGTGGAAAATATTCCACTTATTACACCGGCTTAGGTTATTTCAACCAAGACGGTATTGTAAAAGGTACCAATTACCAACGGTATAATATCCAATCCAAGAATGATTATAAAAGAGGGATATTCTCTGCTGGAACAAATCTCATTATTTCATTCAGTCATGACAAGCCCCTTCACCAGGAACTTCGAGGCGGCATGATTGGCACCATTCTGCAAAGTGTTCCTACTTTGGAAAAATATGATGATACTCGTGAAGGTGGATATGGTGGCACATATGGTGATGTGGTAAACATTCCTCACCCATTGGCCATTATTGATGACAACATCATGGACCGTTATAACGAAAATGTAAAAATATTCGCTAACTTGTATGCACAAATTGAACTTTTTAAAGGACTAAAATACAAACTGAATTTAACTCCAGACTTTTCTTTCGAAAGATATAAGAATTATCTCAATAAATATGATTTTGGATTAGCGACCAACAGCATCACCCAATTAACAGAAAGACAAAGAAGGAGACGTAATATACTTGTTGAAAATTTATTAACTTTCGACCGTACGTTCGGAGAGCATAAAATTTCAGCATTGGCAGGTTATACCTATCAAGACAGCAGATTCCGCCACATACAAGCCTATGGTGAAGGATTACCCCAGGGATTAGAAGAAATAGATGCAGCCACAACCAATCGCAGCAACGAAGGCAATTCATGGAGAAGTGTCCTTACCTCTATTCTCGGACGCGTATTCTATTCCTACCAAAATAAATACTTATTCACCGCCACTATCCGCCGGGACGGTTCCTCCAAATTCGGTAAGAACAATCGATATGGTTACTTCCCCTCTTTTTCATTAGGATGGAATGTGGCCGAAGAAAAGTTCATGGAAAACGTGCATTGGCTTGATCAGCTAAAGCTTCGTGGCGGATATGGCGTTTTAGGAAATCAAGAAATCGATAACTATCAATATTCCTCCACCATCACTACCGGCATCAATTATCCCGATGGCAACGGTGGTCTGCTTCAAGGAGCATTTCCTAAAAATTTTGCCAATCCGGATATAAAATGGGAAGAAACCGCTATGACTAATGTCGGCATTGATTTTATGGCTTTTAATAACCGACTAAGCTTAACAGCAGACTATTATGTGAAAAATACAAAAGATATCTTGCTGACCGTTCCTATTCCTATCTCTTCCGGTGGTGCCAATGACCCTATACGCAATGCGGGCAAGATACGTAACAATGGCTTTGAATTCAATTTAGGATGGATGGACCAACCCAATCCGGATATTTCGTATGGCATCAACTTAATTGGGTCTTTCAATAAAAACAAAGTAATAGCCATGGGAAGTGAAAGCGGATCTATCAAAGGCGGTTCTACCAACCAAAACATCACTACCAGTGAAACCAAAGCCGGATATCCTATTGGAGGTTATTGGCTTATCTCTACAGCCGGATATTTCAATAGTCAGGAAGAAGTAGACGCATATGCCAAAGACGGTAAAAAAATACAACCAGCCGCCGAACCGGGTGATATAAAATTTGTAGATGCCAACAACGATGGCGTTATCAATGACGACGACCGTGTATTTCAAGGCAGTCCTTTTCCCGATTTTACTTTCGCGCTGAATGGTAATATGAGATACAAAAATTTCGACTTATCAATCGGACTGCAAGGAGTGTTAGGAAATAAAATTTATAATGCAACCCGTCAGACATTAGAAGATGTAACCAAAGGTTCCAATTTTCTGGCAAGTTGCCTGGATTATTGGACTCCTGAAAACAAAAATGCCTCCCATCCACGTCTGACATGGGATGATCCTAACCGTAATACCCGTGCAGAATCCGACCGTTATCTTGAAAATGGTTCTTATTTGCGTCTCCGCAGTGTTCAATTAGGTTATACATTTCCTCAGACATGGTTTAAAGGTGCCATACAGCATGCCCGTGTGTATATTAACGCTGAAAACTTATTTACTATCACCAGTTACAGCGGATATTCACCGGATGTCAATGCAGACAATGCCAATTATCGGGGATTTGATAATTTTATTTACCCGACTAACCGTACTTTCATGTTAGGACTAAATGTAACATTCTAAAAATAAACATCTTATGAAAACATATATTAAAACGACATTGACCATATTGATTTCAGGCATGCTATTCAGTTCCTGCGAAGATCAATTAAACCAGGCCAATCCCAACCAAGCAACAGAAGATACTTTTTGGAAAGATGAAACCGATTTCAATCTGGCCTTGACCTCTTGCTATACTCCACTGAAGAATGCCCTAAACGGCGGTTATTATGGAACTCGCGGTGTAATGCTGAGAATAGCCCGAGCCGATGAAGTCGACTTCCGCAACGATATTTCGGATGTATATACAGTAAACCGTTTTACTAATAGTAATACAAACTCACTGACACAAGGCATGTTCTATCAATTTTACAATGCCTTGTACCGTACCAACTCCATTATGCAAAAACTGGAAGAAAAGAAAGAACAATTTTCTACCGATTTTCAAAATTCGGTAAAAGGAGAATGTCTTTTCATACGTGGCTTCTATTTATTCCAGTTAGCCAAAGAGTTTAAAGACGCCCCTCTCCGCCTGACAGCCTCCCAATCTCCCTCGACTTTCCCTTTAGCAAAATCATCACAAGCTGATATATGGGCACAAGCCAAAGAAGATTTAAAAACCGCTGCTTCCCTATTGCCCATAACGAATAAAATAGGAAAGCCTACACAAGGAGCCGCTTATGCCGCTTTGGGTAAAATATATGTCTATGAAGAAAATTGGCAAGAAGCGATAAACGTCCTCGAGCCTCTGACGCAGAATCCTTACACCTACAAACTAGTAGAGGACTTTAATTGGAATTTTGATGACACTCATGAAAACAATGCCGAAAGTATTTTCGAGTTATTGATAGAAGATGTGGGTGGAACAGATCTTTGGGGAGATGGAGAAAATATCAATTCCACCCAATCCAATACCCGCCCTAAAGAATATGCCGCTGCTGAAGTCGGAGGATGGTATGAAGCAAATCCTACCCAGCAAATTATGGATATCTTCTGGAAGGAAAAAGACAAAGACGGCAATTTTGATTATCGTGCCCGCTGTTCTGTGGCATGGGACTATGAGGGATGCACTTACTACCAAAGACCTTTCCGGGAAGTTTTTGCACAAGACAAGTGGAAAACATACTGGATTTTGAAATATCAGAACTGGAAGACTCAAAAAGATGAACCGGCACCTCCCAAGTCATTCATCAATGAAAGAGCCATCCGCTATGCCGATGTATTATTGATGCTGGCAGAAGCCTATATGAACAAAGGGGCTTTAGACACATCTATCGGATATATTAATCAAATCCGCCGACGCGCCAACCTGAATGACTATAGCGGCCCAATAACCAAAGAAGGGGTTTTTGAAGATCTGGTACACCAACGCGCCATTGAATTCTTTGTGGAAGGCGAACGTTTCTACGATTTACGCAGATGGGGATTGTTAGAGCAGACATTAAAAACTTGTGATGATACCCGCTATAAAAACTATCAGACTGGCAAATCCGGTAATATCAATAAGTTCAACTACTTCCCGATACCAGCCAAAGAACTTGACACCAATCCACTTTGTACGCCTAGTGAAGGATGGTAAATCAACAGGTATTAGCTTATATATAACATCAGTAAATTAGTTCTGGGGCTGATTGTTCTTCAAGCAACATTCAGCCTCTCTTTCTCTTCACACTAACCATGAAACGTATCCTTTTATTTGTTTGCATACAATTTTTCTTATTGGCATCTTTTGCCGGAGAAACCATAAATTTCTGTAAAGGCTGGAAATTCCATCTAGGAGATGCAGGCAAAGGAGCCTCTTCTTCCTCATATAACGATTCTCAATGGCGCATATTGAATATTCCTCATGACTGGAGCATAGAAGGCACTTATAAACAATTTGAAAACGGAACCGACTGGCAAAGCGGTTTCCTGCCTGCCGGAATAAGCTGGTATCGAAAAACTTTTACCATTCCTTCCAAATGGAAAAATAAAAAAGTACAAATCCTATTTGAGGGCGTATATCTGAACAGCGAAGTATGGATAAACGGTCATTGGCTGGGCAAACGCCCTAATGGGTATATCAGCTTTGTATATGATTTAACTCCATATTTGCAAGAAGGCAAGAACCAAATCGCTGTAAAAGTAGATCACAGCAAAGCATTAACCGGACGTTGGTATACAGGATCAGGAATATATCGTCCTGTATACCTGCTGGTCAGTAACCCCACCCACATTCCTTATTCCGGAATCCATTTCAGATCCAAGCTACAAAATAAGCAATCTGCCACCTACACCCTATCTATAGAAATTGAAACACAGGAGAAAAAGCCAATCAAAGTAAAAACATATCTACAAGCTCCCAACGGTAGCATAGCCGATACTTCTGAAAAAATATTTGTCTCATCTGCAGATTCTCTTTGCTTCCTGTCAGGGAGCATCAGGAAACCATTATTATGGTCGCCTGATTCTCCTAACGTCTATACACTTATATGCCAACTGACAAGAGATAACAAGATACTAGATGAATGTAGATTACCTGTAGGCTTCCGTCAATTAGAATTCAACCCGGTCAGCGGATTCCTGCTCAATGGCAAATCACTAAAGATAAAAGGAGTATGCGATCATCATACAGCCGGTGCTGTAGGAGCCGCCGTACCCGACGACCTACTTCATTATCGTCTCAAATTATTGAAAGATATGGGATGTAATGCGATACGCACCAGTCATAATCCCTTCTCTCCTGCTTTCTATAATTTATGCGATACGATGGGAATCATGGTACTAAACGAAGGATTGGACGGATGGAATCAACCTAAAGCCGCCGATGACTATGGAAATTACTTTGATGAATGGTGGCAAAAAGATATGACTGATTTCATAAAACGAGACCGTAACCATCCCTCTATCATTATGTGGAGTATCGGCAACGAAGTAACGGGAGCTACCCCCGAAATCCAACACAACCTAGTCAGCCTATTTCACCAACTGGACCCTGACCGCCCTGTCACTCAAGGAGGAACTGATCCTACTAGAGGTATGAAGACCGATTATCAAAAAAAATTCAACTATCTAGACATTATCGGCTTCAATGGAAATGGAGAAGAAATAGGAGAACTAGAACACTTCCACAAAAACTACCCAACACTTTGTGCCATTGCTACAGAGGTACCCCACACTTATCAAACCCGTGGCGTATACCGAAGCCAGACACAATGGAGAAGACGGGATTTCCCCGCTCCTTGGGAAAAAGGAAACATAAACTGGGAACAATTTAAACATCGGGTCTTTCCTATACCTGACCTGACGGAAAAAGAATGCTTCCCCGAAGAATCCGATTATCCCTATTATCAATCGTCCTACGACAATGCTTCTGTACGTATCAGCGCCCGTAAATCATGGCAACGCACCTGTTCTTTCCCTTGGTTAATGGGAGAATTCCGATGGGGCAGTTTTGACTATTTAGGTGAAGCCGAATGGCCTCAACGATGTGGCAATTTCGGTATTATCGACATAGCTGCCATTCCGAAAGACGCCTATTTCCTCTACCAAAGTTTATGGACCGACAAACCAATGGTACACCTTCTTCCGCATTGGACGCATCCGGGAAAAGAAGGAAAAACAATTCCCGTAGTCATTTATACCAACTGTGATGCAGTAGAGTTATTTATAAATAATGTATCTTTGGGCAGTAAACCTTATACAGGGGAGCAACTGATATGGTTAGTTCCTTATTCGCCCGGAAAAATAGAAGCCCGAGGCATAAAAAAAGGAAAAATCGTGGCAACAGACTGTTATCAAAGTGCAGAAGCACCTCATTCTGTCGCCCTTGCCAGTAACAAGTATTCTGTAAAAGCCGGTTCGGATGAAGTCATACGCATAGAGATCGACATAACAGATAAAAACGGAATTCCTTGTCCTTATGCCTCCAATGAACTCAGTTTCCACGTAAGTGGACCACTCCGGCTATTAGGGGTAGACAACGGAAACCCTACAGATATGTTTCCATACCAACAGCCCCACTGCCGTTGCTTTCGGGGAAAATGTGTAGTATTATTACAATCTGACGAAGAAAAAGGAAAAGGAACCCTGACTGTACAAGGAACAAAATTAGTAGAAAAAAAATTAATCATCGAAGTGATATGAAAAAAATTCTTTTATTACTCTGTTTATGCTTATTCATAGAAGAGGTTGCTTCTCGAGAATTAGACAAGACATTCCAGTTGCTTCCACAACCACAATCCATAGAACTGACTTCTGGAAAAGGAATCAATTATTGGGAGTTATCCTATATTCTGTCATCAGACACAACTTCCATCCCCATATTGGGAGATATGCTCAACAAACTTCCCCGTTGCCCACGAAAAGGGAAACCCATCCGGCTCCAACTCACCAGCCAGCATGTTCCTGCTTCTCCGGAAGGATACATGATGGAAATTAATGAAAAAGGAGTCTGTATATCAGCCAGAACCATGACAGGTATGATAAAACGGCACCCCGGCCACGGTTTGCAGCGGCTGTGCATTCTCCTGGGTCAGCAGGCTTTCAATCTCGCCGGGATTTCAACATACTTATTCCAGCCATGCTAATCATCGATTATCCGGCCATTTCCTATCGGGCCGTGCACTTTGATGTAAAACATCATTTAGACCGCATGGAGTATTATTATCAGGAAATAGACAAACTGGCCCGATACAAAATAAACGCAGTTATTTGGGAGCTGGAAGATAAACTGCGTTATACCCGACGCCCCGAAATAGGTGCCCCCAATGCC
>OGYE01002061.1_pt1 | contig 12580 bp, 8 predicted proteins | sample 1576471 | NCBI WGS metagenome assembly OGYE01 (sample SAMEA3541532, study PRJEB24748) | human gut metagenome | biome: human gut; feature: human-associated habitat; material: faeces | place: China | collected 2012
CTTTCCGCTTTCTCCTTCTGTCTGTGCGCCCTGGTCTTGAGCCAGTTTCACAAAGGTATTACCCTTTACGTCGGCATAGGTATAGAGGTCTGCGTCCAGCAGCTTGCCGATGCTGTCCGTAATCAAGCCCTTTCCTCCGCCGTAGATTTCTCCTGCGAAGTTGGCTGCATATATATTAATATATGTATTTCCCTCTACCTGTGCTCTGTTTCCACCGCCATAGATGTCGCCATAGATGGATGGTGCCTGTGCAGAGGTGCCGTAGAATTTGAGGTTGGTGCCGCCAAGTACCTTTCCTACGAGTTCTGGATGCCAGGTATCGTCAGCGATGGTTGTATTGCTTTCCAATCGTTTCTTTCTTCCGTTACCGCCGGCAAACACATCCCCTCTGATGTCGGCATTGTCGCTGATGGCTATGTTGGTGCCTTGCTCTACTACAGCCATGTCACCACCGCCATAGATATTCTTAAAGAAGGTACCACCATTAATCTTAACTGTAGACGAGCCATAGAGGCGTGCCATGTTTTCGAGGGTGTTGATGTCTGAGGAGTTGAGCCGTTTGGCATCAGCCACACCATATCCACCACCGAATACAGGGCAATGGAAGATACCGCCATTGATGGTCAGTTCTACGTTGCCGTATATTTTGCCGAGTTCTGTATAATCAGCAGCATTACCACCCTTTGGGTCTAAAGAATAGAAATAATCAGTTCCACGTCCACCTGCAAAGATGCCGTTTTTGCAATAGAATTCTCCACCATTGATGGTAAGTGATGCTACGGTTTCTCCTGCTTTTCCGTATATGTTTCCACCATCCTTACTTGGTTTTCCATTTGTAGTCCAAAGGTCAGAACTCATATATCCGCTACCTCCGGCATAGATTCCGTCAATCTTTCTTGTTTCAGAACCGAAGATACCTCCTTCTATGATTATTTTGTTATGGGTCAGTCGTGGGTCTACCTCGGTATATGTATGTGTGTCAGCATTGTAGCAATTATACATGCAAAGATTAGCTTTGGCAGTATTATAGTTGCCGAAAGCCATGACAGATTTTGTACTGCTGTTTGTCCAGTAAGGGATACGTTCGTCCGTTGTATGATTTGTATCATCTCCAATTCCATTCATACCACCTGCTCCTGCACCATAGATACCGCTGAAGATTTCTTCTGATTTACAATTAGTTGGAATCAGGAAGGTACCACCCTTGATGGTAATGGAGCTATAGCCATAGAAAGGATTCTCTACCCATTCACGATCCTGAAAACCACGTCCTGTACTACCACCGTAAATCTCTGTAATCTCTACACGGCTATTGACATCCGTATTCTTATTGTTACTTTCTGATTGTGCCGGGTCTATCAAGATGTTGGCGCGTCCCATATAGGTGTTGTAAGGTGCATTGTAAAGTACATTGTTATTTATTGTTTCTCGTCTTGCACCCAAAGAACCATTTACCACTCTGCCTATCTTTCCACTTTTGATGATGATGTCTACATCGCCAACCATAGCTCCCTCATGGTTGCCTGCAAGAACTATGGCAACGTCAAGGGTAGAATTGTTTTCATTGTGATTATCATTGAATTTACGATCAATATCTACATCAATAGTACACTTGATAGGCATGTTAGGGCTACCCATCACACCATTTCTGTTTTCCACAGTCTGTCGTCCACCAACACAAATTGAAGAGTAGTGTCCCGATTTGATCTTTATCTTGAAGCCTTCACGTCCATGTGGTAGAGCATCATCCATCTTCTTGAGGTTGCCTTCTGTTGATAATGGTGAAAAGCGATTATCATCCATGAAACCACCAAAAATCTGGAAAGATGTAGATACTGCTCCCTTGATAGTACCATCACCTGAGAACATATTTTTATAGTTTGTCATCTGTATGCCTTCGCCCATCTCCAGATTGTAGAATTGGCAGTACAGAATATCGTAATTTTCATTATTATTATTGCGATTGAAGGTGAGATATTGGAAACGGGTATCTCCATAAATCGGTAAACTATGGTTCCGATCATGACCACCATACATCTCAATTATACCCTTGTAGTTAACGCCATCCCAACTTCCAGTAATGGTTGTGTTTCTGAAGAAAGGAGATTCGGCTTTTTCTCTCTCCCAATCAGAACTTGTATTGAAAGTTACGGATGTGAAGCCGTTGTTACCATTGTTGGTTACGGATTGGTCACTCATTCCCATCAGCACGATGGTGTTATCATCCCATGAGCCGTTCTTCTCCAACTTGGAATATGCGCCCTTCCATGTCCTTACAGCAGTCTCAGGAGTTTGACCATCATTGCTGTCGTCTCCTTGATTGTATTCTGTAGTGTTTCCATTTGCTGCAGTTCCTGTAGCTCTGGCAGGACATAGATATACTACGCTCTTGGCAAAGTACACCCATTCGTTGAAGAGCACTTTTGGGTTTTCGTCTCTGGTTGTTACTGTTACAAGGCAACTCAGTTTGTCGTTTATGCCAAGTGTGCTCTTGTCATAGGTAGGTCCGTTGCCTACCGGATTCTGCTCGTCATCATTCTTCACCCATTTATAGGTGATGTTGAGATTATCATTGTTTTCCCAGATGTTATTGGTAACCAAAATAGTGAGTAGGTTGGATGAGGCATCATTATTCATGGTTGCCTCCACTCTAATTGCTTCTATCTTGATGATGCCGGAGCGTGAACTTCCGTCTTCCAATACGGCATATACATACTGGTCGTATTCCTCTCTTGGAAGGGTGAACGGATTGGAGGCTGCCTTCTCGTTCTGCAACTTCCAGGTCTTTTTGTCAGAAGAGGTGTACCAGAAATACTTTTCTTTTGCACCATTGCCTTTTATGGTTTCTGCCGTGATGACAGCGTTGACGCCACGTTCCACCGTTAGTGTTGTAGAACTGAAAGCGAATCCTGTTCCTTCAATATAGGTCCAGGTATTCTTGTCTTCAACGAGTGGATTCTTGTTGATAAACTCATTGGCTTTATCTACAAATTCTTTCTTAAACGAGGCATCAGTCTTCTTGATTCCCAGGTTCTTTCCACCATCTACGTACTGGCTATAATACCATGTAGAAGCATATTTTTTTGCATTATCTTCGTTTTGACAATTGGCAGTGATGCCACCTTTGTTGATCTTGGTACTTGTATTTTCGATTTTAAGCCCATTGCCAAAGAGATAGATGTTGGTAGGCTCTATGATATTACCGCCTCCATTCATTTCATAGCTGAAGCGACCGAAACCTTGGGCTATGTGGAACTTAGGGTTATCCACGCTTGTATTCTTCAGCATATTTATCTTTGTATCAGCTGCTATGTTGAAGATTCTGAAAGTTTCGTTCTTACTCTCGGTCTGTACATTTCCTGCTATACCGCCAATTTTGCTTTCATTGTTAATCTGGTATGCTTCGTCGTTATCCTTTATTTCTGAGCCACGGATAATGATGTTGCTGAGTTCAGTATTGCCGTATATCTCACCAGCTACTACGCCCACATTATAACCGGGACCATAAGGTTTGAATCCTGGTTCCTTTTCTACCGTAGCATTCTCGATGATGAGGTTTGTTACGGTAGTAAGGTTAGTGCTGCTTGCACCTTGGAGTGTCGAGAAGAGTCCCCATGCACTCCTTGCTTCAGTTCCTTCCCATTGTATATGCATATTTTTGATGACATGACCATTGCCATCAAACTTTCCGAAAAACAAACGGTTGTTGCCATTATCATTGCCGTAGTTGTAGTATTTACCGATTGGCATCCAGATACCATTCTTAAGGTCGATATCGGCAGTAAGCTTAAAGTATTTGCCAAGGAAAGCCTGCGATGTGTTTCCGTTGTTCACATCACGTGCCAGTTTGGCGAGCTGTTCTGCCGTAGCAATCTCGTATGGATTGGTCTTGCTACCATCACCCCCTGCATAGCTATCGGCATAGATATCTATGGAATAGTATTTTTTTGTTGTCTGAGCCCATAAGGTTTGTCCACACATGAGCCATAGGGTCAGAATGCCAAGAAGTATTCTGAATTTTTTGTTTTGTGTATTGTTATCTTGCTGCTTTTTCATGAGTCTTCATTTATAAGCGATTCTTTTTCTTTGTTCTTATGTTTCTTCGTGGTATAGGTCATGAGGGTATTCTGTTATTACTGTATCAGGAGATGCCCCGTATAGGCATCCTGGTCAGCCAGTACATAGAGGTATCTTGGCTGGATGAATATATTGATGTTGTAAATCGCTGCCGTTTGGGCAGGATTGAGTGTTTCGAAATATTTATTTCCCAGGATGATGGTAGAGGTTACGTCCTTACGGGTAACCGTTTCTCCCTTTTCATCCTTCAGGATTACATCGTAGGTGACGGCAATGGTGGGTACGAAAGAGGCATCGGCGATGGCATAGAAGGTGGTGCCCCAACGGTGATACTTACTGTCGTCAATATCCATAGATTCGTTGGCTACCGGAGTAAATGGGGTTTCTGAATTTTTGTCCATTGCCAGCTGGATGGCGTTTTCTTCCGTTATATTTACCTTGGTAAGAACGCTCCATTGGATGGCTTTTGCCGTCCATTCATTGTTACTCCAGGTATAGCTGCGGCTTACGTAGCCTCCCGTTGCCAGACCTTTGCCGTAAATCTTGACACCCTTGATGCGGAAGTGTCGGATGGCATTCATCTTCTGGTCCAGTTGGAAGTTGAGGTTATAGCCCGTCAACGTCTGGTCGAAGAGGAAAGTAACTACTCGTCCAAAGGTTGCATCCGAACCTCCTGCCGTTGTACTTCCCTTATGTTCCGGTTTGGCGCAGATGATTGGCGCCTGTCCTAAATCTTTCTGAGCAAGGATAGGGGATGGGGTGCCATTTATGGTTGGCATGGAGAAAGGAATCGTCAGGAGATAGGTGCTTTCCGTTGCCGATGGCTTACTGAGGGTTGCTTCAGTAGAATGCGGCATATATCCGAAGAAGTCGAAGTTGCTGTCTGGGTAAGCATCCCATCGCTTTTCTTCCTTTGGGCTCCAGGTCTTGGTCGATGTACTGTAATCTACCTGGATATTGTCGAAGATGGCGTGGTTTTTGCCTCCTGTCTCTGTACCAGTGGTTTCAAAGCTATGAGTGGCAAAGTTGTAATAGCCGAAGACGCCCATGTTGAGTGGGTGCATTCGCTGAACCGGATCATAGCTTTCATATCTGTCATCCGCACGTGTCGTCATCTTTTGTGTCCGTGCAGCAAAGGTGATATCTCGGTAACTGTCGGCGTGCTGGATAGGCAGGTCGTTGCTTTCGCAGGCAGTGAGACTTGCGAGGAAGGCAAAGAGGGGTATCATAAGTTTTTTATTCTTCATAATGAGTCATGTGGGGCGTTACCAGTCTTCGGTACCGCCATTATTTTTAATAGGAGTTTCCACCCATTTCTCCACCTGCATATTGGTGAAGGCAATGTTGGGTCCTGCTACTGTTATTTTAAAGATGTATGTATATTGGTAGCCTGCCTTCCATTGCATATATTCTGCCGGAATGGTGGCTGTAGATTTCTTTCCGTCTATGGTGGCGCTGATGATGTAAGCGCCCTGCGGTTTGTTACTGTCTCCCAATGGTGGAACGTAATACCATTTCTTTCTTTCTGTAGCCTGATGATTCAAATCTGCATCTTCCTCGTAAGGAATGGTGAATTTGATGGGCTCAGTTCCTGTTTCTGTAGTTACCCAGTTATAAGAAGCTTTGGTTCCTGTTCCTGTAATAGGGTAGCTGACTATGATATTTCCCTTTGTAGGTGAAGGTTTATCGTTTATATTTTTGAAAACAATATCGGTGATAGAGATTTTGGTATCTTTCAGATAATTGAATTTGAATCTTACCTTTGTGATAATAGGAGCAAAGGTGAGTTTTACGCATGCCCCGTATTTTCTGTTTTCGAAGTTCTGGTTGTCTGACAGCCAGAGGTTTGAGATATAAGGGGTGGTAACTGCGGTGGCATCCTTATTGTAAGTGAATGGGATAGAGAAGGATGCATATTTTGCTGTGGAACCTTCTATCGTTGTAGGTTCCTGGAAAGATGGGGCTGAACTTTTACCGGCTGCTGTCGGGATGCTATAGGCGAAGAAGCGATAGCTGGTAGCGGAATAGTCCCAGTATTTGATAGTTTGATTAGCGATACCTACGTATTCCCAATCGGCAGTATTGCTGGAGGTTGTATTAGCGGTTTGTTGTGTCCAGTTGACGGTATATCCATCCATTACGTTTTGGGACTGGTCGAATCCGCTGGTGTAATTTCCTTCTGTGGATTTATATCCCCATACTTTGAAAGTTTTAGAAATAGTTTCCAGTCCTGTTTCTTTATTAGCACGGGTAGTAGGTGCATCTTGCCATGTTCCGCTATTTCCTCCGAAAGAGATACTTACTCCCTTCGGTTCTTCCGGTTGAGTAGGCACATCCGGTTCTTCCTGCCCAGATCCAGCGCAGGAAAAAAGACATAGAGCCACGAATGGTATGGTCAGGATGCGATATAATTTCATTTTCTTCTTGCTTTTTATCATAGGAGCCGGGCAGGGAACATTCAACCCCGTCCGGCCTTAATCGTATTGTTTTGCTCCCGAGTTTTTGGGGCAAAAAGTATTTTGTTACTTAACAGTAACAATCTTGTATGCCTTCTTGGCGTTGTTATCTCCGTAAGTATATTCAACAGCGTAGATTGTATTTGCTGTACCTGTCCACTTGAGGGCGTTAACTTTAAGGTTACGACCATCCTTGGTTGGAACAGAATTTACAGTTGTACCAGTAGCATCTGTTATTACCATTTTTTTACCACTAGCATCGGTAATAGTGTAAGTCTTGGCTGTCTCATCACGTTTACCGTTTTTCAATGCGTTTGCAACGCTTGTCTCGTTGATAGTCTGGGCAGCATCCTTATCGATAGTAACAGTGAACAACTTTTGAGGTGCAGCAGTTGTTGCTTCATGTTTGACATTTCCTTCATCTGTATATGCAGGAACAAATGCTGTAGCATAGATATCAGTTTCTTTTTCATACTCATCCTTGCCAGTTGTTACCTGACCATCCTTGAATCCATAAGTTGTAATAGAAGGATCAGAAACAGTGGTGATTGTCTCCTGCTTTCCTGTTTCTTCATCATCAAGAACAACAGCATCAAAGCTGATGGCTGTCAGACCTTCACTATCAGATCCTGGAGTACCTGTAGTACCATTGGTGTTCTGTGAAATCTTGAAGATGTATGTGTATGCATAACCATGCTTCCATGCTGTATAATTAGCAGGAATGGTTGCTGTTGCATTCTTAACGTTGATAGTCTCGTTAGAACCATCTGTTGCTGTCAACTTGTAGTCAATTCGAAGGTTAGCTGGTTGGCTAGCGTTTTCTGCAGGAAGTACAGACTGATAATATGATGTTCCAGTGCCACAATAAGAAGGCGTGGCTGCGCTTTGGCTAAGGTATGTTTTACCTTCGGTAATAGCATCCTCTTTTTGGTTTCCGTAATTTACAGTGCCAAAGCTCTTTTTTGTTACAGTACCACCTTCTCCTTTATCCGCTTCAAATTTAATATGAGCTTTGTTGTAATCATTATTATTATCTTTGTTGGCTGTACCTGTTGTTGGGAAATATACAGTCATAGTTCCTTTGTTGTTGAAAGTTCCAAAGAGTGTACCTTCTTCTTCGCCATCAGCGTAATTGCCATTGCTCTTTTCATAAAAATCAGAATGGAATTTAACATCGCTGATAACATAGCCAGGAACTGTTTCATAGAGAGCAATGCGTACTTTGCTGCTTGCATGGCGGAATTGCATGTTAACAGCTTCGTTTTTATAGCCTTTACTGTCATTTACTACAGTAACCATATCTGAGATGTAGCACTCACCAAGGGTATTAACATCTCCTGTAAGAGTATATGCTTCAGAACTCAATTTATCTTTTTTTACTGCAGTTGGAGTAGCGTATTCTTTAGTACCACCTTCACCTGTATGTCCTTTTCCCATAGAGAAAGCAAGGAAATCATAAGAAGTGCAAGAGTTATCCCAATACTTAATGGTCTGAGCCATTGTCGCATCTGCAGCAAGCTTTTTATTTGCACCATTTACTTCTTGTTTTTGACCTACATACTCCCAGCCTTTTGTGTTGGATGCTGTTGTGTTAGCTGTGCCAGTAGCATAGTTAACATTGTAGTGGTCGAATACCAAACTGGTATTGGCTGCTGCAGTTTCGTTGCCTTTGAAACCAACAATAACAAAGTTGTTGCCAAGAAGGGTGGCAGCAGCTTCGCCTTCACTATTTGCACGAGTAATCTTACCCGTCTCACCACCAAAGTTAATAGCCTTATTGGCACCATTCTCAACATTTCCGCCTTCTGTTCCGACGAAGTCATCACTAGAGCAGCTTGCAAGAGCTAATGCAGAAACTGCAAGAAAAATATATTTTTTCATATACATATAAGTTTGTAAATTGATAATGTTAAATACTAATTCTTAATTCTCTTTTTTTGTTTATTATATTTTTTTGTTAATAATCATCATTTACATATCAAACTCCCATTGCTTCTCTTCGAAATCCTTGACTACGGCATCAAAACCGGAGCCGCCGGGACGAACAGGAACAGGGACTTTCGTCATGTCTAAATCAATTGTGATGACGCCACCTTTGTACAGTCGACGAACCTGGTCGGTTACATCAAAGACCAATGTGGAGTCCTTGCCATTATAAAACTGCATCTTTACATCCAAGTAATGCCGGTTGTTAAGGTCGGCATCTCTTACTTTAGATAAAGATTCAATATATGAACGGGTGTCTAAACGGCTGGGATTCAACTTCGGCATACCGAAGGTCAAGACCCTGCCTCCAATGATATCCACCTTCTCACCATCCTTCATTTGCTGGTCAAACTTCATCCTCATATTATAGTTTACCGTGATGGCATCCCTTCCGGTAACACCGGTATTCAGATTCACGCTGCGCGCCATGCCACTCAGGTTTCCGCTACCATCAATACCCGTTACGATGCGGGTATGCTGACGGTTGTTGTGGAGGATAATCTGCATAAGATAAATATAGGTAACAGGCTGAATCTGCATTTCCAGTTTCCTTACCCAGCAGTTGCGATTCTCATCAAATACAAATCCGTCAAGGTTACGGTTGATTTCAATACCCTTCTCATATCCCGCAAACAGTTCTTCCGGTTGATAGAAGGAGTTGCTGAATTGGGGAGCATTGTATTTTGAGGGAAACATCGTCTGTCCCGTATTTGCCGTTACATATTCGTAAGTGGAAGATTCATCTATGCGGACGCTTTGAATACCATCCGCAGTCTGGATGTCGTTCCACGCCAGGATATCCCAGAAACCGAAGTCGTAATTGGCTGTCAGCTGTTTTGACTGGATCAGGTTCTTATAGGGTGCTTCGTGCGCACCATATTGCACATCCTGTGTGAAGTATCTTCTTATCTCGAAAACAGATGGTTCGGTATATCCGATTTTTCCGAAGAGTTTGTTGTCATCATCGTCCCATCCGTATTTCCATTCCGCCTCCCAGTCGTATACTACATCATATTTGAATTCATAATCCCAGAGCACTTTCAGCTCCAGGTCTATCTTCGGCAGATCCATTGTTGTTTCCTTACCGCCCTGATGCAGATAGAGATTCGGCTCACGTTCGCAGCCTGCAAGCAGCAGAACTGATGAAATGAAGAAGATAGCAATAACCGTTCTGTAAACTTTGTGGCTTACAGAACCCTTGAGGAGATATGTTAACTGCTGAAACTGATTCATTATTTACTTTCTTTTACTTTTTCGGTAGAGGATATCGTAACTCAAACTCACCTCCAGTCGGGTTGGTCCTAACCAATTATAGCGATACTGTCGCTTTTTGAAATCCTTGGCATCTCCATACCATTTGTAATAATATACCTGTTTGTCTTTATCTCCATCCACAGGGCAGAGCCACTGGTATGGGTCGTAGTGGGTATTGAGAAATCCTGCCTGCAGACCGATGTCGAGTCGCCAGTGTTTGGAGCGGTCTAGCGGTATCGCCCAACCCAGTCCCAGTCCGGCTCCCCATCCTTCACCTTCCCATCCCCGTTTTTCGTCGAAGCATATATTATATAGGAACGCGTGCGCGTAAGCACTTACGAAGAAACCCCTGAAACCCGTTTCACCGCTTTGCAGGTAATATCGGGTATGCAACTGGTAGTTGCGCAACTGGAAATATTTATGCTCTTTGTAGTTTCGCCACCAGGGTCCCTCGAAACTGGCACCGTATGTGAAGTGTCCGGACAGCGGATAATACTCAAGAGCTACGTTGGGGATAGGGCAGAAGCGGTCGTAGCCCGGCATATAGGCAAAGTCGTAGAGCAGATTGGTCTTGATGCTCAGCAACTCACGGCGTTTCTTGCTGCTTTCAGCCGGTTCCGGTAGCGGCATTTCCACATAGATGTTGGGCTTAGGAAACAGCAAGTCCGTGTGGATAGGTTTTGCCTCTGGCAACTGGTTGGTATTTACGAGCCGTTCGTCTATCGGCATGATTCTGACGGCACGCAACTGCGGAAAATATTTCTTGAGCAGATGGTTCCAGATTTTTCCTCCTTCCAGCCGTTTCAGTTCCGCCTTCAGCTGGTCACCTTTTCCGTCATGTTTTCTGATGATGGTCTTTACTGTAGGCAGGTACTTGTCGTGCTCCATCTGCATCAGCGAGAGGAGGAGCGGATAATCTTCCGGCACCACATCATATCTGATGCGCTTGGTGTTGATACCGTATCTGCCTAGCAAGGTATCCATGGAAGCCTTTCGGCTCCGGGCAAGTCGCACGTTGTTGGGAGTAGAACCTTCTGGTGACGCCGTAGCACGCCCAAGGATGATGTCCCTGTTTCCAAGTGCTTCCAGTTGGGGAATCAGATAATTGTTAATCCAGTCTTTGTCACTCTCGCTGATATCAGTTCGGTTGACGACAAAGACTATAGGGCGCGAGTTATTTATGAACGTACTGTCTGTGGTTTTCACCTGGGCAGATACATTCATCGTTACGCATATCAAAAAAATGATTAAAACAGTTTTGTTTCGCACTTTTACCTTTTACTAATTTCAGTTTTTGTTATACTATATATATTCCAGGAAGGCTGTAGGTAGATAAGCAGTAGCCATGGTAAAGCCGCCGTCGATGATGATGGCAACCCGCTGCTGCCCCTGATACCGTGCCACTCTTCCTGTCAGTCCCTTAAACTTACCATCTATTACCCTGACCATCTGTCCTTCCTTGAACTTCTGTACCTCTTCTGGCACATAGAGGATATCATCCGCTTCTGATTCGCAGATAATCTTCAGTCCCTCAATCTGGTTCTGGGGAACAATCAGAGGAGATTTCGTAATCCTTGCCCCTTCATGCATGTGTCGGTAATAGAAGGGAGATATGGCAGATTCACATTATCATACACATAACTTTTGATTTCCTCTTCGGTACCGAAAGCAAAAAAGATGTTGGGCAGTCGGGATTCCGTTACAACCTTCCGTTGTCCTCTTATTTCTTTCATTACATTGATGGTAGGGTAGAAAGCAGAAACGCCTTTTGCTACGAGGTAGTCGTAGGCTTTCTTCTCTCTTCCGTAGGTAGTTCGGAGTGCATACCAGTTCTGTTGTTCGTTAGGATTTTTTGCGATAGATTTTGTTTTCGCAGGCATACAATGGGTGGACACCCCTGTATCTGAGCTAGCCGCAAGAATCTTGTTTTTAACTTCGGGGAGGGCGCTGGAGATAAGTCCAACGCAAGAACCTTTATCTGCATGCTGAGTGCAGTTATCCTTCTTCATTGTAATCGCAAATGCTTTTGTTTTTATCTACCTATTCTAGACAGAACCCGGTTAGAGAGTGCAAAGATACATATTTTTTTGTTATTTACTTAAAATATTTTGTAAAAAATTCAATAGGTGCAATTCTTTTAACTTATTTTGGGTAAAAATACCTACCGTGTATTCAACAAGCAAGTGCAAAGATACGAATAAATGGCGAAACTACATAGAAATCTTCGTTCATCGACGTTGAACGGACATTCAACGTCTTTGAACGGACATTCAACGTCGATGAACGGAGATTTAATCCGGCAGTAAATACATGGTTTTTTGCTTTTTTTTCATTTGGGGTGTAAATTAAACCATAAAAAAATGTGCTCTTTCAGAAAAAAGTGTTACCTTTGCAACCGCTTAGAAGCATTTATATAAAATAACGTTATAACAAATTTATGAACTTTACACTATTTATCACCGTTTTGCTGACGGCTGTAACACTGGTGGTGGCTGCTTATGTCATCGCGAAGTTGATCGGTCCTCGTTCATACAATCCGGTAAAGGGTGAACCTTTTGAGTGCGGTATTCCGACACGTGGCAGCTCATGGTTGCCATCACACATCGGCTACTACCTCTTCGCCATCCTTTTCCTGATGTTTGACATCGAGACAGTATTGCTTTACCCATGGGCAGTCGTAGTTAAGCAGTTTGGACCTATGGCTCTCGTGAGCATCGGGTTCTTCTTGTTGGTATTGGTATTTGGCCTTGCATACGCTTGGCGGAAAGGAGCATTGGAATGGAAGTAAGAAAACCCGTCATCAAGAG
>OGYE01002066.1_pt1 | contig 12564 bp, 11 predicted proteins | sample 1576471 | NCBI WGS metagenome assembly OGYE01 (sample SAMEA3541532, study PRJEB24748) | human gut metagenome | biome: human gut; feature: human-associated habitat; material: faeces | place: China | collected 2012
CGGTGCGTACAGCATGTGGAATATCGACCTTGTTCTGAGCGGACACACTCACGGCGGTCTTATTCGAATGCCGTTTGTCGGCGGGCTGTATGCGCCGATGCAGGGATGGCTCCCGAAATACGACAGCGGAAGCTTTCGATTGGGCGACAATATGCAGATGATCATCACCGCCGGAATGGCGGGACACGGCATAATACCGCGGGTGAACAACCTGCCGGAAATTGCAGTGATTGATCTTGTTCCCGGGGAAGAAAACGCACAGTAAAAAACAAGACGATGACAGAACAAACGGGACTGCCGCAGACGGAATTTAATGTTTGCGGCAGTCCCGTTCTTTTGTCGATATGCCGAGGTTATCAGTTGAAATTCAACACGACGGGCTTGCTGTCGTCAATTGTGTTCCGGTCAGCCGTTTTGAAAATATGAAACGAGAACTCGACCATTTCAAAGTTTTCAATGTTGTTTTCATCAAGTTCGGTCGAACTGAAAACTATGCAGTCAACGGCACTTTTCCCCGCACAAACTTCGCAGGAAAAATAAGTGCCGACCATAAATCCGTTTATCGATTCGTCCCGTGTTTGAACGGTCATGTCTTTTATGCACAACTTTGGTGGAACAATCAAAAAACCGCACGAATGAAATGCTTCAAATGCATTTCGGGGCTCGGTCGGAACACGCATACCCAAATCTGATATACTCTCCCTTAACTCTTGACTATTTTCGCCTGCAACTATATAATTATTGTTGGGTTGGTATGCGTGTGAGGAAGCTGTCGGGAAGCCTAATTGTTTTAACAGTTCGATGACATAGGGATTTTCCATGGGTGTCTTGTAGGCTGCTTGTTTGCCGTAGGCCTGGACGTTGACCTTGCCTTCTTCTTTCTTGATGATGGCCCGGGGACCGCCGACGCAGCCGCCCAGGCAGCCCATGCCTTCAAAGAAGTTGCCATCGCGGTTGCCGGCCAAGATGTCGTTGATCATGGCCTTGCAGGCCGGGACGCCATCGGCTTTGCGCGTCTTGATGTCGACTTTGCGGTCCGGGTTCAGCTGATGGACCGTTTCCGTGACGGCTTCAGCGACGCCGCCGGCATAGGCGTAGCAGATGCCCGCTTCCGAAGCGTGGGGCACGTTGTCTTCCGGCAGGGATGCCAGGTCGATGTCCGTAACCGTCAGGAAGTCGCGCAGTTCCTGATAGGTCAGGACGTAATCAATAGCGCCTACCAGGTCCGGTTCTTTCCGTTCAGCTTTCTTAGCCAGGCAAGGCCCGATGAAGACAGTCTTAGCCTTAGGATGCAGGGCCTTAACTGTACGGCCGCCGGCAATCATAGGCGAGACAGAGCCCGGGACGTTGGGCAGGAGCTGGTGATAGAGCTTCTTGATCATGGCGATCCACATGGGGCAGCAGCAGCTGGTGAGCTGGAACTGGTCTTCATTGTTGATGTTCTTGTCGAATTCCAGGGCTTCTTTCAGAGTCAGGATATCGGCAAAGACGGCGACTTCCAGCATGCCCGTGAAACCCAGGCGCTTGAAGGCCGTCCGCAGTTTCCCCATAGTAACATCGGGACCGAACTGGCCGGATATGGCAGGCGCGACCAGGGCGTAGATAGGGCCGTCGTAGTCGTGCAGTTCCTGGACGACAGGGATGAGGTCTTTCCGCGTCTTCAGGGTATCGAGCTTGCAGGCATCGACGCAGGCCTGGCAGCCGACACACTGGCTGTCGTCGATGGAGATGCCATCGGGACCGGACGTGATAGCGCCCCAGTCACAGGCTTCCTGGCAGTGATGCGGTTCATCGGGCGGACAGAGACAGGGCTTGACCCGCCAGATCAGGGGATGGTCGTCGGGATGAGCCAGACAATCGATCAATTTCGGATCACCATCGACGCCGACCGGTTTACCGTCAGCAGCCCGTTTAAGCATCTGCTGGTACAATTCATCTAATGTTTTCATGAGGAACCTCCTTTGTGGACATCTGCTAACACAGACTGATACAGCCTTATTGTAGCAGATTTTTCGTTATTACAACAGTTTTATGATAATTTTATGTTCTATATTGAAAAAGCCTGTCCAGATGACTATAGTAAGTACGATTTGCCAAAAAAAGAAGTATAAACGCCGGCTCTGAACTTTATCCATTTTGTGAAGGAAACGGGCCTCGTCCGCTACTAAATCGTCACAATGGACTCGTATACTAAAAGGCACAAGGAGGGATAGTTATGAAAATAAAACGCCTTATCGCTTTATCCGCTATGGCCGCAGCCCTTGCCAGTGGCGCCGCCTTGGCTCAGGATAATCATTATGACGGCTCCTGGCACCATCCGGCAGCCTGGCAGAATCAGCAAGGTCCATCTCTGCAGAACCGTAACAAAGACAGCCGCGAAGACCAGATCCGTAAACAGCGCGAAAAAGAAGAAAAGAAACGCATCGAACGGGAAAAGAAAGAACGCCAGCGGGCTGAAGCCAACCGCAAAAAGAAAAAAACGAATTTCAACAACCAGAATCAGCAGAACTGGCCTCATTTCTAAACAAGCCAGCAATTTCGAGGGGGAATAAATAATGAAGACATGGAAACACTTTTTAGCCGTAACGGCAGCCGCTACGGCACTGATGAGCGGCGCAGCCTTTGCCCAGTCGGCACCGCAGAATACACCTTGGCAGTATGGCCAGAACCAGCCGCAGCAGGTACAGCAGAACCAGCCGCAGGCCCAGAATGACCGCAACCGCCAGCAGCCGAACGCAGCCCAGCCGTCGAACAAACAGCAGGCTCCGAAAGACAACAGCAAAAATCAGGGCAATAAGAATCAGAAAAAAGAAAAAGCAGTGAAAAAGACGACGAATAAAAATACGACAAAAGACGTAAAGAACACAAAGAACAACAAAGACGTCAAATCGCCGTATCAGCAGGACCAGAACCCGACATATGACAAGGCTATCCAGAAGACACTGCCGGGATATAGCCGGTAGGAGCCGCAGGAGGCTGTCGCATTAAGACAGCCTCCTTTTGAGTATTAAGTTTGCAGTTTGTAGTGAATGTTTTTTAATTTAAAGCCAGCTTCTACAAACTACAAACTCTGTACTACAAACTATAAAGCAAAGGGCAGCCCGCCTATTTAGGTGAACGCCAACGGAATTAGAGAAAAGGCTTTACAAAACACGGGAATACTGGTAGAATAACTAAGTAAATGTTTCATGCGGGTGTAATTCAGTGGTAGAATACGAGCTTCCCAAGCTTGGTACGAGGGTTCGATCCCCTTCATCCGCTCCAGAAGATAAAAAGGGGCTGTCTCATTCAGACAGCCTCTTTTTGAGTTTTAAGAATGATAAAAATTTAAAGCAACCTCTCCGGCCTTTCAGGCCACCTCCCCTATAAAGGGAGGCAAGAGCTAGTAGCCAGCTACGAGCCACTAGCCACGAGCCACTAACTCCTAGCCACTTTCCCTACTTAGCCGGCATAGCCGCCTTTTACGCCTTCACGGGCATCTTTTTCCCAATCTTCGAAATGTTCTTTGGCAGCCTTGCCGATCTGTTCGTCGTTGTTGTAATCGCCGAGTTCGGTCTGTACTTCATCTTCCTTGGCTTCGGAAGCGTTGACGGCTGCTGCGAAATCACGGCCGTATTGGCGGCATGTTTCCTGGGTTGCCTGGTCCGGGTTCCACTGGCAGCGCAGGCCGTCGTTGACGACGTCGAAGCCGGCACCCTGGAGGAGAGCTGTAATCTGTTTGACAGCTTCACCGCTCCAGCCATAGCTGCCGAAAGCAGCAGCTTTCTTATTCTTGAATTTCAGGCCGCGGATCATTTCCATGATACCGCCGATGGAGAAGAGGAAGCCGTAGTTGATGGTCGGCGAGCCGACGAGGATGGCTTTCGATTTAAAGACTTCCGTAACGATGTCGTTCTTGTCATCGACAGCGGAGTTGAAGAGTTTCACCGTCAGCGTCGGATCCGTTTCGCGCAGGCCTTCGGCGATGCATTCAGCCATGCGGCGCGTGGAATTCCACATCGTATCGTAAATGATGGTGATCTGGTTTTCCTGGTAAGCTTTGGCCCAATCCTGATATTTGGCGACGATTTTCAGGGGATCTTTGCGCCAGATGACACCGTGGCTCGGGCAAATCATGTTGACCGGGACACCCATCTTGAGGATTTCATCGATTTTCCGCGTAACCATGGGGCTGTAGAGGTTGAGGATATTGGCATAGTATTTCATGGCTTCCTGATAGAGTTCTGCCTGGTCTACGCAGTCATTGTACATTCTTTCGCTGGCATAGTGCTGACCGAAACCGTCGTTGCTGAAGAGGATGTTTTCGCCGGTCATATAAGTGAACATCGTATCCGGCCAATGGAGCATAGCGGCTTCGATGAAGACGAGCTGGCTGTCGCCCAGGTCCAGGGTATCGCCGGTCTTGACGTTGACGAAGTTCCAATCCTGGTGATAGAGGCCGCGCAGGATGGCTTCCCCTTTCTTGGTGCAGTAAATCGGCGTATCCGGGATTTCCCGCATCAGTGCCGGCAAAGCGCCGCTGTGGTCGTTTTCATTGTGGTTCATGACGATATAGTCGATATCTTTGAGGTCGATTTCCTTCTTCAGGTTAGCGACGAATTCGTCGTCAAAGGGTTTCCAGACCGTATCCATGAGGACCGTCTTTTTATCGCGGATCAAATAGGAGTTGTACGAAGAGCCCTTTTCTGTCGAATATTCATGGCCGTGGAATTCGTTCAATTCCCAGTCGATTTTACCTACCCAAGTCACTTTTTCTGTAATTTTTTTACCCATGATGATCGTCTCCTTTTCAGTTATCTCTATATGATGAAATCATTCTAACGTAAGCAGCAATGCCATTTTAAAGGGTCCATCGGCAGTGATGGCATGGCGGCCGTTCTTGACAAAAGCAAAGTTTTCGCCGGCCTTGATTTCATGATTTTCGCCTTCATAGCGGATGACGGCTTTGCCTTCCAGGGCAAAAATCAAGGCTTCGCCGGGAGCAGCGTGTTCCGAAAGGCCTGTGCCGGCGCCGAAGCTCATGACGACGAATTTGACTTTAGGCGACTGGATAATGTCGCGGTTGATGATCTTACCATCCTGGTAAGGCACGAGGCCTGCCAAAGAGAAAATCTTGCCTGCATCGATATTCATAAGGAATTCCTCCTCTACTGTAAGTTCCGTATAGACCGCCCCATCGCGGCTCTTCATGCCAACGGGTACGGACGGCGGTGCGATGATGGCCTGACCAGCCACCAGATTATGCTCTTCCCCCGGCCAGTGAACGGTCAGCGTACCGTCAGCGACATAGAGGACTTTCGCCTGCCTGTAGATTTCCGGACTGATGTCCGTACCGGCAGCCAGGGAAAAGTAAAAGACTTGATACTGGGCTTCATTGACCAGTTCTTTAGAAATCGTACAGCCGGCCACTGGAGCATTATCACGGCTGATAGAAAAGATATGGCCTTTCGTTTCTTTCATTCCACTCACCTCGTTTTTTCTTTCCCTTCGATGTGTTAAGTATACGTTTTTTTCATCATTACAGCTGTTGTAATTACAACAGATAATAGAATTTCTCAATTAAAAAAGAGGCATCGCATTACGCGATGCCTCTTTTTAGCGGATAGCTTTAAATTTAAAGCAACCTCTCAGACCGCCTTCGGCGGCCAGCTCCCCTATTATGGGAGCCTTGAGGCCGGCCTCTGCGAGCTGCTAGCCACTAGCCATAAAAAAAGACCTGCCGTGTATGCGGTAGGTCTTTTTTTCATCCTCACTGGATTTCAATGGTGTTGGTCGGTTGTGCCTGTTGGGCATCTTTCGGGAGAGTTACGGTCAGGACGCCATCTTTGAAAGCAGCCTGGATACCTTCTTTCTGAATGCCTGTGACAGGGAACTGACGGCAGAAGGACGAACTCGAACGTTCTTTGCAGATGTAGTTGTGCTGTTCGTCTTGCGAATCCTTCTGTTCGTTGTGGCTGGCAGCTAAAGTCAGGACGTTGTTGTCGTAGCTCAGATGGATGTCTTCTTTCTGAACGCCCGGCAGATCAGCGGTCATAACGTATTCGCTGCCTTTGTCTTCAATGTCGACTTTCGGCATGGTGCTGGTGAATTCACTCGGCCACATGAAGCGATTGAAGAAGTTATCAAAAACATCGGGAACGGAAAATTCATTATCAACAACTGGGAATAAGCTATTCATAAGTCATGCCTTCTTTTTACGTAAGTTTGAACACCATATATCAAATATTGAATACAAGGGGATTTGGCGGGCTGCCGCCACTGTTGTCCGTTCTGGCAACCGCCTTGCACCTCCCGTTGGTCGGTACCTGGCGGGCCAGAAAGGCTTTGGGACGGTCCCTGCGTTTCGGAAACGTTCTGGCATTTAGCGGGCCGCCCTTTGGGACGGCCCCTACGTTTCGGGAACGTTCTGGCATTTGGCGGGCCGCCCTTCGGGACGGCCCCTACGTTTCGGGACTTTAATAGGTCATCCTTTTCGGATGACCGTATATAAATTATTTTACTTCAATGCGGTGGGCTTCAGCCACTTTCTTCGGGTCTTCTTTCGGCAGGGTTACGGTCAGGACGCCGTCTTTAAAGGCTGCCTGGATGCCATCTTTCTGGATGTTGCGGACCGTGAACTGACGGCAGAACGTATGGCTGCTGCGTTCTTTGCGGATATATTTCTTCTTATCGTCTTTTTCATCTTTCTTTTCTTCGTGTTTAGCCGTCAAAGTCAGGACGTCATCGTTGTAGCTGACGTTGATGTCTTCTTTGGCAATGCCCGGCAGGTCCGTCGTCAGGATGTAGGCCTTATCGGTATCTTCGATATCTACCTGCGGTACGCGGTAGCTGCCTTCTGTCGGATTTTCAAAGCTGTTGAAGAAGTTGTCAAAAATCGTATCAGGGAATACAAAATCACTGTTCGTTACAACTGGAAATAAACCTTTCATCATAATCATTACCCTCTTTCAACACATCGTTCATTGTTGCTATGAGTGAACCTTCTTTTCAGTTCTGTTCTTTTGACCTTTTTGCTTATCTCTCTGTAACCTCTTCCTGATTACAGCTATATCATAGACCCTATTAGCACTCTTGTCAAGTGAGTGCTAATAAAAAATTTCAAAAAAAGTGCTGTCGCGTAAACGACAGCACTTTTTAGTGGTTAGCAGCTAGCCGTTAGGGGCTAGTAAAAGAAACCTCTCCGGCCATTCAGGCCACCTCCCCTGTTAAGGGAGGCAAAGAACGCGTTCTGCGAACAGCGGGCCGCCCTTTGGGACGGCCCCTACGAGCCATAAAATCACTTATCCTGCGGGACGAGTTGTTTGCCCGGTTTTACGAAGATCCAGGCTACGATGGCGATGATGCCGAACAGGGACGTGGCCGTGAAGGCGTTGTTCCAGCCGTAGTTGGTGACGAAGAAGGCCGTGACGATAGGAGCCAGGACGCCGCCGATGTTGCCCCAGAGGTTGATCCAGCCGGAAACGGAACCGGTGTATTTACCACCCAGGGAGATGACGGAAGACCAGCTGGCGCTCATAGCAAAGCCCAAGGCACCGAGGGAAACGGACATCCAGAAGATGTTCATGGCCGGATCAGCCGTATGGGATGCGATGTACAGGCCGAGGGATGTAACGGCGACGCCGGCCATAGCCGTGACGGTGCGCATCTTATACTGCATTTCGCTGTGGCTGCCATTGGCAATCTTGTCGGAAACGAAGCCGGCCAGGAAGACCATAGCCATCAGTGCGATCCAAGGGCAGGAAGCCCAGAAGCCCATGGATTTCAAGGACATGTTGTGAACTTCAGTCAGGTACATGGGCAGCCATGCCAGGAAGACGTACATGATGTAGTCGACGACCATGAACTGGATGCCGACAGCCCAGAACTGGGTCGAGCGGAGGAACTTGCTCCAGGGAGCGACGGCTTTCTTCAGGGAGTCAGCCGAACGGCCTTCGTTGATGTACGCGGCTTCTTCAGCATTGACATAGGGGCTGTCTGCCGGATTGTCGCAGGCGAAGCGGTGCCATACCCAGGCCAGGGCGATGCCGACGAGACCGAAGATGATGAAGACGGCGTGCCAGCCGAAGAGGCCCATGAGGGCGACCGTTGCGACCGGGCCGACGACGGGGCCGAAGAAGGTCCCTAACAGGATGGACGAGCTGGCCTTGCCTTTTTCGTGTTTATTGAACCATGTAAAGGTAGCGGCCCCCAAGGACGGGAAGACAGGGCCTTCGCCGAGGCCGAAAGCCAGGCGGACAGCGGCGAAGCTGATCTTGCCTTTAGCTAAAGCCGTCAAGGCCGTGAAGACGGACCACCAGAGGATGGCGAAAGCCCCGGTCTTGCGCATGCCGAACTTTTCAGCCAAAATACCGCCAGGGACCTGCATCAAAGCGTAGCTGGCGAAGAAACAGGTCTGAATGAAGCCCATGTCGATTTTCGTGAAGCCGAATTCCTGCATGATGACCGGCGTCGCGACGGAAAGGTTGACGCGGTCCATGTAAGCGACGAAACTGATTAAGAAGATTAAAAACGCGATTTTCCATCGGAAGTTTGTCATCGTGCCGGCAACAGCCCGCGTTTCAGCTGCAGCGGTCATGATCTTACCCATTGCTTTTTCCATAGCCAATACCTCTTTACATGAATACCAAAATACCCAAGAAATAATTTGATAAGGAATACTGTACGAGTCACACTCAGGGGATATAAAAAACCCCTGCTGCTCCAGTGGAGCAACAGGGGCGATGATTCGCGGTACCACCCTGTCATTATACTCAGTGTCTTTGACAGACATCCTATAACGCGGGATTGCGTCTGTACCTCAATTCCCTAGAAAAACAGTCGGTACAGAAACTCCCGGGCGAAGTCGGACGATTGCACCTCGCCGGATTCGCAGCACCGCCGGCTCTCTGAAGAGGATCAGGATTCGTCTTTTACCCGTTCATCGTCATTATATCCGCACTGCTTTCACAGTGCTCTGTTTGTGTGATGTGCCTATTATCCCTGAAAAGAGGCTGGTTGTCAAGGACTTTTATTAATATTTTTAAATTCTCTTTCGTTAAACGTTATATTTTCAACTTAGTTAAACGTTTTTATTACCGATTTGCCAGAAAGGCTTTATTTTTTGTAAAGCATGCGTACCGAATTGAGGACACAAAGGGCGGCGACGCCGGAATCGGCAAAGACGGCAGCCCACATGGAAGCATAGCCGGCAAACCCGGCAATCATGACGACGCCTTTGACGCCTAAGGCAAAGACGACGTTTTCCATGGCGATCTTCATGGTTTCCCGGGACAGGTGGAGTGCTGCCGGTACGGCGCTGACCCGGGACTGCATGAAGACGACGTCAGCCGCTTCGACGGCTGCATCGGCACCACTGCCCATAGCAGCGCCGACATCGGCACCGGCCAGGACAGGCGCATCGTTGATGCCGTCGCCGACGAAGAGGACCGGCCCGTATTGCTTACGCAGGGCATCCATCTGATTGACTTTATCCTGCGGCAGCAGTTTGGCCCGGACGTCGTCGATGCCCGTCTTAGAGGCGATGTAATCTGCGGCTTTCTGAGAATCACCGGTAAGCATGGCCGTCGTGATGCCCATGCGGGAAATGGCCTTGACGGCGTCGACAGCGTCTTCTTTGATGGTGTCCGAAATGACCAAGCGGCCGGCATAGGCCCCGTCGATGGCGACGTACAGCTCCGAGCCGTACTCGACGTCGTCCATGACCGGCAGGACGATGTGGCGGGCATCCATGAGCTGGCGGTTACCGCAGAGGACCGTATGGCTGCCGACCTGGGCTTTCAGGCCCTGCCCGGCGATTTCTTCCATTTCCGACGGCTCGGTCAGGCTCAGGCCCTGTTCACAGGCCTGGGCGACGACACTGCGGGCAATGGGATGGTTTGACGCCTGTTCTGCCGACGCGCAGAGGCAGAGGACGTCATCGGCACTGCGGTTATCGGCCGGAACGACCTGGTGGACGACGAAGTTACCTTTGGTAATGGTCCCGGTCTTATCGAAGACGACGGCGCCGATGTGCTTCATCTGTTCCATGGCAATACCGCCCTTGAAGAGGATGCCCTGTTTCGACGCCGCACCGATACCGGCGAAGAAGCTCAGGGGTACGCTGAGGACCAGGGCGCAGGGGCAGCTGATGACCAGGAAGGTCAAAGCCGTATAAATCCAGTAGTGCCACTGACCGGTCACCAGGGACGGGATGATGGCCGTAGCCGCGGCGATGGCGACGACAGCCGGCGTATAGATGCGGGAAAAGCGCGTAATGAAACGGTCGATTTTCGGCTTGCGCGCCGCTGCCCGTTCGACGGATTCCAAAATCTTCGTGACCATCGATTCTGCCAGGGGCTTGGTCACTTTGACGTGGAGGACGCCAGACGTATTGATGCTGCCCGACAGGACTTCCGAGCCTTCCCGGCAGATGACCGGAACCGGTTCCCCTGTCAGGGCCGACGTATCGATGAGGCTTTCGCCGGCCGTGACGACGCCGTCCAAGGGGATGCGGTCACCGACGCGGACGACGACGACATCACCGGCAGCAGCGTCCTTGGCCGGGATGGTGACCGTCGAGCCATCGGCCGTTACGCGATGGACGACTTCCGGGCGCATATCGATGGCGGCGGCCACCTGCTTGCGGCTGCGGTTGACGGCCCGGTCTTCCATGGCTTCGCCGATGCGGCTGAAAAGCATGACGGCGACGGCTTCTGGATAGTCACCGATGGCAAAGGCGCCGATAGTAGCCACAGCCATGAGGAAATTTTCATCGAAAGGCTGGCGCTTCATGATGTTTTCTCCAGCTTCCCGCAGGACGCCGTAGCCTAAGAGCAGATAGGCGATGATATAGGCGGGAAGGGAAAAATCATCGGGAATGATATCGGTCAGGTAGGTGACTAAAAAGAGCACCGTCCCGGCGATGAGGGTCCACAAGGGACTTTCTTCTTCGTCATCATCGTCGTCACCGCAGCAGCAGCTGCAAGTGCCGACAGCATCCAGTTTGACGGCTTCGTCTTCGTCGTGATGGCCGTTGCAGCAGGAACAGCCCTGGTCTTTCAAAAATTCTTCTGCCATAGATATGCCTCCTTCAGGGACTCACTTTTTATTTGCCTTCATGATACCATTAAAGTTAAATATGTTCAAGTGTTCATATGTTATCTACACATACTTTTTAGGCATACCCTCCCCTATTTGCCGTTTATCCAGCCCTGTGCGATAATAAGGTGTACTTTATTATCGAAAGAGGGGTTGATACTATGAAAATCATGGTTACTGGCATCGGCGGCGTCGGGGGATATATTGCGTCCGTCCTCTGTGCCAATTATGATGACGTAACACTCATTGCCCGGCGGAAGCGCAAAGAATCGCTCCAGACAAAGGGCCTCGTCGTCCACAGCGACTTCTTCGGTGACCACACGGCCCATCCGGCCGTCACGGACGATCCCGCCTCGGCAGGCATCCAGGACGTCATCTTCATCTGCGTCAAGAATTATTCCCTGGAAGCGGCTCTGACAGCGGTCCTGCCCTGCATCGGCGACGATACGATCGTCGTCCCCGTCCTCAACGGCTTCACCTATCACGATACGGCAGCGGCCCTCATGAAGCGCGGAAAAATCGTCGATTCGGCCATCTACATCACGTCATCTTATAAAGAAGACTACTCCATCCGCCAGGAAGGGCGCTTTGCCCGTATCTACATCGGTTCGGATGACGCCGATGCGACGAAGAAAGTCTACGGCATCCTCAACCATCCAGGCCTGACCTGCTGCATCGCCGAGAACATCACCGTCGAAATCTGGCGCAAATTCATCCTCAACTGCGCTTATAACGTCCTGACGGCGTACTATCGGACATCCATCGGCGGCGCCCTCTCCCAGCCCCATGGCAGGGAAGAATTCCGTGCTCTCCTGCAGGAAGCCTATGACGTCGGCAAGGCCGCCGGCGTCCCCCTGCCCGACGACGTCGTCGACGACCAGTACGACCGCATCTTAGGCAGCGACGACATGGATGCCACGAGCTCCCTCAAGCGGGACATCGCCGCAGGCCACCAGAGCGAGCTGGACACCTTCAGCGGCGCCCTCATCCGCCTGGCCCATCAGTACGGCGTGCCCGTGCCCATGTCGGAGAAATGTTACCGGGCGTTGGTGTAAAGGCGCCCATACGGGCGCCGCAGGCCGCAGTTCGCAATCCGCAGGCCGCAGTGTAAGGCCCCGTTAAGTGGCTAGGGGTTAGGGGTTAGGGGCTAGGGGTTAGGGGTTAGGGGTTAGGGACTAGGGGTTAGGGGCTGGCTTACGCATTACTGTAGCAAGGCCCCTCAGACCGCCTGGAGCGGCCAGCTCCCCTTCTCAGGGGAGCCACTACAAACTGCAAATTACAAACACGAAAAAGAGAGGCTGTCGCATCGGCGACAGCCTCTCTTTGTAAGCGGTTTTATCTCATACTGTTTTATACTATTTCTATACGTGTTTCAAAAGGAGGAGAGTTCTGTTAGGAAACTCTTTGATTATCTGAGGATGGCGCCAGAGATAACCATCTGCTGTACCTGGTTGGTGCCTTCGTAGATCTGAGTGATCTTAGCATCGC
>OGYE01002068.1_pt1 | contig 12561 bp, 10 predicted proteins | sample 1576471 | NCBI WGS metagenome assembly OGYE01 (sample SAMEA3541532, study PRJEB24748) | human gut metagenome | biome: human gut; feature: human-associated habitat; material: faeces | place: China | collected 2012
AATACTATGAGCAGGCTATAGATCGAGCTAATTCCGATATTGAAGAGGATAAACAGTTCTTTGTTTTTTCAGATGATATATTGTGGGTGAAAAATCATGTATCCTTGCCAGAATCTACAGTTTTTGTTCCTAATCATGAAATATCACAATTTGCATATATCTATTTGATGTCTTTGTGTAAAGTAAATATCATTTCCAATAGTACATTCTCTTGGTGGGGAGCCTATCTTAATCAGCATAAGAATCAACTTGTTATTGCTCCTTCGCGCTGGACTTTTACTTCCAATAAAACTCTTGCTTTGGATAGCTGGACTAAAATTTGATAAGTATGAATCTTGTATACGTAGTCTCGCCGTGACGGGTGCCGATGATGTTGGTGCCGGTATCGCCGAAGAGCTGCTGGACAGCCTTAGCCAGATCGCCGATGGTGGAAGCATCAGACTTCTGGATGAACAAATCACCGGGATTTGCATGTTGGAAAGCGAACAAGACCAGATCCACAGCCTCGTCCAGATTCATCAGAAAGCGGGTCATGTTGGGGTCAGTGATGGTGATGGGATTGCCCGCCTTGATCTGGTCGATGAACAGAGGGATGACAGAGCCACGGCTGCACATGACGTTGCCGTAACGGGTGCAGCAGATGGTGGTGCCGCCACGCTCAGCAGCCACACGGGCATTGGCGTAGATGACGTGCTCCATCATGGCCTTGGAGATACCCATAGCGTTGATGGGGTAGGCTGCCTTATCGGTGGACAGGCAGACGACACGCTTGACACCAGCATCAATAGCGGCGTGCAGCACATTATCAGTGCCGATGATGTTGGTCTGGACAGCCTGCATGGGGAAGAACTCGCAGGAAGGAACCTGTTTCAAAGCGGCAGCGTGGAAGATGTAGTCAACACCGGGCATTGCGTCACGGATGGACTGCGGGTTGCGGACATCGCCGATGTAGAACTTGACCTTCTTTGCAGTGTCAGGGTGCTTGGCCTGAAGCTCATGACGCATATCGTCCTGCTTCTTCTCGTCACGGGAGAAGATGCGGATCTCCTTCAAATCGGAATCCAAGAAATGCTTCAGAACGGTAGAACCAAAAGAACCAGTACCACCAGTGATCATAAGGGTTGCGTTATCAAATGCAGACATTTTTATTCTTCCTCTTTCCATTTAATTTAATATTCATACACACTAATATATGTTCTCGGTATCATCGCATTATGGAAAGCACCATCATTTACAACATAAATGTAGTCATCATCAATGTAGATACCTTCAACCGCATAGGATTGATATAATTTATACTGAATTTTGATGTTTTCCGTTTGGGTGTCAAATACAACGCAGTAGTTTTCTTCGCCTTTATAATCAGCCCCTACCGTAATATAGATCAGACCGTCATACATATAAATCATATCCTGATCTTTCATATTTACAGGATATGATTTTAGTAGATTTCCCTCCCGGTCAAAATGAAGCATATATTTGTTATAGCACAGTACCCAAAGCGTATGATCCTCATTATCCATACAAATACCATTCGCCTGATATTTTTTGTATTTTCCCAAATCAATTACTTTGGTCAACTTGCCTCTTTTGGAGATTTCCTGAATGCTGTCGCCTACCGCTATCCAAATGGCATCATCAATTGTGTCATATGCAATTCCTTGCAAATTCAGTTTTCCATCATTGGTATAATTTTCTATCTGTACCTCTTGCAAAACCTTTTTCAGATTGCTGTCCAACTCAATCAACCGCAATTTGTCTCCACTATCAGTTCCATGGTCTGCAATCCAAAAAGTTTGATTTGCGGAATCATAGGTAAAGCCAGTACTTGTAAAATTACCAGTTTCCAACTCATCCAGATAAATTATAGTAGTAGGTATCAGTTCTTTGCAATTGTCTGCCACCATTGTAGATGCATCAATTTTAACATTCTCTAAGCGATGCTCTTTAATGACCAGCCCACTCACCGCCACAATTAAAACAAGCAGTAGTAGTCTATGCCATTTTGTACATCGGGCGGCGTGGGCAACTTTGCCCTCATGCTGCTGCTCTACCGGCCTCTGCGCACGGCGCTGCGCACCGCTAAAAAACAGATCCATGGATGAAAAAAGACGTGCTGCACAGCGTGTGCGGCACGTCTTTTTCGTTATCCTAAGATCTTTTCCAGCAGCCAGAGCAGAATGCCGGGCAGACCGGCCTGCTCCAGAAACCAGAGCAGGATCGAGGACGAAAGGGAAAAGGTGGAAAGCATGAGCGGTTCTCCTTCCTTCAGATCTGAGAGCGCATTGCAACAGGCACTCCAGTAAAAATACGAAGGAGAAAGGGCCGCAATTGCTGGAAAATTTTAGCGCTTCACGTTGAACGCTTCCATGCCGGGACACCTCACCGATCGCATATGCTTTCTTTGCCTGTTTGATCGCTTCTTTCATATATTTTTCATCTGTGCTTTGCATATTCATTCTCCGTCTATTTTCCTGTTTTCTATCTCTTCTGTGATTCTACACAGTCATGTGATCCTCTTATATCCCTGCACCAGTATCCGAACTTCTCTCTGTCATTCTTCTCTTCATCTGTAAGTTTAAGATCCAGCTCTTCTGCAGGAATGAATTCCGGAAATCCAAAGCTTTCTGCGGCTTTTTCTTCCTGCGGATGATACACTCCCGGTACTCCTAATTTTAACCGGTCATCACGGACTGTCAATATCAGATGGTGATAATTATAATACCCGTGGATCAAAAAACTATTATTTGCATGTCTCCATTCACACCTCGGAAGACACACCATATCTTTACGCTGGATCTTGCGGACTTTACCCCCCAGGCAGGCCTCTTTTTCCAAATCATCTTCAAGTTTCCCACTCTCTGATTCTTCATCCTGCAAGGTTTCCTTCTTACATTCCGGTTCTTCGTCCTGCGCTAATTCCTTCTTACATTCAGTTTCTTCGTCCTGTGCTAATCCATTCTTACATTCAGTTTCTTCACCCTGCACGGAATCTTCTTCCATCTTCCACATTTCCATCCTGCAGACGTTTACTACATCGTCATTCCAGACTGCCGCATACCAGTGTCCATTTACGTCCTTTAATATAATTCCGTTGACAAGATCATAATTTTCTTTCTTACCGACATTCTCCGGTGTATAGCATAGCTGCCAGTTCACCGCCGGGCCAGGAACCTCTGTCACTCCCTGCGGGATTCCAATACATTTATCTTCTGTATTCCAGAACAGATACACCCTAAGTCCCTGCGCATTTTCTTCCATCCGGAATCCTTTTCCGTGCACATGGATCACGCACTGATCCACATCCTGTTCTACTTTTACGAAGCCTACATTCCGCATCTTTTTCTCTTGTTCGTATTCATACAGATATCGAATAAACCGTCTCAAAATATCCTCTCCTGTTTCCGGCTATTTATCACAATCTATTCTGAAATATTTTCTTTTATGCCATAATCGCATTCAATTCCTGATACAGCCTCTTCGCATAGCTGTCTGTCATACCACAGATATAATCCGTAACCAGCAGAAGTCTCAGATAAAGACGATAAACTTCTGATTTTTCTTCTGCATGATAACGATATGCTTTTTTATAATTATTGGAAATAAATGAAATCAGTCTTTCTTCTATTGAGTTCAGTTTCTGCGTTGGATCATCATATTTTATTGCTGCACCGACAAACCTGTCCAGCAGATTATCCAGCATCACCGCCTCTTTCACTTCCATACGATAGATCGTCTCTGTTTTAAATACACATTTGCACGCTATCTCTCCAAGCAGTTTTACCAATCCTTCAGCCAAAGTACCTGCAAACAGATCTTTTTTATACGTGCCTTCCATAATCTCTTCATAATGAGAAGTAAATCCGGAAGTTGCGCAGCCAATCAAAAATCCCTGTGCTTTTACGATCCAGTTCTTCACTGCATAATCACCGGGATCATCTACCCCGTTCTTCTTTGCACGGTCGTATAATTCTACCAGTTTATCTGCCGGGCAGAACCAGTTCTGATCTTTCTCTTCTGGGTCTGCATACTTTTTCTCCCTGTTCTGTAGTTTTCTGAGTTCATCTCTGAGACTATGATATGTAAGAAATCTTTTTACAAATGCATCTTCAATATCTGCGGTCTTATATGCAATATCATCTGCTGCCTCAAGTATAAAGGTAAGTGGATGTCTGTGATTTCCCGCACCCGTCTCTGATACAATATCCTCGAACAGTTCCCGGTCTGCATAATAATAGCCCATCTTCTTCTCTCTGATATCTCCTGATTCCGGATGGATCTTTGTAGATGCTACCGGATATTTTATAATTGTATTCAAAAGCGCATACGTCAGATTCATTCCATTTTCATCTACCAGAAAATGTAATTTGCTGACCAGCCTAAGTGCCTGTGCATTTCCTTCAAAATGATAAAAATCCTCCCTCATCTGAGGTTCGAGCAACTCCTCAAGTGACGTTCCATGATATGTCAGAAGCGGAAGATTTCTTTCAAACCATTCCCTGATCGCTGCTTCTCCATAATGACCAAACGGTGGATTGCCGATATCATGAATCAGTCCTGCACACTGAAGAATATTGCAGATATCCTCTTTCATCTGTACAGTGAAACTGGAATCTTTCTTGTGTACCAATATGCTTTCCCCTATATTCTGACCCAGAGATTTTGCCAGCGACGAGACTTCCATGGAATGGGTCAGTCTCGTACGGATAAAATCACTTTTATCCAGTGGAAATACCTGTGTCTTATCCTGAAGTCTCCTAAATGACGCACTGCCGATGATTCTGTGATAATCTTTTTCGAATTCACTTCTAAGGTCTGCATCACCATATTTTTGACTCTTGTATCTGTTCTGTCTTTGACGTTTTGTTGATAAAAGCCTTGTCCATTCCATTTTCTGCTCCTCCTTCATATTTTAATCTACAAAATTTGCCACCGGAAGTTCCTGTAGGCGGCAGCTTCTCTTGCATCCCCTTGTACAAAAAGTGTCCAGCCGGAGATCCGGCTGAACACCTTATTCATAACATTTTCTTTCTATGTTCATTCAACACTAATCCAGATAGATCGGCGGCTCATAATCTTTTCCGAGAAGTGCCTTTTTACGTTCCTGATATCCAAGGAATGCCCACTCCGTCATATCTGTCCACTGATGTTTTCCTCTGTCATATACCTGTACATAGCCGATTCTCTTCGGATGCATTCTTACGCTGTTTGATTCATATTCATGTCCTGTGTAAGGATTAAGTTCACCTTTACTGAGATCCTCTTCATCAGATGTGAATAAGTCTTCTTCATTTTCCTGCGCATACCGGCTCTGATATCCGTTATTCTCATAACCGGAGGTCTCATCAGCTGCTGCATATGTTTCCTCCTGTTCCGGTTCCTCCGGCATAAATTCTTCTGCAAGTTTCTCTGACTCACCGTCTCCCGAATAATCAAACTCATGATACTGGATTTCCGGCTTTTCTTCTTTTGCCGGTTCTTCATGCGCTGATTCTTCTTCATGCTTTTTACGTATTCCGAAGAGCGCTCTCCATCCATGCGCTTTCTTCTCCGGTTCAACTTTCTTCGGCTCCGGTTTTTCCGGTTCCTCTGGCTCTTCTACTTCCGGTTCTGACTCATGAGCTGACTCCTCTGTATATTTCGGTTCCGACTCATAAGCCGGCTCCTCTGTATATTCCAGCTCACTTTCATAGGATGGTTCTTCTGTATATTCCGGCTCTGCTTCATACACTGGTTCTTCTGCATACTCTGGCTCTGCTTCATACGCCGATTCTTCTGCGTATTCTGGCTCTGCTTCATACACCGGTTCTTCTGCGTATTCTGGCTCTGCTTCATACACCGGTTCTTCTGCATATTCTGGCTCTGCTTCATACACTGGTTCTTCTGCATATTCCGATTCTGACTCATACACTGGTTCTTCTGCATATTCAGGTTTTGACTCATACACCGGCTCGTCTTCATATACAGGTTCCTCAGCATGCTCCTCTACACCCGCTGCAGGTTCTTCTTCACTTACAGTCACCGACTCTTCTGCTTCCAGTGTCACAGCTTCCGAACTTCCGGTTTCTTCCACCGGCTCCGGTATCTCTTCTTCCTGCTCTTCTATTTCTGTGGCAGGTTCTGCTGTCGCTTCTTTCTCTCTTACAAAATCAAATATTGTTTCCTGAACATATTCTGGATCTGGCTCTACAACCTTTTTAGACTTCTTCTTTTTCTTCTTTTCTATTGCATCTAATTCTTTATGAATATCTACAAGTTCACCTATCGTAATATCTCTTTCTTCTGCTTTGGCAGGTGTTTTCTTCTTTTCAGGCTCTGTAATTTTCTGGGCCTTTGAAAGCTTCTCTTCATGCTCCTCATGTTCTTCTAATATATCCAGATAAAACGGACAATCAAGAATCTTTGCGATCATTCGCATATCCTGCTCCTGGAAATTATCTCTGCCAAGACGCTGGGTCAGATTCTGACGCGACATCTTCTTTCCTGTCTGTTTTTCTATCTTCTCTGCAAGTTCTTTGATCGTCATCCCTTTACGGCTCAGAATGATCTTGACCTGTTCTCCAAACGTTAATTCCAACATTCTTTTCCTCCTTATTATTCTTACTCTCCCATACTCTCCTCGTGTGCTTTTTTATGGTTTTGTAAACATTTTTCTATCTTGATAAATCTTTATTTTTCCCTTTTATATTCTAACAAATCACAGAAAACACGTCAACTCTGCTTACGTTACATTTCCCCGAAAATAAAGGCTAAAAATGAAGTTTTTCATTCAGTTTTTTAACGGTCTTTTCATCCATTTTGACTATTTTTCTATCATAAGAAATGATTCCATTTACCTCTTCTTCTATATCCGATAATTGTGTGTAAACAGTTGCACTTAATCCACGGCTGATATTCGGAATAATGAGCTTTTTTATCAATTTCTCATAGCCCGCCGTAAGTTCTCTTTTTCTCTTGAACTTTTTATAACCGTAGACCTTTTTCTCGTACATACTATGCTTCGGGATCTGCAGCGAATACCCGCCAAACTCAGTAAGTGCCGTTACCCTCTTTTCCGGTGTTACATGCAAAGGGAAGAAATAATCATGGATGCTTCGTATATCCCCGCACCCCTGATCAAACCAGCCACTCGCAGAATCTGTCAGCCTGTAAGGATCTTCTGCCCTTACTATATCTGTCATCTTCTTCGTCTGAAACTGTCCCCATCCTTCATTAAAAATAACCCATGTAACAATGGATGGATGATTATAAAGCAATCGAACCGTCTCCTTCATCTCTTTTTCAAACTGTCTCTGCCCGGCCGGATCCTGACGTCCCATCAGATGAATCCTGGTATCTTTTGCCCGGATATGCATTCCCTCCATGGCTGTCGCCATATACGTTACATACCAGCTCTTATAATCCCGTCCTCCGTTCACCATATCCTGCCAGACCAGCATACCGATACGGTCGCAGTGATAATACCATCTCTGCGGTTCTATCTTAATATGCTTGCGGATCATATTGAACCCCAGGTCCTTCATCTTCTGGATATCATAGATCATCGCTTCATCACACGGCGGTGTGTATAGACCATCCGGCCAATATCCCTGATCCAGTACTCCCTTTTCAAAATACGGCTCATTGTTCAAAAATATCCTCGGTATTCCCTCTTTGTCATTTTTAACTTCTACCTTACGCATGGCAAAGTAACTTTCTACCGAATCCTCTCCCATCCTCACATGAAGATCATACAGAAATGGATCTTCCGGACTCCAGCTTCTCATATGTGGGATCATGATCACACACGGCTTTCCCGTCTTTCCGGATGCTTTCACCGGCCACATCTTTCTTGCCGTTATCGTAACTTCGTAATCAATATCTTTTATGCCATGTTCTTCTTCCATCTGGATCATTATAGAAGACTGGTCATAAAGAGGTGTGATCTTAAGATGTCCGATATAACACTCTGGAACTTTTTCAATCCATACGGTCTGCCAGATTCCACTCTGTGCCGTATAGAACATCCCTCCGTTTTTAAGTTTCTGTTTTCCTCTGCTATAATAACAAGTCTCCGAATAATCTCTTACTTTTACGGTCAACAGATTCTTTTCTTCTTTTAATGCTTCCGTAATATCATATGAAAATGGAAGATAGCCTCCCACATGCTTTCCCTGTTTCTTTCCATTTATATATACGACCGCACACTGATCTACCGCTCCAAAATGAAGGATCCATCTGCTTCCCTTCTCCGGCTTTACTTCATCCGGAAGCCTTCTCTTATACCATAGATATTCTTCTGGTTTTAACTGTCTGTTTACCCCCGACAATACAGCTTCCGGCGAAAACGGAACCAGGATATCCCCATCCATTTTCTTTGGAAATCCTTTTGTTTCTCTTATTGCATATTTCCATATTCCGTTCAGATTTACATAGCTTTTTCTGCGCATGAGCGGTCTTGGGTACTCCCCTAGTACATTCTTTTCATTTATATTGTCTGCCCATTTTGTCATTAACTGTTTCATGTTCATACACCCCTTTATTAAGCAAGTCTGACTTCGTGTAATCTCCCCTCGATCTCATTATCTGTCGTAATTACCGCGACCCTTGCGTCCCCCTGCTCCAGTTCGTACTCCCTGCACAGATATTTCTCCGGATATTCCTCAGGCTGCTTTTTCAGATATGGTATGCCGTCCTGTCCCCAGGCAAATTCATATGTGCGCATGTCCAGGCCCATTCCTCTTCTGGTTGCTTTCATAAAGCTTTCTTTTAATACCCAGAAGCGGTAAAACCACTCCGCCTGTTCTTTTTCATCCTTCCCATTGCGGATGATCTCACATTCTTCCCGGCAAAAATACCGTTCTGCCACCGGCATCCGCAGCTTTCCCTTCATCTCCACATCACAGCCTGTCTGAACATCTCCACGGTCACTACAGGCACACAATACATATTTTCCCGAATGTGACAGATTGAAAACTGCCGATTCCGGAAGTCTCAGAGCCTTCTTCATCTTTTCCCACAATATCCAGGCACCGACACTCCTTGCTTTGTCATCCACATTTTTAAGTTTATCCGCTTTATCTTTTCTCCACTCAGGCACTTTATCATAATATGCCTGATACGTCTCTTCTATTAGTAATGGTGTAATATCTGCTGCCCAAACACTTACCATTTTCCCACTCCTTTTTTACTATACAATTTTAGTCTAACACACTTTTTTAAAAATGAAAGAATTTATCGAATAAAAGTGTTGACAATCAAATCCCATTGCGTTAATATATCATTAGTTTTACACTTTAAGTAATTAAAGTTTTGCAGTGCGAATATTTTACAGTGCGACTATACTAGACTCACACGGGAAAAGAAATATCACACAGGCACAATTATCATACATGTTGGAGGATATTTATTATGATTATCGTATTAAAACCACGCACTACAAAAGATGATGTTTCTCGTGTCGAGAACATGGTCAAAAAGAGAGGACTTAACACACACGTTGTACAGGGCGAAGAGATGACAGTTATCGGTTGTATCGGTGACACAGCCAAAGTCGATTCCAAATTATTCGAAATTGATTCTGCAGTCGATAAAGTTATGCATGTACAGGAGCCATACAAATTAGCCAACCGTGCATTCCATCCGGAAGATTCCATCATCGATGTATCCGGTGTAAAAGTTGGCGGCGACAACCTGGCAATGATCGCCGGTCCTTGTTCCGTAGAATCTTACGAACAGGTACTTGAAATCGCCCAGGCTGCAAAAGCTTCCGGAGCCAACTTACTCCGCGGAGGTGCATTCAAGCCAAGAACAAGTCCTTATTCATTCCAGGGGCTCGGACTGGAAGGACTCGACATCTTAACAGCTGTAAAAGAAGCAACAGGACTTCCGATCGTAACCGAACTGATGTCAGACAAATACCTCGATATCTTTAACGAGAAAGTAGATCTTATCCAGATCGGTGCACGTAACATGCAGAACTTCGATCTGTTAAAAGAATTAGGACAACTTGACCGTCCAATCCTTTTAAAGAGAGGTCTGAACGCAACTTACGAAGAATGGATCATGTCAGCAGAATACATCATGGCATCCGGTAATGAAAATGTCATCCTCTGCGAACGCGGAATCCGTACTTTCGAAAGCTATACAAGAAATACTCTGGATCTTCAGAGTATCCCGGTACTTCGTAAACTGACACATCTTCCGATCATCGTTGACCCAAGTCATGCGGGCGGTAAATGGTGGTTAGTAGATTCTATGGCAATGGCCGCTGTAGCAGCAGGAGCCGACGGACTGATGATAGAAGTACACAATGATCCGGAATCCGCACTCTGCGACGGAGCTCAGTCATTAAAACCTAAGAAATACGACGAATTGATCAAAAAGGTTTCACAGATTGCAGGTGTTGTCGGCAAGACGATCTAATGCAGATAACCTGCCACTGGCAGTTCCTTACGAACGCATGGCGGTTCAGACAAAAACCTTACAGGAGTATATATTATGAAACTTACAGTTAATCTGGAAAAAGACAGTTATCCTATCTATATTGAAAATAACATATTATCCCAGGCCGGAGATTACATCCGAAAGATCTACCACGGAAAACGCATTATGATCATTTCCGATGACAATGTATTTCCGTTATATGGTGACCGGCTGATCCATACATTGGACTCCACTTACGAATGTCACCATCTGGTACTTCCTCACGGTGAATCAACCAAGGATTTCCAGACACTTCCGACTGTCTACAAGGCAATGCTGGAGGCAAAGATTTCCCGTAGTGATCTGGCCATCGCTCTTGGCGGCGGTGTCATCGGTGATCTTGCAGGATTTGCCGCTTCCAGTTATCTAAGAGGTGTAAGACTGGTACAGATCCCAACTTCACTGTTGGCGCAGGTTGATTCTTCTGTCGGTGGAAAAGTCGCAGTAGACCTTCCGGAAGGCAAGAATCTGGTCGGCGCATTCTATCAGCCTTCACTGGTGCTGATCGATCCACTGGTACTTAACACGCTGAAGGAACGATTTATCAACGATGGTATGGGAGAAGTTATCAAATACGGCTGCATCAAAGATGCGGATTTATTTAGTACCTTGGAATCACACAGTTCTTTTGAAGATTTAAAAGAAGAACTGCCTGCCATCATCACACGCTGTGTAGATATCAAACGAATGGTTGTAGAAAATGATCAGTTTGACACAGGTGAGCGTATGTTACTGAATTTCGGACATACACTGGCTCACACCATTGAACAACATTTCCATTATCAGCGGGAAAGTCATGGCGAAGCCGTTGCCATCGGCATGTATCAGATCACCAGGATTGCCGAAGAAAAAGGATTAACACCAAAAGGAACTGCAGAACGTATCCAGAAGGTTTTAAAGACCTACGGACTTCCTTTTGAATGCGGTCTCACTCTTGGGACATTAACCGAAGCGATTGCCTTAGATAAGAAGAATCTGAACGGTAATCTCAACGTCATACTACTTCATGAAATCGGTGACAGCTACATCGAAGCTACAGACATTCAGTTCTTTGCTGAAACAGCAAGGCTTGTATAAATAACAACAATTCTACGAACCGGCCTTATATGGCACTTCGTAATCAGAAAATAATGAATGTAATTTTGGAGGATATATATCATGGGTAAATTAGAAGGAAAAATCGCAATTGTAACAGGATCAGGAAAAGGAATCGGACGTGACGCAGCACTTGCTATCGCTGCTGAAGGTGCCACTGTCGTAACAGTAGCAAGAACACAGTCTGATCTTGATGAAACAGTAAAAATGATCGAAGATGCCGGCGGAACAGCAATCTCACTTTCCAGAGACCTTACAGACGGAGAACAGGTTGCCGACATGGTCAAAACTGTTGTTGATAAATACGGAAGAATTGATATTCTCGTTAACAATGCAGGCGGATACCCAAAAGAGATCTACAAAAATATCGAACATCAGGCAATTAAGATCTGGGAATGGTCAGAAGAACAGTGGGATCAGATCATCAAAACAAACTTGAGAATCCCATTCCTTGTAACTAAAAATGTTGTACCTGTAATGATAAAACAAGGAAAAGGAGATATCGTAAATGTATCTTCAAGAATGGGTCGTATTGCATCTCAGATGGGTGCATACGCTGTTGCAAAAGGCGGTATCGTAACCATGACCAAGACAACTGCTATCCAGACCAAAGAATACGGAATCAAATGCAATGCTGTATCTCCTGGAATCGTGGACACACCGGGGCAGAGAGTCTACAACCACTCTGTAGGACAGGACGGCTGCCCGATGGGAAGCTCAAAAGATGTTGCAAAAGCAATCATCTACCTGCTGGCAGATTCACCGGCAGTTATGACAGGACAGTCTATCGACCTGTTCACAACAGTATAGAACCAAATGACTACAAGAGACACTGTCATCACTGGCAGTGTCTCTTGTAGTCACTTCACAATTATTAACAATTCGTTCGTCTTTTCATCACACTTTCATCACAATTGCACTCTATACTATAAATTGTTCGAAAAAACAACACTTTAAATCTTTTTCATAACTTTTTCCTCAGGGCTGCACTCCTCCCAAATA
>OGYE01002069.1_pt1 | contig 12560 bp, 12 predicted proteins | sample 1576471 | NCBI WGS metagenome assembly OGYE01 (sample SAMEA3541532, study PRJEB24748) | human gut metagenome | biome: human gut; feature: human-associated habitat; material: faeces | place: China | collected 2012
GGCACGGCAGATGCAGACCGAGGGAAAACCGACAACGATAAAACGGCAGCAGGAACGGCGGCAGGAGCATCACTTCAAAAATACCGCACGGAAGCAGCCTCGCACGGCTCCATCTCCGAAAACCGCCCAGGCCCTCCGGCAGCAGGCGGCCAGGACCGATCGTGTCCGCAAAGGGGCCGCACAGGCTGTACAAAGAGCGCGCCGGGCGGCACAGGTAGCGCAAGAGACCGCAAAAAGGACTGCTGAGATCGTCCGGGCCGGGATCAAAGCGCTGTGGGTGGCAGCTCATACGCTGGCGGCAGCCCTCGCCGCGGGCGGCATGGCGGTGGTGGCCGTCATTCTGGTTATTTGTATGGTGGCGATGGTGGCAGGCTCCGCCTTCGGTATTTTCTTCGCCGCTGAACCCACAGGGGATGGTATAGGCGTTACAGAAGCTATTACGGAATTGAACGGGGAATACCAGAAACGGCTACAGGAAATTGAGGACGGCGAAGAATACGACCGCCAGGAGATCGAGTCAAACGATGGCAGTTATGCCATCGCATGGCAAGATGTTCTGGCGGTTTTTGCTTCCTATGTCAGCGGCGCGGAAGATGGCGCCCCTGTGGCCTATTTGGATGAAGAAAATCTGGATCGACTGCGCACCACACTTTGGAATATGAATGAGGTGGATCACCGCATCGAAGCGCAGAGCCATGATGTCGAGGTGCCGGGTGAAGAAGGAAATACTTCAACAGAGACCATCACCGAAACGGTCTTGGTGATCGAACTGACCCACAGGTCCCCGGAAGAAATGAGAGATGAATACGACTTTAATGCCTGACAGAACGAGTACCTGAGCCTGTTGCTGGCGGAGGATACCGCCCCACTATGGGGCGAACTGCTGGGTGGTTTTTCCACGGGTGGCGGTGAGGTGATGACACCGGGCAGCGATGCGTCGCTGGCGGATGGACGCCTCCAGTGGCCGCTGCCGGTGCCGGGCACAATCACATCCCCTCAAGGATACCGTACCGACCCGATTACCGGCGAAGTCAGCTACCACAGCGGTACCGACATCGCGGTGCCAGAGGGCACGCCGATCCTTGCGGCTGCCGACGGCACAGTGACCATCGCCAACGGGCTGGGCAGTTGGGGCGGCAGTTACGGTTACCACGTCAAGCTGGACCACGGCGGCGGGTTGACTACTCTGTACGCGCACTGCTCCAGCATCTGTGTCACGGTGGGCCAGCAGGTCAAAGCCGGGCAGGTCATTGCCTATGTGGGGCATACCGGCCGCGCAATGGGACCGCATCTGCATTTCGAGGTGCATGGGTGATCGGACGTGCCCACGCCAAGAAGGCGATGATGGCAAATACAATGCTGCCAAGTGTGGCGGCTATGACTTGCAGCACGTTGACTTTGAGATGCACATCCCTTGCTGTGGGCCATAGAGCAAACCATTCCTGCAAGCGCTCTCCGGCTGCCGAAACGAGTGAACTCCACGCTGCCATACTGCCCCACTGATTCGGTATGAGCCAACCGGGCAGCGCAGATAACCACATGGGCAACAAGCAGACGAAAAGTAAGGCAACGATGAACATCATGAGTTCTCGCTGCTTTTTATTCCAGAATATCCGGAACAGGACGTTCCATAGACACCCTACAAGCAGAAGTATCACGGGCATCCCTGTCAATGCGTCCAACAGCCAAGCGACTGCGGCGTCACATAACAGTTGGTCTGGCTGCTCCAAACCACTGCCAGCTATAAATTTCTGAACGCTCTGAGAAGGGTTGCCCAAGGAGATATGGGTCAGTTCGATATAGCGGAACGCATCGGAACTGCCTGCTCCGTAGAGAACTCGGTCGGAATTGCCGGAAAAAATGCCACAAACTTCGTAACTTCGCGCATTCTCCGTGTCGGGGTCCAGTGTTAATATTTGTCCCAACACGTCTGTACTGCCCCATAGATCCCAAGCAAGTGAGATACTGACGGAGCATTGACTGGTATCCCCATCACCTGGAGCTGTGCCATACAGGTAATTTGCCGCATACGCTGCCGATGCCGCTCCATAAAATCCAATGCTGCATACTTCTTGGATGGTCCGTTGACTGGCGGCAGCTTGAACGCTGCTCTCATTCTCCGTCCAGAATGTAGCAAAAATCCCGCCCTCGTTTTGCTCGCTCTGCGCATACGCACGGGCTTTCATTACCTGATCGCTCCGTAGTGCCTGAACATATCGTAAACTAGCCCCCGGACTGATTTGCTGGGCTTCGGCAGCTGCCCGCACAGCAAGCCACAGACACAGCACATATAACCCCAGCCAGAGCAGCACGATCAAACGCTTACGCATCGATCCGCACCTGCGCTCCGGCAGAAAGTGGTTTACTACTGGCACTGACGATCTGTTCCTTTCCATCCAACGCACCAGAAACGCGTACGACCCCATCCCCGCGTTCATCGATGGTGACAGGGAGACGTATCAAAACGTTCTGTGCCCCCAGCACGGTGTTTTTCGTTTCTACAAGATAAACAAAGTCTCCTGTATTATCGCTGTTGACTGCGGTAGCCGGCAGGCAAAGCCCACTTTCGCCACTCGTGGTAGTGACTGTAATGGTAGCAGTTCCGACTTTCCATTGTGACCCCGATACCGTGAACTGCGCCATATCCGATTCGATACTTTCCAAAGCGGCGCTCCCTGTGGTCTGACCCTGTTTTACCGAAATAGTGCACCCCGACTGTATCAAGGTACTTTGCGCAGAGGTAACAGGGGTAATAAGGGTATAACTTTGCTCACCAGCGGCAAGCAGACCTGCAACTGCGGAACTGGTTTCTCCGGGTACTAAGGAAATCGCGGTAATGATTCCATCTGCTGGAGCAGAAAAGTTGCCCGAAGCATCCTTTAGCGCAGTCAGATCTGCAAGTTTTTGTTTTTCTTGACGGATCTGAGTCAAAAGCACTTCGGCGCTGGCGAGATCGGAACGGTTGGATTCCGCTAAATCGGCCGCCTCTTTTTCGTAACTGTGCTGGGCACTGTTGCGGGAGTCCTCTGCACTTTGGGCGGCAGCCAGTGCATTTTCCTGTTCGCTTTCTGCCGTTTGCTGAGCGCTTTCTAAATCGTTTTGTGCCTGTTGGACCGCAGCCTGTGCATTACTCAATTCGTTTTTCCAATCGGAGTACTTTTGCTCTGTTTCAGTCTGTTCCGGAGTGGCCATTTCCCAGTATGAATCTTTAAAAGGCCGCTGCGGCTCACGGCCTTCCACTTCACTCAATGCCTTGCGGGCGCTGTCTAAGGCTTCCTGGGCACTGGCGATAGCCTGTTCGTTTTCGGTAACTATTTGCTGATAATTGGAATAGGCACGGTCTAACTGTTGTTGTGCCTGCTGCCATGCGAACGAATCGGCAACGTCTGCATTCGTAAGCTGGTCAGCCTGCACCTGGTGCTGCTCCAAAGAAGCTTGGAGCTGGTCGATCGCAGTATCAATATCGTCTACCGAAAGGACGGCCAGTGTTTGCCCCTGCGTGACCGAATCGCCTGGCTGGACAAGGACCTGTTCTATGAGCAGCCCTTCCGGAAGAGTCAAGGGGGTACCTGCTCCGGGAGAGAGCTCCCCTGACAAAATGAAACTCTGGCTGACGGTTCCCTGATAAGGGTTGGTCACAGTGACAACAGGGGTCGTGGCTGCTGCTGTTCCACGTACAAGCAGCGTCAAAATGAGCATGACACCCAGAAAACGAAGAAAATCAATGCCCGCACGTGACTGATTCGTACTGTTTTCGGAGATGGCGTGAAGGCGCCGTTTTAGTTTATGTATGATTTCCAAATTCGTCATCCTTTCACAGCCCCTGCAGCGAGACCGGTTTCAAGGTAGGTTTGCCCAAAGCGGAAAACCAGTACAGAAGGAGCCAGCATCAATAAACTGGCCGCCATTGATAAACCTAATTGTTCAGTGTCAAGATTGGTGAGATAGAGGGACAAGGGCCAATATTGTGGGGATTTCAAAAAGGTTATGGGTTGTTCAATAGCATTCCAGACATCAAGGAATCCCAGGGTCAGTGCAGAAATGATCCCAGGTACACCAAGCGGGATACCGATGTTCCAAAAGCGGTGCCAATGGTTGGCTCCGTCTATAGCTGCGGACTCCAATACTTCTCTCGGTATTGCGTCAAAGCCGCGCTCCATAATGAAAACCGGAAAAGTTGAGAAGATACCGGGCAAAATGACAGCCCAGGGGGTATCCAATAGACCGAATTGACGTAGAACCAGATAACTGGGAACCATTGTGACCTGGAAAGGCAATAGCATTAAAACGATATACAAACCGCGAACCGCCCCTCGGCCGTGGAAACGCAGTCTGCTGATGGCCCACGCAGCCGGTGCGCCTACCAATAACTGGCCTGCCACTTGAGTGACGGATTGCTCCATACTGTTCCAGAACATCACAAAAAACTGCGGTGTATCCAACAAGAGCGTCAGCAAAGGTTCCAAAGTGGGCCAGGTCGGCAGAATATGCCAGGCAGCGAAGCCATTGTGCAGCCCCAGCGCAGGGCCTACCGTCAGCTCCAACTCCTCTTCCGGCATCAGAGCACCGGTGCAGAGAAACCAAAGCGGCCACCATACCAGCAGCGCGGCCGGGATCAGGCAAACCCAAATCCAGTGACCTCGTTTGGCTTTATTCTTCTTTTGCACAGTGATCCCACCATTTCAACAAGGCCAGAATTCCAGCCAACAGTACCAATGCCACCAATATGGCGGCCGCCGCCAAGCGTGGCAAGTCCAAACTCAAAAACCAGTTATTAAATAGATGCTGAAGCAAATAAATGCTCTGTTGTGGATAACGCCCAGCTACCAGATACGCCTCGCGAAAGACCTTGAACGCATTGAGCAAACTTAAAATCAGGGTCAGCGTCAGAGTAGGCTGAAGTGCAGGCCAAGTAATGTGGCAAAACTGCTGCCAAGGGCCTGCGCCATCCACACAGGCCGCCTCATACTGATCTGCAGGGATAGCTTCTAAGCCGGTCGCCCAAAGAACCTGTGTGTAACCACAGTTTTTCCACAGATAGGTCGCTGTTAAGACCCAAAATGCCGCTCCCGTCCCCATAAAGTCGACAGGCTGCGCACCCAGCCATGTCAACCAGCCATTGCATAGCCCCTGGCGGGAAAAAAGTGTTTGCCAGAGAAGAACTATACTGGCTACAGGGATAGCAATAGGAAGCAGAAAGGTGGTCTTAAAAACGCGCGCGGCCTTTGTTTCTCGCAAGGGGCGGCTGTGAAGGACCAGGGCAAGAATCAGACTCCCGGATAGAAGAAGGGGCAGGCAAATACCCAGGAAACGAGCGGTGTTGGCTACGGCCAGCTGGAAAGCGTCATTCTGTAAAACAGAATCATAATTGGAAAAACCTACCCACGTACTTCCCATCGTGTCGAACATGCTGCGCCGAATCGTCTCGACAAATGGCAGCAAAACGAACAAAAGAACCCCGATCAAACTTGGAAGCAGGAACAACCACGCAGCCCGGTTCTCTTGAGAGGCGGTCGTGTGCCGGCTTCGCAAACGCCTATCGTTGTTCCGCATAATACAGGCTCGCCCGCTGCAGGATGTTGGCTATGGTGGTCTCCAGATCCTGATTGCCACTATACAGTTGGGAGGCTTCGTCGTAGACGAGTTCCTTCAAACTCAAGTCCGTATTGGCGGGGGTGGTCAGTTGAGCACATACGGTGTCTAAGCCCAATTCAGCAGGCGTGGGAAGGTCACTGCTGCCGCCTGTTGTGCGCATCTGCACTCCTTCACGAACAAAATAACCATTAAAACTGCCCCGGCCGGCTACTTGCTTATTTTCGCAGTCCAGCATGGTCTGGATAAATTCCACACCGGCATCTATCTGATCAGAAGTATTCAGCACCCCCATAGTCATAGCGGGAACGAACACGTCGCCCGGAAAGGGGCGAATTAAAGCCGGGACCGCTTGTGTTTCGCTGACCATATAAATGTAGGTCAGCAAATAATCGGTGGGGCAGCCGGTCGCACAATCGGCGGGGTCCTGTGGGCGTGCGTACCAATTCATGCTGACTGGAATATCTACAGCCAAATGCTGGCCATCAGAAGTGCCTGCTGTATCTTCACCATCGCCAAATAGCGGGTCAAATTCAGAAGTGATGTTTTGTGCTTGAACGACTGCTTCGGTAACAGTTAAAAATTCACGCAGAGCGCTTTCGTTTACTTCTTGCGCGCCAAGCGCAAAGATGGACGCACTGGAAGCAGGGTACAGTTCATTGAACAAGTTGTAATAGCCGTCATAGTGGAAATTTGACTTTACACAAAGCAGATCCTGCAAATCAGTCAAACACTGCGCCTGCGATAGCGGTTCGGCGTTTTCCTGCGACTTGCAATAAAGCAAGCCGGGACGGAATAAAAGCGGCAGTGCCCAACAGCCATCCGAATCTGTATAACAATTTACAATGTTCTTATAGCAATCATCGGTGTCAACCTGACTTAAATCGGCCAAAATCCCCTGATCTATATAGGACTCGATCGGCAGCCCATCCAATACAAGCACATCTGGCCCCTCTCCTGCGAAGATCTCCACATTGAGGGTTCGAATAACATCATCAAGCGTCATTCCGTTATTTATGCTGTCCTGCCCGTATTCCACTGTGATGGTCTGCTCTGGATGCTGGGCCGCGTAAGCATTGATGCCCTCCCGCAGGAGAAAACTGTCTTCCATAGCCCAGATAACCAACTCACTGCCAGAAGGAATCGTCGCTTCCGCATCGTAGTGATAGCGGTAAAGCTGCGCATGATTGTTGCCATCCATCCCGCTGACCCAATAGCTGCCGTCTTGATCCACAACAAGCTGTTGTTTTATAAACTCGTTGCTTGCGAGTACAAAACTGCGATTGTCAGCGAATGTTTGCTGCAGCATGCCATCTAGGGCGAGCTGATGGATTCCGTTACTGTCGGCCCAGGTCAAAATACCGCTGTTTACAGAAGCGGCACATGTTGAGGGCAGGGACTCGGCAAGGGGCAGTTGATATTGCTGCAAAGTATTTCCGCTGTTTGCATCAAAGACAGTCAGGTTCGTGCTGCCGGTAACAAAAGCGTAAACTTTCCCCTCTGAATACAGGACCGGGCTGCCGTAAAAGCCGGGGGTTATCGTTGTAACCTGGCGCGTGGCGCAGTCGATCAGTACGAAAATGGTGGATTCTGCCACTTGCACTGTCAGAAATACTTTCCCGTCATCGGTCAGCCGGAGTCCAACTGGTAGAGCGCCGGATTGCAGCAGGCTATCCACCTCTACGGGCTCTAATGCATTCGCGTCTTGACCGGTACAAAGCGAATACTGCCCGTCGCTGTTTCTTGTGACAGCCCAAATCGAGCCGTCATCTGCGATGTCCACATAGTTTGGGGCGTTGGCAGGCATGTCGCTTTCCTGCAGAACAGTCCATGTAGAGGATTCAAACTGTAAGAGCTGACGTTTACCCGTTGAGTTTAATCCGACCAGGAGGACGTTTCCATCCTGATCGATCCGCAGATCGTAAAAGCGGCTATATGTATCGGGCAGGTTTTCGGACATAGACTCTTGAACATAGGCGCCTGTAGCCGTACCTGTTTTTGGAATTTCCGTGGATTGTGAATCGGCAGATGCGCTGGAAGATTCACTGGCCGGAGCGGAAGTCTCGGCAGCATCCGAGGGCGAGCTTCCGCATGCGGATAAGGCCGACACTATCATCAGGGCTGATAGTGTTGCAGATAAGAGTTTTTTTCCGATTTGCTTCATGATGGTTGACTCCCTTCGAAATTTGCTTTACACTGATTGTAACGGATGCACACTTAAATTATCCTGAATTTTTTCAAAACAGAGGACGAAAATGAAAATTCTTTTGGTAGAAGATCATGATGCTTTGCGGCACAATATCGAGGCTGTTCTGAAAAGCGAAGGATATACGGTGGTTTCTTGCACTGACGGAATAGATGCCGAATTTCAAATTATGAACAATAGCAGTGATCTGATCCTGCTGGATCGGATGCTGCCTGGCCAGGACGGTCTGACCATAACTCGAAAGGCGCGGGCGCAGGGCATTACGACGCCTATTCTGATGCTTACTGCGTTGGACAGTCTTGGGGATAAAGTCAGCGGGCTGGACGCAGGAGCCGATGATTATATCGTAAAACCATTTGCCATGGAAGAATTGCTGGCTCGTTTGCGGATCTGGTCGCGGCGGTCGGTCCCCCTGGAAGATCCAAGTCAATTGGATTTTGGCGATCTTTGCTACCAGCCAGGAGTTCGGTTGCTCAAAGGGCCGGAAGGAGAGGAAATCCTGCCGAAGCGGTTGGCACAGTTGATGGAACTCCTTTTGCGAAGCGCGGGCACTCCCATTACCAGAAGTGTTATTTTCAATCGGATTTGGGGGCCGGATGCAGAGGTGACGGATGCGGTGATCGACACCTATATCCATTTGGTTCGGCAGCGGCTGATACATCTGCATTCAAAAGTTAAAATCATAAACAGCCGGGGGACCGGCTACCAGTTGCAATATGAAGCAGAAGAATAGAACAAAATCTTCCCGAAAAGAAATATACCGTCATTTGCAGTACCGGATAACCGCTTTTTGCGCAATTTTGACCGGTTTGGTGCTCTTTATCGCCTGTGCTATTTCATTTCATGCGGCAAAGAGAGAGATTCAGAGTGCTGCACAGTCGTTGTTTCTGTCTCAAAGCCAAACCGCGAATGCGTACTTGTCGGCACCAGGAAGTGTGGATACGCAGAGCCTGTTGCAGTTTGCAGAACAATGTGATCTATCCGTGGCCGTTGTTGATGGGGGAACATTGCTCACGTTCACGCCCACACTGACGGCAGAAATGCGGGATGCTCTTTTGGCAGAACTGAAAGAAGATGCCGTAGGGGAAACGCTGTATTCATCAAAGGCCCAGAGCGGGACCTTTGTCCTGACCGCCGCAGGAAAAGAATGGCGGGCGGCACTGCAAAATCATTCTGCTTCAACGACGCAGTGGTATAATGTGCTTGTATTGCAACCAATGACAACGGATGTTTCCGGGATGATGCGCCTGCTTGTTCAATATGCGGTCGTTTTTTGCATTGCATGGGCGGCACTGATCATAGTTGCCGCATGGCTGTCCAAGCGAGTGATCCGCCCGGTAGAAGCAGCGCATACAGAGCAGCTGCGTTTTTTAGCTGGCGCCAGCCATGAATTGAAAACCCCTCTTGCAGTGATTTCCACTTCTGTTGATCTGTTGCGGCGCGGAGTATCCGACCCGGAAGAACCCTGTCAAACCATCCAGCGCGAGACCCGCCAAATGGCAAGGCTGATCGACGATATGCTGGTTCTTACCAATGGTGGTACCGGGCGCTGGGAATTACAACTACAGCCCTTGGTGCCGGAAGATATTTCGATGTCTGTTTATGAAAAGTTTGTTCCCATTTTTGCACAGAAAGCGCAGGAACTGACCTTGCAGCTGCCGGATACGGCACTGCCATCTGTTTTTGCGGATGAGCAGCGCCTGGAGCAGATACTCTCCATCTTGCTGGATAATGCGCATTCCTATGCCCCGGAGGGAAGCTCTGTTCAGCTGCGGGTCGATCAGTGTGAGGAAGGGAAAACACGGTTCTGGGTGGTAGACCACGGGCCGGGTATCCCGGACGAGGAAAAGCAAGCGGTTTTCCACTACTTTTATCGCAGGGAGGCGCAGCAACAGCAGGCACCAAACAAAGCCGGGCATTATGGCTTGGGGCTGTCTGTAGCAACAGAATTGGCCAGGTTGCAGCAAGGTTCGCTGACCGTGCTCGACACGCCGGGCGGTGGCGCGACTTTCTGTCTTACGGTGTGTAGTGCATAAAGATAGAAACTGACAAAAGGCAGGCTCAAGGAGCCTGCCTTTTGTCGGCGGTTCGGATTTAACCGTCGGAAAGTGAGCGGCTGATAGCGGTCGCAAGATTTGCGTTCATGTTTGCCGAATTCCCATCAACGCAACTTGCGCCACAATCTCCACCGGTTGCATCATGGTTACTACCATACTGGTTAGCCGTATTGTAACTTTCTGCTTGATAACTGCAGCAGCAACCACAATTACCACCGCCACCATGATTACCATAGTGTAAACTCATGCGAATTTCTCCTTTCCGATACAACTTTTCCATTGTGGAAAGGTTGTATCAATATTTACAAATTCCGGGTACTCGTAATGAGAAACCCAGGATTGTATTAAACAGGAACGGTGTGGTTCAAAGTTTCCATGATTTCAGGCCGCTCTTCCATTAAAGTGCAGAATGTTCCGAGCATAAGATAGGTATAGGTGCGACAGTTCTTACATTTGGAAGATTTCTCTTTTATATTTACACCGTTTTGAGAGTAGCACTCTGAATAGCACATGGGACAAATATTGTAAGCCCAACAATTCTCACACAAGGGTTTACTGGCGGCTAAATAGTCATCAATGTATTTCTTTAATACTACTTCTTTGTTTACCCCGGTCGATATCGTGCCTACTGAAGGAGAAGAACCAATTCGTTCGCAGATTGATAATTCGCCGTCGGTGTGTACATACAGCTTTCTAACTGCTGGCACACAGCATGCCTCAATGATGCCTGTTCGGAGTGCTGGATCGGAAGATGCGAAGCGATTCTTTATCCGCGCCATGATTAATGCACGAACTTCCATAGAAATTATTGTCGTTTATTCTTTTTAGCTGATTCTTTTGCCCCCGCGCGTGCGAAAAGTGAACTGCGTTTCACATTCCCTGAGAGGCGTTTCTCTCTGTTTGTTCTATACGAACAGAGAGAAGCGCCTCTTTTTCTATTTGAGGCAGACCGTAGCAGTAAAAGTTTCTTCCTTGCGCGACAGCTGGCATGTTGGCGAAGGGGAGAACCTTTGAGGAGGAATGAAAAAACCGTCACGTGTTGGGAAAAAGCGGAAGTCTTTTTTCCGCATTTTGCAATATACTCAATCCGGAGCAAAAAGACGGAGGAGGTGAAAGCCCGTGCAGGCCGCTTGGCGCAGGCGGAAGATTCTTGAACTGCTTTGCGTCCGGCGGCATATAAAGATAGGCGAGCTGGCAAAACGTTTTGATGTGACGAGTAGAACAATCTACAGCGACATTGAGAAATTGTCTCTTGCTTACCCGATTTATACGACCAGCGGGCGAGGTTCGGGCGGTGTTCATCTTATGGATGAATACACCCCCGCACAGCATAGGCTGACGGCAAAACAAATTGATTTTCTTGAACGGATAATACCGACGTTGCCCGTCGAAGATCAATTTATTGCGGAAAGCATCCTTCAGAATTTTGCCTCCATTTAGCTGGAATCTCCGGCAATTACCACCTTGACAACTGCATACCCAGCACGGCAGGTACGTTCCTGCCTCCAGTGAGCAACACGGGAAGGTGCGCCATGACGTGCCCCGCGATGCGGAACCAACTATGCCATTGATCGGCATACCGCGCAGCGACGGCAAGGAGCGATCCCATCTGTCCCATAAACAGCCCCGGCGGGCTGGATTGCCGAGACCTGGGGGCAGGGGACAATGATACGCCTGCGGCCCCGCGCGTCAGACGGGGTGGCCGAACCCAGGTTGCAATCCTTAGACCTGGGCAGAGCCAGTGAGCGGCTGTTGCCAGCAGTCCGCCTGCCGTGTTCCCCGGCCTGGGGGCGAGCTGCAAATAGGGCATATCGAGAAACTAACTTTGAACATCAACGTGCCCGTTGATGTCGAACCCGTGCGGCGCAGTCAGGACCCATGGCAAGACTACGCCGTATTATTTTGCCATCAACGATTACCCCGGAGGGGATGTTTGTGAATTCTATGGAGTCTCTCGGCTACGATGCCGCGCATCAACAAGCTGAGTATATTTTCCGCACCGTTCTGCCTGCTTGCGGGATGACCGTGCGGGAGGGGCAGATCCAGCTTTGCCATGCCATGCTGGACTCCCTATATAATAAAGAAGTTACCTTGTGCGATGCTGGCGTAGGATTGGGAAAAACCTACGCATATTTGATTGCATGCCTGCTCTGGCAATGGCAGCGCCCGCGCGAACAATGGCAGCCGGTGGTTATTTCAACGGCCAGCGTGACCTTGCAGGATGCTTTGCTGCAGCAGTACATTCCTTTTTTGTCGAATGCTTTAATACAATATGGATATATTGATGAACCTGCACATGCTGTATTGCGAAAGGGAAAGGAGCGTTTTGTGTGTGACGCACGCCTGGAAGAACGCCGGATGCAGATCGCGCAGCGTGGTGAAGCGTTTGCCCGGCGGGCCGCATTGCTTCGAGCCGCAGACCGATACCTGGATCTCGACCGTGTGGCAGGGCTTTCCCGGTATGACCGGCAGCATATCTGTGTGCCGGATCGCTGCGACCGGCAGTGCGGCGCATGGGAAAGCTGTCGTTACCGGCAATATGTCAGGGCATCCAACGGCCCGACTATTACGATCCAAATTTGTAACCACAACTATCTGTTGGCAGATGCTGTTCATCGCCAAAAGGGCTGGAACCCATTGCTGCGGGATTACCAGGCGTTGATCATCGACGAAGCACACTGTCTGCCAGACGCCGCGCAGCAAAT
>OGYE01002073.1_pt1 | contig 12543 bp, 16 predicted proteins | sample 1576471 | NCBI WGS metagenome assembly OGYE01 (sample SAMEA3541532, study PRJEB24748) | human gut metagenome | biome: human gut; feature: human-associated habitat; material: faeces | place: China | collected 2012
TTTCTCGCAAAGAGAGTACATAAAATTACAAGAAAGCGGCCGCGGCCCGGCGGCCACCAGCGATCTCAGTATGGATATTATACCACAATATTTGCCGCCCGCGCATCCATTTTCAATCAAGTGTGCGGACTCTGCACCGGGGAGCCATCCGGGTGCCTCTTGCGCTGCGGCAGCGGAGAGGCGGGACTTCCGGCTATGGCCTTTGCGAATTGACGCAGGGGACGTATCCGGATCATTTCATAATGCCGATATGGAAATCCGGTTGCTTTGTTGATTCCTTCAAAATAGGTGTCCTTTACTATGTAGTATCCTTTTTTCGGTCTCGGTTCTTTTTGCCACCGGTACAGAATATCCGTCTCCGGTTCCGGAAGCGGCATATTTCTGGATCTTGAAAAACTCGCTTCTTTGATCTTGTGATCCAGAACACCGTCCTCCACATATTTTTTCTGTGTTTTCTCATTTTTTGTGATGTACTGGGCGAGTTTCCGGAACTCTCCTTTTTCGTATAGCAACTGCTTATTTCGAACCTTCCCATGCTTCCAAGCTGCAGCTATGATCAGATCGGTATCCTGGATTCGGTTCAGAACTACATGAACATGCCAGTTGCCAGACGGCGTGCATTCAATATTCCGGAGCCACCGGAGTTCCTCGCCACGTTTCCGGTATTCTTTCTTGCAATATTTATAAAAATCTTCAAAATCTTTTACCGCTTGCTTCATGTCCGCCGGACGTTCTTCTTTCGGATATGTGAGTGTGAAGAAGTAATCATTCACTTTGAAATATATCCGGAGTCTGTGACGTGCTTTCCTCTCCCTGGTCCATTGGTTGACCTGCTCCACTTCCTCCGGTGTGGCTTTCTTCTTCCTGGCTCTCTTTTCTCCCGGTGCTCCATACCTTCCATCCAGATATTCCTGTCTCTCTATTACATTTCCCAAATCGTATGTCACTCGTCTGATTCTCATAGCGTGTCCTCATAACTTTAATAGTCTTATCAAGTTATTAAAAAGGGCGGTTGCCCTGTAAATACTTGACTTTCCCGCCGCTAAAAGGTACACTATAAGTGCTTAGTTTATTCGTGTACCTTTATGGTTGCGGCGCTTGCGATATTTCTTTTCGCAAGCGTTTTTTATTCTTCTTTTAAATATGAAAAATTCATTTTCAGGAATATCTTTAAGGCTTCTGCATCTGATGGTGCCTCGATATCCTCTCCGGCTGCGATCGCAAATACCACGTCTCCTAAGATTGGCCATCCGTGCCTGTCTGCATCATAAAAATAGCTTCCAAGGCGGTTGACTTCTTTCTGCTTCATTATTCCGTCCTCATCCACTAACATGATCATAGGCATCTTGAATGTCTCATATAAGGTTTTCGTGCTTACGATTTCAAAATGCCCGCCTACTGCTTTCTGCAGATCACGGAAATCATCAAAGTTTACATCAATTACCGAAATAATGTTATCCGGTGTTACTTTTACTGTTTTCACTGCTTGTCCTCCTTTATCCTTTCACTTTTATTGTTTTTACGCCTATCCTATCCAGATAATTTGCCAGATCCGACAAGTATGCGATCGCATTATTCTTGTAATACTCGGATGTACCGTCAACCCTTTCCAGCGACTGCAGTTTGTTGATCATCTTATCAAGCTCTGACGTTCTCATGCTCTTACGCTGCTTCTCTTCTGGCATGCTCCCTCGCCTCCCTTATTTTTCTTTTCCGGTACTGCCATTCCCGTATCCGGAAATATTCCAGTGCAAATGCTCCGGTAGTAAATGTTGTGATTCCAAGTGCTGCATATAAGTAAAACAGCTCCTGACTTTTCACTGAGCACGCACCAGCCATCATCAAGATTCCGATAATACTTGCCGTTACGCTGAGTGTCTTTGCGATCTTATAAAACATCTCTTATCCCTCCTTTGCTTGTCCAACCGGTACCGCTTACGCGGTTTTCTCTCGTTGGTATCCAAAATATTCTACGTAATTTCTTACCAGCTCTGCTGTTGTTGTCTCTTTCTCTTCTTTTTGCATGACGGACATATCGATTTCCTTTCCGTCAATGTTTACAATAAAAATATGTTGCAAATCCACCACCTCTCTTTAAACTATGCGATACTGATTGTACTTGTTGATTTGTCCTACTACTGTCTGGTATAATTTCCGTAACATATGCATTGTTCTTTTTATTTTTGATGAAGACATTTTTGGATAACTTGTAATACAACGATTGCGCAAAGGAATATAATAGCTACTCTTTCTCTGGGATATCTGTTTATCAGGTATCCCATTATTAAAGCAATTCCAACAATATACAGGACAACCACTATTTCCATTTCACCCCTCCTTACTTTTCCAGAATAGCCATGAGCAAAACTCCACACATTCAGTATTTATACGGGTTTGCGAGGCATGGCAACCTCTTTTATCACTCCAAATTTATAGTAACAATCAGCTCCAAATGGTATAATTAAGTTGTCAAAATCAATTCACCTCGCTCTCTTTACTCACCACTTTCTGTTGCAAATAATTGTTGTTTGTCACCATGGAAAACCAGAAAAAGGAAACTCTTCTTAATGTCGTAAATTTTCTGGCTCAATTTATTCCATAACTTCCCACGACTCAGAAATCAACTCTCTGGCTGTTGGCTGCCATCCTTTAACAGGATGGCTCCCATCCAGTCCCATTATCGTCCCGACATCTCCCTTTGTAGGTTTTACTTTTACCTTATAAGGTTTCTCTCTTATACACTTGTTTTCTTCCAGTGCTTTCTTTGTTGCTTCGCAAATGTTCATTTTCTTCCATCACCCCACTTTTCTACTCACTGTTTTCATCTGTTGCAAATAATTCGGTTTTCTCCTATACTTTTAAACACAGGCACTGCTATGCCGAGTTTTATGAAAGGAGTTTCTCCATGCCTGAAATCGACTTAACAATTTCAATAAGCGTTATCCTCGCCGTTTGTGCTATTATTTCGCCAATAGCAACCACTCTTATTAACAACCGATATCAATTGAAATTAAAGGATCTTGAATATCAACAAAAAGAAAAGGAGTCATCCTTTTTCTACCGGCGAGGTGTTTATGAAGATTATTTACGTTGCACTGGCAAATGCATAGCTCATCCCACAAGAGAAAACATTCAAGAATATGGAAAAATCTACGCTCTTGCACTAATATATTTTCCTGAAAACCTTATAGCTGATCTCGAATCCCTGCATACAGAAATATATGAAGAGCGCTGGGACTCAGCAAATTCAGGATTGAATAAAATAGCGCCTAAGATACGTACCATACTACAAAGCATGTAAGAATAACACATATTGCTGCAACCCATACAGGATATATCTTGTCTTCTGGTTGCAGCTTTTTCATTATCACAATACCGGCACTCCCTACGAGGTAAACTAATACCAGCAAAGCGCAAATGTTCATTTTCTCACCTCACTCTCTGTTCCTGTGCTACTTTTTAATTTTCAATGTAACACTTTAAGTGGATTTAACCGGCAAAAAAATATTATCTATTGGAATTCTATATAACGCCGACAAAGCTTGTAATGTGGCAAATGCCGGTGACACTTTCCCTTTTTCCCAGTTAATAACTGTATTTTTCGATACATGCATCCTTGCCGCCACATCTTCCTGCGTCATTCCAGCATTTACTCGTGCAGCAGCTAACGAAATTTGTAATTTATCGTCATTCAATGTTACCGCTCCTTTCATATTTTCTTTATTTGAATATTACCATCACTTTAAGTGTGTGTCAATACTTAAAGTGAAATGTTTTTACTTTTATTATTGATTCCATATTACTATTAGTATATAATTGTATTATCAATTATAAAGGAGAGCAAAAAATGTCTGAACGAAATTTTAATATTATTTTCTCTGAACGATTAAGATTTTACTTGAACAAATATGATATGACTCAATTAGAGCTATCTAAGCGTTTAGGCGTTGGTACAACATCTGTTTATAACTGGTGCAACGGCATTAAAACGCCAAGAATGGATAAAGTTGATGCTATGTGTCGAATTTTTAATTGCACACGAGCCGATTTGATGGAGGATACTCATAGACACTCTTCAAATAATACCACAAAAATCAAAATTTATGGTCGTGTTGCTGCTGGAATACCAATAGAAGCTATCGAAGACGTTATTGATGAAGAAGAAATCCCCGAAGAAATGGCTCGTACAGGGGAATTTTTCGGATTGAAAATAAGTGGTAATTCTATGGAACCAGATATTCATAACGGAGATACAGTTATCGTACGAAGACAAAACGATGCTGAATCAGATGAAATTGTTATTGCACTAATTAACGGAAATGATGGAGTATGCAAAAGATTAAAAAAGTACGCTGATAGCATTGCTTTAATTTCACTGAACCCTAATTATGAGCCAATGTATTTTAATCAAGCTGAAATTCTTTCCAAACCCGTAAAAATCATTGGAAAAGTCGTAGAATTACGAAGAAAATTTTAAAATTGTAACCGCATATGCGATTATATAGAAACACTTTTTATGAGGAGGAAAAATCATGTCAGAAAATGTACTAGAACGATTGGCTTCTGGTAAAAGATTACCAATTCTTTTTATTGGTTCCGGTATTTCTAAACGTTATCTATACCGGTATCCTAATTGGGAAGAATTGTTGGAATTATCATTTAAAAAATATAATTCTGATTTATATCAATTGCAAAAATACAGAGAATCCTTTTCTCGTTCTGGATTGTCTGCATTTGAAGTCAATACAAAAGTAGCGACTATTATAGAAAATGATTTTAATGCTGCTTTCTTTGACCGAAAAATCAAACTTAATATTGGAAGCAACAAAAATCCCAATTGGGTACGAAAAGGTATTTCGCCTTTTAAAATGTATCTTGCTTCTTACTTCAAAAAAATGAATTTGTATCATCGCAAAGACTTAGATATGGAACTTGCAAAATTCAAATCCCTAAAATCAAAAGTATCTGCTGTGATTACTACAAACTATGATCTCTTTCTTGAAAAAGAAGTCTTTCCAAATGACTATAGTGTATTTGTGAATCAAAGTGATCTTTTTGGTGCGGATAGCTATAATATTGCCGAAATATACAAAATTCATGGTTCTGCCACGGATGCTAACTCGATCGTAATTACAGAACAGGATTATGCGAAGTTTAATGCTTCACGCAAATTGATCATTGCCAAAATGCTTACATTATTTGCAGAATCACCTATCATATTTATGGGATATTCTTTTACTGATGAAAATATACAAAATATAATAGTTGATTTCTTAGGATGTCTTTCAGCAAAACAGTTAAAAAACATACGTGAGCATTTTATTTTTATCAGTTATGAAAAAGGACAACAGAATTTAAACGAAATTCAAAGAACAATAACAACCTCTTCTGGTGTAGATATTCCTATAACCGAAATTTGCACTGACAACTACGGACTGGTTTTTGATATTTTAAACAAAATTACACCTGGAATTTCACCAGTGAAAATACGTGAAACAAAACGAATAATCAAAACCATTGTCGATACCAGTATCGCCTCTACTGAGGCTGAATCAGTTATTGTTGGAATTGATGATTTGAATCAGATTGATTTAACTTCTAAGCCGTTAGCTGTTGCTGTTGGATATAAGGAAAACATTTTAAATAAATTTGGATATGGTTTAATTGACGATGAACTTATTATTGAAGATATACTGTATGATAACAAACATTTAAATCCTGATTCTATGTGTATAGAACGCTTTAAGTCTTTATCCAAAACACGTTTGTTGCCTGTATTTAAATATGTGAAAGGTGCTTCTGCCGCACCAGAGGAGGGTTCTAAATTAAAAACTTATATCGATCTGCATAATAGCTATGATAAAATCATTGCAAAAAACACAACCAAAAAGATAAAGAATGTAGCTGTTTTCAATGATTTTGATGATCTAATAGATTCAATGAACGATATAGCCGACATAAACAAAAAAGCTGGACTCCTCTTAAAAAACATTCAATCTTTGTCTATTTCTCAGATTAGAGAGGGGTGCAAAAATATCTTTAGCATAGACAGGGATGTTGCTGTTAAATCTACACATTTTAAGCGCTGCGTAATGTATTTGGATTTAATGGAAAATTATTCAAAAGAAAAAAGTCAATAAACCTTTTTTGGTATCCACCAAAAACATTACTGACTTCTTTCCTAAATATTGTGAACACTTATCATTCCTGTTATGTGTTCATATTGTTAATTTTTCTTCTAATCTAGAATTTTATACTACTAATTCTTTTTGATTAGTACTTTTTAATACTACACCACAGAAGAAAAAATGTCAATACTCAAAAACCGCTCCTGCTACCAACAGGAACGGTCATAGGACGAAACATACGCCAATATGTTTCTCATTAAGTACTCCGAAGAGATACTCATTTTTTCCAAACAATATTGTATCATCTCCGGAGCAGCCATGCAAGAGAACAAAAGTTCTCGGGCTGTTATTTTTGTACCCTTTTTTACATAAAATACAAAGGAGCTGATACAATGAGCCTAAAATATGCATACGGATATATCCGTGTATCCACGCACGATCAGGAAGAAATCTCTCCAGATTCTCAGGAGCACCTCCTCTGGGATTATGCAGCCAAGAATAATATTGTAATCCTGAAGATTTTCACGGATCTCGGTATTTCCGGAAGAAAAGCAGATAAACGTCCAGGATTCCAAGAAATGATCAGTCTCGCCAAAGGTCCCGATCATCCTGTTGACTGCATCCTGGTATGGAAGTTCAGCCGGTTTGCCCGGAATCAGGAAGAATCCATTGTGTATAAATCTCTTTTAAAGAAGCAACATAATGTAGATGTGATCAGTATCTCCGAGCCACTGGCAGACGGTCCGTTCGGCTCTCTGATCGAACGTATCATAGAGTGGATGGATGAATACTACTCCATTCGCTTATCCGGTGAAGTATTCCGTGGCATGAAAGAAAACGCTACCCGCGGTGCATACCAGGCAAGACCGCCACTTGGCTATAAAGTTATAGAACGTGGCAAGCCTCCGGTTATCGTTCCGGAAGAAGCTGCGATTGTCCGTATGATCTTTGATAAATATGTAAATGGGAAAATGAGTTTCTTTGATATTGCCCGACATCTGAACTCTCTCGGACTGAAAACGTCCCACGGGAAAGCTTTTGAACGGCGCAGTATCGAATATATTATTCAAAATCCATCCTACTGCGGTATGATCCGATGGAACCGGATGGAAAACGCCACCAACCGGATCAAAGACCAGGACGAGTGGATCATTGCTGACGGAATGCAGGAGGCGATTATAAGTAAAGAACTCTTCGATGCCGCCCAGGAACGCCTGAAAAAGATCTATAAACCGGTTGGAAAGCGCCCCTCTTCTACATATAAGCACTGGTTGTCCGGACTTCTGAAATGCCCGGTATGCGGGCGCACACTGACCGCTACGACCATGAAGCGTGCCAATGGGGAAAAGTATGCGTACTTCTCCTGCTACGGATACAGCAAAGGAAAATGTGATAAACCACACGGTGTAAGCTCTCTGGTGATCGAAAAGGAAGTCCTGAAAGCATTAGAAGAAGCTCTTGGTTCCAATTCGATTGTTTATGAAATGCGCGAAATTCGCCCACAGGAGCTTTCTAATGAGCGTACCCTTATAAGTGAACGCCTTGCCAGTTTGAAAGGCAAAGAGGACAGGATACGTGCGTCATACAGAGAGGGTATTGATACACTGGAAGAATATAAAGAAAATAAAGCTCTGATTGCCAAAGAAAGAGACTCTCTGGAACGGCAGCTTGCAGAGCTGGAAGAAAATACGCCGGATAAGATTCCGGATGATCCTACTCCTAAAATGCTGGATAAGGTAAGTTCTGTCCACGACATTCTGGTTTCTGATTCTTACTCTCTTGTCCAGAAAAACGAAGCTTTAAAGCAGATCATAGATAAGATTGTTTACGATCGGGAATCCGATACTCTGAAAATTCATTTCTTTTTATACCACTCATAATGCCGGAAACCCGCGTATTTACGGGCTTTCCGGCTACTTTATAGGTTGTGGCAATTTGGTCATCCAGTTCGGACACTGAACCTGTCTTCCGTCACAGTATTGTGTCAGAATCGGCTGCCTTACATTCGGTCTGGAAAGATAATCTGCAAACAGTTCGTCCACCACTGTAGAAATGGAGTCAAAAACATTTCGTTCCGGAATCCATTTGTGATCAAAAGCCGTAGAAGATGTAATTGTGAAATCATAGCCCTGATTGCGATACCATTCGGTATAAACCCGGTTCAGCGTAAAAGACATGATTGCCAGTACATTTGCCCGGATCGTATTTTCCGGCCATGTTGCATAGATTTCACTGGAAGCAACATTTTTAATATAATCTTTATATTTTACATAATAATTCTGTGCGGTAGAATCGCGTGGTGAGCCATTATGAACAACAATGTATTCCGGCACGACAACTCTGCTTAGCACAATCTCACCGGTTTCGTTTACCGGCTTGATCTCGTTTTCCGGGATTTTCGGCGGATACACACCGTACAGAGTATGTGCAGGAATCACAAAGATTTCCGGGGTCTGGTCTTCCGTGACAAGTGGACGCAGACGAATCTTCTGAATTGCCGTCACACCGGCCAGTATTTCCGTTCCTGCGATGTTGACCGGCTCGAATCCCGGAGCGTTTACTTCCAGGGTATATTCCGCATATGGCTGTTCTTCATTTGTTGCATCCAGGCTATACTCCACAGGCGGTGCGTCAAGCTCAATAGTTTCACTTTGTCCGGAGCTATCGGTTGTCAGTTCTTCCAGTGTGTTTTCAGGAATACCTGTATAGGAAATACGGATTGACGCATCTGGAACAGGAAAAGAATCAATAGACGAAGTAATCTGTATCTGCAAATTTCCCCGATCAGAAGTCTGCATGGCTTTCAAAAATCTCATATCTGATATCCTCAAGGCTTTTTATACTGTCAGAAACATTATATGTAAAAAATGTCCGTGTTGTGCAAAAATGAAGGGTATGTTATGATGAAACATACAGATGAGTATTTGGAGGAATTAAATAGATTATGCGAAAAAAGATGCATCAAACAGGGAAATTTTTTTCGTTCATTCTTTTGGGACTTGGCTGTCTCTGTCTTATATCCGGAGGAATCCTGATCGGCAGACAAATGTCAGCCACTCCGAAAGCAGAGAGTTCCGCGCCGGAAGAAGTTCCTTATGAACAGGAAAAAATTACGGATGCAGAGGTTACCGGAGAATTCTACTATGAACAGCTTTCTGATGAAGAGCAAACGGTTTACCGGGAAATTCTTCAGGGTATCCAGGAAAATAAAAAAGAAATTTATCTGCATTGCAGCAACGCGAATACTGCAAATGAAGTATTTCAGAATGTGTTAAATGACAGACCGGAAATTTTCTGGTGTGATGGAAATGCGACTTCCACAGAATATTCTCAGTCTGAAGGGCAGAGCCGATATGTAGTAATAGAGCCCAATTATCTTTATGAGGGAGAAGAAAAAGAACAACGGAATCAGGAGATTGAATCGGCAAGAACCTCCTGTCTTTCTGGCATTTCAGACCTTTCAGATGAATACGAAAAGATAAAATACATTTACACCTATCTCATAGATAACGTAGATTATGATCTTGATGCACCGGATAACCAGAATATTTACAGTGCTCTTGTCGGAAAAAGATCGGTTTGTGCCGGCTATGCAAAAAGCTGCCAGTATCTGCTGCAACAACTGGGTATTTACTGTATCTATGTAACCGGACAGACTACAGATCCAAATGGAGGCGTCGCAGACCATGCATGGAATATTGTTCAGTGCAATGGTCAGTATTATTATGTAGATACAACCTGGGGAGATCCGATTTTTCTCGGCGAAGATAATGGCTATCAGATACCGAACCTGATTGCTTACGATTATCTCTGCTGCAGTGAAAAAGAGCTAGAAAAAACACATATGATCAGCACGGACTATGTATATCCGTCATGTCAGTCTGAAAATCTGAACTATTATCAGCTGAACGGCATGTATTATGATACCTATGAGCCTGGTATGTTGCGAGAAGTGATCGACAGATCGATTGAGAGCCAGGAGGCTTATACGATATTTAAAATGTCAGATGATGCAGTCTATCAGGAGGTCGTGGATGAAATGCACGAAACCCTCATGGAAGAAGGTGCAGGATACCTGGGTGAGCTATATGGGCTTTGGCAGGTTTCTTATTCATACAGTGAAGAAGCATCCCTTAACAAATTTATTATTTACTGGTTTTATGAATAAAAAGATAGTGGGCAGAACAATTTGCCCACTATCTTTTTATCTACAACGTCGTTTCCAGATTATTTCCCGAAATGTATGCCGCAAGCTTTTCACCAAGCAGTTTATATTTTTCGCCTTCTAACAGTGGATCTTCCCTCAGGATTTCCCCCGATGCTTCTCCTGCTTTTTTCAGAAGCTCCGAATCCTGGAACACATCTCCGATCCGGAAATCCATTAATCCGCTTTGCCGGATTCCAAAAAGATCTCCTGGTCCCCGAAGCTTCAGATCTTCATTCGCAATAAAAAATCCATCATTGGATTTGTTCAGGATCTCAAGTCGTTTTTTTGTCTCTTTCGTCTTCGAACCACTCATAAAAATACAATAGGACTGGTGTCTGCCACGTCCTACGCGCCCGCGGAGCTGATGAAGCTGTGCCAGTCCAAAACGCTCAGCATTCTCCACCATGATCACCGTAGCATTCGGCACATTGATACCAACCTCGATAACTGTTGTCGACACCAGGACCTGGATCTCATTCTTTGCAAATGCTCCCATGATCTCGTCTTTTTCTGCCTGTTTCATCCGCCCATGAAGCGCAGCGATCCGGATCTTGTCACCCATCTCACTTTGCAGAAGCTGCGCATAGTCAAGAACATTCTCTGCATCCATTGCCTCGCTCTCTTCTACCATCGGGCAAATCACATAGCACTGTCTTCCTTCGGCGACCTGCTTCTGCATAAAGCGGTAAGCAGTCGGTCGGTAACTGGTATCCACCACACAGTTCTTGATTGGCAGACGGTTTGCCGGAAGTTCATCAATCACCGAAATATCCAGATCTCCATATAAAATGATTGCCAATGTTCGAGGAATCGGTGTCGCACTCATTACAAGAATATGAGGAATTTGTCCTTTCCCGGCAAGTGCCTCTCTCTGACGGACACCAAATCGGTGCTGTTCATCGGTAACAACAAGTGCCAGATTCTGGTATTCCACCTTCTCCTGGATCAGTGCATGGGTTCCCAGAACAATCTGCACTTCTCCCGCAGCAATCCTCTGATAAGCTTCCCTTTTTTCCTTTGCTGTCATCGACCCGGTCAAGAGCTCGGTTTTCACCGGAATCTGATACTTTTCCAGCATCTCTATGATTGATTCGTAATGCTGCTTGGCCAGAACTTCTGTCGGAGCCATCATTGCGCCCTGATAACCGTTCAGTGCCGCCAGAAGAAGAGCCAGAAGCGCTACTATTGTCTTACCAGAGCCAACATCCCCCTGGATCAGGCGTGACATCACTAGCTTTCCGCACATCTCTTCCTGGATCTGTTCCCAGACTCTCTTCTGCGCTCCGGTCAGTTCATATGGCAGATTTGCAAGAAAGCGGTCGATTTCCGACCGCCTTTTTATCATAAATCCGTTTTCGGCACGCTCATTTCGCTCCCTCGTCCTGCGAAGAGCAAGCACGAAAACTAAAAATTCTTCAAATACAAGTCTCTCTCTTGCATGGTAGAATTCTGCCTTATCCAGTGGAAAATGTATCCCGCGGATCGCATAGTTATACTCAGCCAGATGATATCGAAGGCGCAGATCTTTCGGTAGATCATCAGAGACGAGATCCAGATATTCCATCGCACCTTTAACCGCTTTTGCTACCGCATTGTTCGTCATACCGGCAGTTAACGGATAAATTGGCTGAAGAGTTCCACACTTTTTATCGTAACTATCCGGTGGTGAAAATAACTCTGGATGCTCCATAATCAGCTGATCCTTTTTTGAAACTACCCGTCCTCTTATGATAACCGGCATTCCCTGCTTCAATAGTTCTTTAGAAATTAGCCTTGCGTTTCTTCACTTCTTCTACGAGTTTCGTAAAGGATTTCTCCTTCTTACGTTTTTCATGTTCGGAAGCGGAGAAGTGCCATGCTTCTCGTCTGAGTTTCAGATAACTCTCATATACCTTATGATCTAACGTACCATTATGTACCGCCTCTAAAACAGCACAACCCGGCTCGTCGATATGTTTACAATCGCTGAAACGGCATGATTCCGCATAGTCGGATATTTCAAACATTTCGGCAAGCGAATCGGGATTGTCAATCGCCAAACCAAATTCCCGAACACCCGGAGTGTCGATTAAAACACCCGAACTGTCCATCAATACCATTTCACGACGGGTCGAAGTATGACGGCCTTTTCCTGTGGACAGGCTTATATCAGATGTGAGCAATACCGGCTTTTCACAAAGAGCCCACCGAAATGCAGCAGGAATACCG
>OGYE01002078.1_pt1 | contig 12528 bp, 20 predicted proteins | sample 1576471 | NCBI WGS metagenome assembly OGYE01 (sample SAMEA3541532, study PRJEB24748) | human gut metagenome | biome: human gut; feature: human-associated habitat; material: faeces | place: China | collected 2012
GCTTCCTGTCCGGTGTGCTGGTCTGGGGCAACCTGAACGAAGGCCTGTCCGCCTGGACTTACAGCCTGGTGTACAACGGCAGCTACATGCTGCCCGAGACCCTGCTGACCATGGTGGCCGCCGTTCTGCTCTGCCGCGTGGCTCCGCAGATCTTTGACCGCCAGCACGCAAAGGGTCGAGGTTAAAATCGACGGCAAGGAAGTGACCGTTAAGGGCGCCAAGGGCACTCTTCATCACACCGTCGCCGGCGAAATCGAAGCCAAGGTCGAGGGTAATGAAGTTATCGTAACCCGTCCCAACGATGCAAAGGAAAACCGCTCGCTTCACGGTCTGACCAGAACCCTCATTGCCAACATGATCGAGGGCGTGGCCAACGGCTACACCAAGGCTCTTGAAATTCAGGGCGTCGGTTACCGTGCCGCAAAGCAGGGCAAGGACCTTGTCATGAACCTCGGTTTCTCCCATCAGGTTGTCGTTCCCGAGGTGGACGGCATCACCATCGACGTTCCCAACCCCAACAGCATTGTGATCTCCGGCGCTGACAAGCAGCAGGTAGGTCAGTTTGCCGCCGAGGTAAGGAGAAAACGTCCCCCCGAGCCCTACAAGGGCAAGGGCATCCGCTATGCCGGTGAATATGTCCGCCGCAAGGAAGGCAAATCCGGTAAAGGCGCATAATTTGTAAAGGAGTGAAAGTTAAATGGTAACCAGACCTGACAGCAAAAAAGCCCGTATGAAACGCCATGCGCGTGTACGCGGTAAGATAAACGGAACGGCTTCCTGCCCCCGTTTGTGCGTGTATCGCTCCCTTGCAAACATCGGTGCCCAGATAATTGACGACACTAAGGGAGTTACCCTTGTATCCGCCTCCAGCTACGAAAAGGATTTCGGCTACGGCGGAAATAAGGAAGCAGCCAAGAAAATCGGCGCTTTGATAGCAGAGCGCGCCAAGGCAAAGGGAATCACAACCGTGGTTTTCGACCGCGGCGGCAATGTTTATCAGGGTCGAGTAAAAGAATTAGCAGACGGTGCCCGCGAGGGCGGCCTTGAGTTCTAAAAAGGAGGAGAAAATTTTGGCTAGTAAAATTGACGCATCAACTCTGGATCTGACCGAGCGTGTCGTGGCTATTAACCGTGTTTCCAAGACGGTTAAGGGCGGCCGGATTTTCAAGTTCTCCGCCATTGTTGTGGTGGGCGACGGTAAAGGCACAGTCGGCTTCGGTATGGGTAAATCGGGCGAAGTTCCCGACGCAATCCGCAAGGGCATCGAGGATGCCAAGAAAAATCTCGTGAAGATTTCCATGCGCGGAACCACCATACCTCATGAAATCATCGGAGAGTTCGGCGCAGGCAGAGTTCTGCTCAAGCCCGCAGCCCCCGGTACCGGCGTTATCGCCGGCGGTCCCGTCCGTGCGGTCGTTGAGACTGCCGGTATCAAGGACATCCGTGCAAAGGCTCTTCGTTCCAACAACGCCTGCAACGTCGTGCGTGCGACCATGCAAGGCCTGACCGCTCTTCGCGATGCCGATCAGGTTGCTGCAGTCCGCGGCAAGACCGTTCAGGAAATCTTAGGTTAAGGAGGCAGCGATCATGGCAAACATTTCTGTAAAGCTTGTAAAGAGCCTCATCGGTTCTACCGACAAACAGAAGGCTACCGCCGCTGCTCTGGGACTTCACAAGATCGGCGACGAGAGAGTCCAGCCTGACAATGCCCAGACACAGGGTAAGATTGTAAAGATCAGACACCTCGTAGAGGTAACCAAAGCGTAAACTAAGGAGGTGCAATAAAAATGAAACTGCATGAACTTTCTCCGGCAGCCGGTGCAAACCGTCCTTCCAAGCGTATAGGCCGCGGCCCCGCTTCGGGACAGGGTAAAACCGCCGGCAAGGGACATAAGGGTCAGAAGGCTCGCTCCGGCGGCTCTATCCGTCCCGGCTTCGAAGGCGGTCAGATGCCTTTGCAGCGTCGAATCCCCAAAAGAGGTTTCAACAATATTTTCGCAACGAAATACGCCACTGTCAATGTTGCGGCTCTCGACAAGTTCGAGGACGGCGCAACCGTAGACGCGGCAGCTCTCAAAGACGCAGGTCTTATCAGCAAGACCCTCGACGGCGTCAAGGTTCTCGGAAACGGAGACCTCAAGAAGAAGCTCACCGTTAAGGCAGCTGCCTTTTCCGAGTCCGCAAAAGCTAAGATAGAAGCGGCAGGCGGAAAGGCAGAGGTGATGTAAGATGCAGCTGTTAGAGACTATCCGTAACGGTTGGAAAGTCGTAGAGCTCAGAAAGAAGATTTTCTATACTGTCTTCATCATTATCCTTTTCCGTATCGGCTCCTTCATCCCGGCGCCCTTTATCGACGCCGCAAAGCTGAGTTCTCAGCTTGCCGATACCTTCACCAACACCGGAAACACCCTTTTCAGCTATCTTTCGATACTGACCGGCGGCGCCCTTGAATACGGCGCGATCTTCGCCATGGGTGTTACCCCCTACATCAACTCTTCAATTATCATTCAGCTTCTCACGGTGGCCATTCCGCCCCTTGAGAGACTGTCCAAAGAGGGCGAAGAGGGCCGTAAAAAGCTTGCGGCCATTACCCGTTACGCCACCGTTATTCTGGCGCTCATTCAGGGTATCGTTTACTACATCTACCTCCGTAATCAGAGCATGCTCTCTTACGGCAAGGGAGACGGAGTTTTCGCCCAGATCCTCGTGGGAGTCATCATCGTTCTCTGCTTTACAGCCGGTTCGGCCGTAATCATGTGGATGGGCGAGCAGATCGACGAAAAGGGTATCGGCAACGGTATCTCAATCATACTTTTCGCCGGTATTATCTCCCGCGGACCCAGAGGCTTCGCTTATCTCTGGGGTCAGATCGTCAACGGTAACTACATCCCCGTTATCGCTGTCTGCGTGCTGTTCCTTGCTATCATCGCCTTCATCGTCTTTATGACCGGCGCCGAGCGCAGAATTCCGGTTCAGTATGCCAAGCGTGTGGTCGGCCGAAAGATGTACGGCGGACAGAACACCCACCTGCCCATTCAGGTCAACATGGCCGGCGTTCTCCCCATCATCTTCGCAAGCTCGATCCTTGCCATTCCCACCACCATCACGGCTTTTGCGGGCGGAAGCACCTCCAATCCTTCCTCCTTCCTTAAATTCCTCGATATTTTCTCATACGAGAGACCTTTCTATGCCGTGCTCTACCTTATACTCATCGTTTTCTTCTCCTACTTCTACATCGCGATTCAGTATAATCCCGTGGAAATGGCCAACAACCTGAGAAAGAACTCGGGTGTTATCCCGGGCATCCGTCCCGGCAAGCCCACATCTGACTTCATCGGCAAAATAATTTCCAAGATTACGCTCATGGGCGCATTCTTCCTCGGAGTTATGGCCATCCTGCCCATTATCGTCGGCAGAATCGGAAACATCAACGTGTCCCTCGGCGGAACCTCCATCCTCATTCTGGTCGGAGTTGCCCTCGACACCGTTAAGTCCATTGAATCTCAGATGATGATGAGATACTATAAGGGCTTCCTTGATTAAAACTTTCGGCGGGGGCGTCAGCCGGCGCCCCCGCCATACAGGAAAGGAACCGTTTATGAAACTCATTTTGTTTGGTCCTCCCGGAGCAGGCAAGGGCACACAGGCTGAGATAATCAGCGAAAAATACAACATCCCCGCCATCTCCACCGGCGCCATGATCCGCGAAGCGATCAAAAACGGCACCGAGGTCGGAAAAAAGGCAAAGGATGTTATCGAGCGCGGAGAGCTTGTGTCCGACGACATCATTGTCGGAATTGTGAGCGAGCGCATTGCGCAAAGCGACTGTAAAAACGGATTTATCCTCGACGGCTTCCCGAGAACCGTTCCCCAGGCAGAGGCCTTGGAAAAGCTTGTTCCCGACATAACCGCCGTTGTGGAAATCGACCTTTCCGACGAAAAAATCGTCGAAAGAATGTCCGGACGGCGCACCTGTCCCGACTGCGGAGCCTCCTACCACACGGTATACAAGGCCCCAAAAACGGAGGGCAAATGCGACGCCTGCGGAGCCGAGCTTACAATTCGCGCAGACGACAAACCCGAAACCGTTCTCGAACGCCTTAAGGTCTATCATGACCAGACCGAGCCGCTTAAAGCCTTCTATAAGGAGCGCGGAATGCTGCACACGGTTGAAAGTCAGGAGGAGCTTAAGGACACGACGGCACTAATGTTAGCTACCATAGAGGCGTTAGTATGATCGTTTTTAAAACTTCCCGTGAGCTTGAACTGATGACCGAGGCCTGCAGGCTTTCGGCCGCAGCCCTGAAAATCGCCGGCGAGGCGGTCAGACCGGGCATCTCCACTTGGGAGATAGACAAAATAGCTTACGATTATATTATCAGTCAGGGCGGAAAGCCGAATTTCCTGCACTATGCGGGTTACCCGGCCACCGCTTGTATCTCGGTAAACGACGAGGTTATCCACGGAATTCCGAGCAAACACCGTATTCTTGAAGAGGGCGACATTGTGTCGATAGACCTTGGCGCCGAGCTTCACGGATACAACGGCGACAACGCCGCCACTTTTGCTGTCGGAAAGATTTCTTCCGAAGCACAGCGGCTGATCGACACCACCGAGCAGTGCCTTTACAAGGGCATCAAGGCGGCTGTCGCGGGCGGCAGAATCGGCGACATCGGCGCGGCCGTACAGGCTCATGCCGAGTCGAACGGTTTTTCGGTTGTCAGGCAGTTTGTGGGTCACGGAGTGGGTAAAAAGCTTCATGAGGATCCGGAGGTTCCCAATTTCGGGAAAGCGGGTCACGGAGCGCGCCTTTTGCCGGGCATGACCATAGCCATTGAACCGATGATTAATGCGGGTACATTTGATGTCCGCACGCTGAAAGACGGTTGGACGGTGAAAACCGCCGACGGAAAATTGTCCGCTCACTTTGAGCATACCGTGGCAATCTCCACCAAAGGGCCGATCATTTTGACCAGACCCTGACGGAGGATGGCCATGGAATTAAAAGTCGGACAGCTTGTGTATTCGAAGGCAGGACGCGACCGGGGTAAATTCCTTGCGGTCACGAAAATTTCCGACTGCGGCGTTTACGTCGCCGACGGAAAGGAGCGTCCCCTGGAGCGGCCGAAATGCAAGAACCTTAAGCATATCGGAACCACTACCACCGTATTAGACAGCGGCTCAATGTCCACAAACCGAGCATTGCGGCAGGCAATTTCAAATTATGTTGCCGGCCAAACACTAATGTGAGGGGGAAAATCAAGTGTCAAAAGAAGACATGATCGAGGTCGAAGGAATCGTCCGAGAGGCACTGCCCAACGCCGTGTTCAAGGTCGAGCTTCCTAACGGTCACCTGATCACAGCCCACATTTCCGGAAAGCTTCGCATGAACTTTATACGAATTCTTCCGGGAGATAAGGTCACGATCGAGATGTCGCCATACGATCTGACCAAGGGCCGCATAACATGGCGATCAAAATAACCTTTATCGGTTTAAAGATTTTTTGGGAGGTATAAATAATGAAAGTCAGACCTTCTGTCAAAAAGATTTGCGACAAATGCAAAATAATCAAGCGCAAGGGAAGAGTAATGGTTATCTGTGAAAATCCCAAGCACAAACAGCGTCAGGGCTAATCCCGACAACTCAAATATGGAGGTGCGAAAATAAATGGCACGTATTTCAGGTGTAGACCTGCCCCGTGAAAAAAGGGTGGAGATCGGACTGACATATATCTTTGGTATCGGTCTTAAGACCTCTAGAGATATTCTCGCCGCCACCGGAGTCAATCCCGACACAAGAGTCAAGGATCTGACCGAAGATGACATTGCAAAGCTTCGTGAGTATATAGACCACAACCTTCACGTAGAAGGAGATCTTCGTCGCGACGTAGCTTTCGATATTAAACGGCTTATAGAAATTGGTTGCTACCGTGGCGTTCGCCACCGCAAGGGTCTGCCCGTCCGCGGACAGCGCTCCAAGACCAATGCCCGTACCCGCAAGGGTCCCCGCAAGACCATAGCAAACAAGAAGAAGTAAGCAGGAGGAATTTAATATGGCAACAAAGGGTAAAGCAAACGTCACCCGCCGCCGTGACCGCAAGAACATTGAACGCGGCGCAGCACATATTCAATCGACCTTCAACAACACCATCGTTACCATTTCCGACGTTCAGGGCAACGCAATTTCCTGGGCTTCCGCAGGCGAAATGGGCTTCAGAGGATCCAAGAAATCCACTCCCTTCGCCGCCCAGACCGCAGCAGAGACCGCGGCCAAGGCAGCTATGGAACATGGTCTTAAAACTGTTGAAGTTTATGTTAAGGGACCCGGTTCGGGCCGTGAAGCCGCTATCCGCGCACTTCAGGCAGCAGGCCTTGATGTCACCATGATCAAGGACGTTACCCCGATCCCGCACAACGGATGCCGTCCGCCTAAGCGCCGTCGCGTCTGATTTTTTGGAGGTGTAATAATATGGCAAGATATACAGGTGCTGTTTGCAGATTATGCCGCCGTGAAGGCCAGAAGCTCTTTTTGAAGGGCGACAGATGCTATTCAGGCAAATGCTCCCTCGACCGCAGAGGCTATGCCCCCGGTCAGCACGGACAGAGCCGCAAGAAGGTTTCTGAATACGGTCTTCAGCTGCGCATGAAGCAGAAAGCAAGAAGATATTACGGTGTTCTGGAAAGCCAGTTCCACCATTATTTCGAAATGGCAGAGCGCAAGACCGGCGTAACCGGTGAAAACCTGCTCCGTCTGCTCGAGAGCCGTCTCGACAACGTGGTTTACCGCTGCGGCTGGGCATCTTCCCGTGCCGAAGCCCGTCAGCTGGTTGTTCACAACCACTTTACCGTAAACGGCAAAAAGGTTAATATTCCTTCCTACCTTGTTAAGGCAGGAGATGTTGTTGCTATCGGCGAGAAGAGCCGCGGCTCCGAGAAGATCAAGGCCGTTGTTGAGGCCTGCGGATCCCGTCCCAAGCCCGAATGGCTCAGCGTTAACGCCGACACTCTTGAGGCAAAGGTCGTAAACCTTCCCACCCGTGAACAGATCGATGCTCCCATCGAGGAACATCTCATCGTCGAGTTCTACAGTAAATAATCTCTGCGGGTTTGACGGTTTTATTTTCAATATTCGGCGGTTTATCCGCTATTTAAGGAGGGTTCCGAATGATAGAAATTGAGAAGCCCAGAATTGAGACCGAGGAACTTTCGGAAGACGGCTCTTACGGCCGCTTCGTTGTTGAACCTCTTGAGAGAGGCTACGGCACCACTCTCGGCAACAGCTTGAGAAGAGTTCTCCTTTCGAGCCTGCCCGGTGTCGCCGCCACATATTTAAAGCTGGACGGCGTTGTTCACGAGTTCTCCACCATTCCCGGGGTTAAAGAGGATGTCACCGAGATCGTCCTCAACCTTAAGGGACTCACCGCAAAGATTCTGTCCGACGGCCCCAAAGTCGTATATATCGACGCCGAAGGACCCTGCGAGGTTACCGCTGCCGACATCAAGGCCGACAGCGAGGTGGAAATTCTCAACCCGGATATGCACATCGCCACCCTGTCGAAGGGCGGAAAGCTCGGAATGGAGCTGACCATCGACAAGGGCAGAGGCTATGTTCCGGCCGAGCGCAACAAACAGCTTAACAACACCATCGGGGTCATTCCCATGGACTCTATATACACTCCGGTAAGCAAGGTTAATTATAAGGTTGAAAACACCAGAGTCGGTCAGGTTACCGACTTCGACAAGCTCACTCTTGAGGTTTGGACCAACGGTGTTATTTCGGCCGAGGACGCGGTGTCTCTTGCCGCCAAGATAATTACCGAGCACCTCAACCTCTTTGTCAATCTCTCGGCCGAAGGCGCCGGAGCCGACATCATGGTTGAAAAGGGCGACGCCGGTAAGGAAAAGGTCCTTGAAATGACCATTGAAGAGCTTGATCTTTCGGTCCGCAGCTTTAACTGCCTTAAGAGAGCGGGAATAAATACTGTGGAAGATCTGATCTCGAGAACCGAGGACGACATGATGAAGGTGAGAAACCTCGGCAGAAAGTCCCTCGAAGAGGTCATCAACAAGCTCGATTCGCTGGGATTTACCCTCAGCAAAGAAGAAGTCTAACACACTACCAAGTAAAGGAGTGAATATCAATGCCAGGAAGCAGAAAGCTGGGCAAAAAGACCGACAGCAGAAAAGCAATGCTCAGATGCATGGTCACCTGCCTGCTCGAAAACGGTAAGATCGAGACCACTGTCACCCGAGCCAAAGAGGTTCGCGCCATGGCAGAAAAATATATCACTTTGGCTAAGGATAACACCTTGACCTCAAAGCGTCAGGCAATGGCATTCATAACCAAAGAGGATGTTATAAAGAAGCTTTATGAGGACATCGCTCCCGCATACGCTTCGAGAAACGGCGGCTACACCCGTATCACCAGAATCGGACCCCGCCGCGGCGACGCAGCCGAAATGTGCGTCATCGAGCTGCTTTAATCGGCTCGGACAAATGCCTTTAACCGACGGAAGAATCCCTTCCGTCGGTTGATAGGGCGGCCTTATATAGGTGTCGGCGGTTAAACCGGATTTCGGTCGCAGAAACGCCCTTTGCGTTGACAATTCGGCCGAGGTATGATAAAATACATAAAATTTACGGAGAGATGTCCGAGTGGTTTAAGGAGCTAGTCTTGAAAACTAGTGACTCGAAAGAGCCCAGGGTTCGAATCCCTGTCTCTCCGCCAAAAATCCCGTTCACATAAGTGGGCGGGATTTTTACTTATTACTTCTTACCTTTTAACTCTTACTTCAAATAAAGTTTGAGACGGGATTTTTGGGAGGTAATAAGTAATAGGTTATAGTGAAAAAGTACGGTGTGGCTCCGCCGATTGAAACAGTAAGATTATGCCTTGCTTTCATTGAAATACAGTAATATAATCATTGAAAAGGCGGCGATAATATGTCTGATAGTCCGTTGATTATAAAATCCAAAGAATTTGCTTTGCAGAGTATTAAGATTTAAAACAAGGAATACGATTCCTGCAATTTATCTGTGTTACGGTCAACGATAAAAGGCTGAGCACCGATGAAACAGAAAATCGCTCCGAATCTGAATTAGTTGAAGGAAAATAATTATGGAAAATGCAGTTTGGCTTGCTATCATGGTGCCATGCAGCGCTGTAGTTACGGTCATAGGAATTTATGCGTGGAATAGAAAGGAGCCCATGTGGTTTTGGTCGGATACAGACATAAAAGAATCCGAAATTTCCGATGTTTCCGCTTTTAACCGCGCCAATGGCCGAATGTGGATGGTGTATTCATTGCCATTGTGGTTGTCAACGATTTTTGGTTTGTGGAACGAAACCTTTGCGCTTATTTTGATCGTTGCAACTTGCATTGTCGGACTTCCAATTCTTGCAATTGTATATAAGCGAATATATGAGAAATATAAATCTTAAACAAATCCGAGCTTTTGTTTAAAAACATTACACTTTTGCCCTCTGTGATAAATTTTTTGTCACTAAGGGATTTTTGTATATTGTAAAATAAGTTCGGCGGGGTATACTTAAGACATAAAGAAAAACCGCTCACAATAAAAAAATCCGAGCGGACAAAAAACAGGAGGCTTCAATATGTATTATTCCGCAGGAACTTATGAATCTTTTGCCCATCCCGAAAAGCCGAAGGATGTGGATAAAAAATCCGCATACATCATCGGCACCGGTCTTGCCGGTCTGACAGCCGCTTTCTATCTTGTCCGCGACGGACAGATGAAGGGCGAGCGTATTCATCTTCTTGAAAAGCTGGAGCTTGCCGGCGGCAGCTGCGACGGAAGAAAGGATGTTACCAAGGGCTTTTTCATGAGAGGCGGCCGCGAGATGGACAACCATTTCGAGGTAATGTGGGACACCTTCCGCGACGTGCCCTCTATCGAAACTCCCGGAGTTTCGGTGCTTGACGAGTATTATTGGCTCAACAAACACGACCCAAACTTTTCCCTCTGCCGCGCCAGCGTGAACCGCGGCGAGGACGCCCACACCGACAAGCAGTTCAAGCTTGATAAGGACTCGGCCATGGCGCTGTCAAAGCTTTTTTTGACCCCCGAAAAGGAGCTTGAGGACAAGAAAATTTCCGATGTGCTGCCCGATTCCTTTTGGGACACAAACTTCTGGCTCTATTGGCAGACCATGTTTGCCTTCCAGCGCTGGTCGAGCGCACTTGAAATGAAACGCTACCTTTGCCGCTATGTCCACCATATCGACGGACTGCCCGATTTCAGCGCTCTGCGTTTCACCAAATATAATCAGTATGAAAGCATGATTCTTCCCCTTGTGAAATATCTCGAGGCTCACGGTGTGTCTATCGAATACGGCATGGACGTTAAAAATGTCGTTATCGAAACAAAGGGAGACAAAAAAGTCGCAAAACAGATAGTCTATGTCAAGGACGGCAAAGAACAGACCCTCAACCTTACCGAAAACGACCTTGTGTTTATCACCAACGGCTGCTGCACCGACACCTCCTGCTACGGCGACCAGACTCATGCACCTGATCTGTCCGGCATTGAAAACGGCAAGGGCGAGTCGTGGGATATGTGGAAAGCCATCGCCGCCCAGGCAAAGGACGGAGAATACGGCAACCCAGATAAATTCTGTTCCGATGTGGACGCCACCAACTGGATGAGCGCCACCGTCGCCACCTCCGACGAGGAAATAATCCGTCATATTATGAATATCTGCAAGCGCGACCCCCGTTCGGGCAAGGTGACCACCGGCGGAATCGTCACCGTCAAGGACAGCACCGACAACTGGTATCTTTCCTGGACAATCAACCGCCAGCCCCAGTTTAAGGCGCAGGACAAGAATACCGTGCTTGTGTGGCTCTATTCGCTGAACACAAACAAAGAGGGCAACTATGTAAAGAAGGCCATGCGGGACTGCACCGGCGAGGAGGTCTGCCGCGAGTGGCTTTACCACATCGGCGTGCCCACCGAGAGAATCGACGATCTTGCCAAGAACGCCTGCAACACCACCACCTGCTTCATGCCCTATATCAACGCATTCTTCCAGCCCAGAAAGGAATCCGACCGACCCAAGGTGGTTCCCGACGGAGCCGTTAACTTCGCATTTATCGGTCAGTTTGCCGAGACCCCCCGCGACACCATATTCACCACCGAATATTCCATGAGAACGGGTATGGAGTCGGTCTACACGCTGCTTGACGTCGACCGCGGCGTGCCCGAGGTTTGGGGCAGCAAATACGACGTGCGGGAGCTGCTTCGCGCCTGCTACTATGCCATTGACAAAAAGCCCATAAGCGAGGCGCCGCTGTCCTTTGCCGAAAAGGAAGTGCTCAAGCTTGCGATCAAAAAGGTCAAGGGAACCGATATTGAGCTTTTGCTTAAGGAAAGCGGACTTATAGAATAAATTAAAAATCACAAGAGCCTTCGTATTTTTGTACGGGGGCTTTTGTTGAAATTTTGTCCCGTTTGCGGTAAAATATATTAAAAGAACGGGAGGTAAGAACATGGAACTGACAATGCTCGGAACGGGAAACGCGGCGGTGACCGAATGTTATAACACCTGCTTTGCGCTGAGGGAAAAGGATGAATACTTTCTTGTTGACGCGGGCGGCGGAAACGGTATTCTTTCACGGCTAAAAGCCGCGGGAATCGACCGCAAAAGCATTCACACGATTTTTGTCACCCACAAGCACATCGACCACATTTTGGGGGTCATATGGCTTATAAGAATGATTTGTCAGGACATGAACAAGGGTCTTTACGGCGGCGAGCTTGATATTTACGGCCACGACGAGGTTATTGACCTGCTTTTGCAAATGTCGGACAATTTGCTTCAGAAAAAGCAGAGCGACCTTTTGGGAAAGCGGGTTCACCCGATAAAGGTGAGCGACGGCGAGCAAAGGGAAATTCTCGGAAAGCCCACCGCCTTTTTTGACATAAAATCCAAAAAGGCCAAGCAATTCGGATTTTGCATGGAATACGAAGAGGGCAAAAAGCTGACCTGCTGCGGCGACGAGCCCTATAACCCCTGCGAGGAAAAATATGCAAGGAAAAGCGAGTGGCTGCTTCACGAGGCCTTTTGCCTTTTCTCCGAGGCCGATATTTTTTCGCCCTATGAAAAGCACCATTCCACCGTTAAGGACGCATGCACTCTTGCGAAAGAGCTTGAGGTCAAAAACCTGCTGCTTTATCACACCGAGGACAAAAACATCAAAAACAGAAAGGCGCTTTATACCGCCGAGGGCAGACAGCATTTTGACGGAAACATTTATGTGCCAAACGACCTTGAAAAGTTTGTTTTGTAACAGCCCAAATATAAATGGTAGGAGTTTTGACTCATGCCCTTTATTGTTGTCAAAATGACGAAAATAAAAAAGTTTAATTTCGGTATTGACAAAAATGTCGGGGGAGGGGTACAATATATGCATAAATTGTAAACGGTTTAAAGCCCTTTGCGATAAAATTTTAAGGAGGAAAATTTTATGAACAGCAAAAACACCAAAAGAGCACTTGTGTCAAGCG
>OGYE01002081.1_pt1 | contig 12520 bp, 5 predicted proteins | sample 1576471 | NCBI WGS metagenome assembly OGYE01 (sample SAMEA3541532, study PRJEB24748) | human gut metagenome | biome: human gut; feature: human-associated habitat; material: faeces | place: China | collected 2012
AATCTGCTCCAGAATACAGCACCTTTATGCCGAAACAGACACTTTTCGTACGAAAAGTGTCTGTTTCGGCCGTTTTATGCAGATACCCTTGCTGACACCCGACAAGCTGGAATGATAGTTTTTCACTGTATAAACCAAGAGTTTCAAGCCTTGAAACTAATAGTTTTACTTGCAAAAACTGTCCGTATTTGGCTTCAAAACCAAAAGTTTCATACCGAAAACTAAGACTATAGCTATTTTCATAGCCCACAAAACAAATATGCAACGCAATATTTTATAAAAGTGGGAAAGTGTGGCGGATGGTTGTAATGCTTTCTATCTATCACGGGTATCTGTCACGCTTTAATCGGCTTATGGTCAAAAGGATACCCCCCTTTGTGTGACAGCATGACAGATGTTTGCAGAAATAAACTTTATAGAAGAGAGCGCAACCGAAACACGACAACCTCGGATGGGTTATACTAAACCACATAAAAAGAGGAAATGCGGCAAGCATAAGTTACCAAAAAGTCTGCCGAAGAACTTTAGCTCTCCGGCAGACTTAAAATGTTTACAGATATCAGGCTCTGACTCCTTTGTATAGAGTTTAATCTGTCTTAATCTGAATCTTGGTAATTGTTATGTCACCGCCAATGATGAGAGCGGTTTCGGATTCGCCATTCATCGTTGCCGCCATACCTTCCGAGATTTCAAATTCCAGAAAGTCCTCACCAGCGGCAAGAACAATGTTGTTACCGCTTTCGCCGCCATCGCGGATGAAAGGAGCACCCCACCAACCATCACACAGACAGAAAGTCTGAGGAGCATCATGGTGAGTGAACGTGAACTTAATAGTTTGGCCGGCTTCTGGCGTTATTGCCGAGAGGTCAAGCTCAGATGCCGGGAGATACCACCACCAGCCAGTAGTGTATTCGCCCTCCCAAAGTGTAGGATACTCGCGGAACAACTCAATCTTCTTCAGTGTGTAGTTACCACCACCGACAATGATGCCACCACCAGCTTTCAGAGTTTCTGCCATACCCTGCGATATGGGAAATTCGAGTTCGGTAGTACCTGCAGCAACCCACACGGTGTTATTGCCTTCGCCGTCAACATCGGGTGCCCCCCAATTGCCATCACATACGCATACGCTGGCACCATCGGGATTATCAAAGGTAAGACGAATCATAAGACCTTCCTGAATCTGAAAACCTTCAAGACTCAGCTGGTCTGATGTCAGATACTGCCAGTTGGCCCAATCGTAGATATAGACATCGCCTTTCCAGATTGGAGTGTATCCTTCACCTCCGGTTTCTTCGCTGCCACCTACAATCTCGTCAGACAACGTAACCTCTGGCAAAGTATATTTTTTGCCGCTGCAGTCTTCGAGGACAACTTGGGCAAGTCCGGCTTTTATACCCATTGGCGAATAGATGTAGAGAGAACCGGTAGCTTTACGCTTAAAGTTGCTTGCATCTACAACAATGTCCTTGCCTTCTTCACCGGGGAAGTAAGCCTTGGTGATAAATTCGAGGTCGTTGCCGTACACCTCCACACATTCGTTGATTTTTATTTCCTTGTCAAGAGGAGCCACACGCAAAGGCTCGGGCTTGCCAATAGTCAGCGTCATGACCGACTCTGCCGATTCACCGTCGGCTTCTATTGTTACTGTTCCCCCCTCTGCAGAAACGCCGGCAGGAGTTATTACAGAGATATAGCCGTTGCCTACTTTGGTAATGTTGTTCACAGAGACATTGCCAGGGAACACAACGGAAATGGTCTTCTCAAGACCCGTACCAGTGATGGTGACAACCTGTCCTTCCATAACTTTTGTAGGCAGGACGGACTTCACCACAAGCACATCGTTGGCATCCTCCACATCATCATCACTGCACGAGGTCAGTGCCATGTTCGACAGCAATGCGAATCCTGAGACCAGAAGATATATAATATGTTTTTTCATAAATCTTATTCGTTTGAAATTTCGTTGAATCTGTTTTACCAATTGGGGTTCTGCTTCAGATTGCCATTCTTCTGAATTTCAGACTGCGGAATCGGATAGAGGTTGTACTTCTCGTCCCACTGGCGAGTCTTAGTCACCCGATTGAGAATCAAGTTGCCGTTTCCATCCAGTTTGAAGTCTGCCACATCCACATTCTTGAAGAACTCGGCACCCTTCTTCCAGCGACGTACATCCCAGAAGCGCTGCCCTTCGAAAGCAAGCTCTACCATACGCTCACGCATGTAGCGCTCTTCAAAGCCATTGTTTCCTTGGAATTCAGGCATCATGATGTCCGGACGGTTACGAAGCACATTGACAGCCTCGTTGGCCGACATGCCAAAATCGCCCGGTTCGTCAGCATTGCCGTAGTAGTTGTACATGGCCTCCGCATAGTTGAGGTAAACCTCGGCCAGACGCATCACAATCCAGTTGTGGCGTGTTGTAGTCTGGTTGTTGGCTGTGGTGACACAGTTGCCGTCCACAAACTTCTTCAAGTAGTAGCCCGTGGGAGTTGCGCCGTACTTAGGAGCACCGTTGAAGCCGCTCTGATACGTCTCAATAGCAATCTGCTGAGTTGTGTTAGATGGCCAGAGATCGCCGTTCTTCACTACAGTGAGTGCGAAACGCGGGTCGAGGCCATCGTATGGATTCTCGGCGGTCACATCGACATCTCCAGGATGTTTCTCCTTGAATGTCTTGCCATCGAACTGATATTCGTATGCGTCCACCAGTGCCTGTGTAGGGCAGTTGCCGGAGTTTCCGTTCTCCACACCCACAGGATAATTGTACTGTTCGAAGGTGTTGCTTGCCTGAGTGCCAAGAACAAAGATAAATTCAGGATTGGTGAATGTATCGTGCCCCCACAGGTTGGCATACTCGCTGAGCTTGTAGCCCCAGCGCTGTGCATTATCGATGATTACCTTGCTGGCAGCAGCGGCCTCTTTCCAAAGCTCCTTGCTATTGTCTGTATTGAACAAAGGTGAAGCCTGATAAAGTAGCACGCGTGCCTTCAGCGCAAGGGCAGCACCACGGGTGGCACGACCGATTTCCTGACCGGGAATGTCATTATACGACACGGGCAGGTATTCAGCCACGGCATCCAATTCATTGATGATGAACCTGAACACATCCTTGGCCGGAGTGCGTTCCACGCTGTTGGCCTGCTCATTGGTGAGGGTTGTGGTCACCAAAGGCACATCACCGTAGGCACGTACCAACTCGAAGTAAAAATAGGCACGAAGGAAACGCAACTCGTAAGGAAATATCTCAAACTGTTGTACCATGGTCTGATAGTCGGGATCATATTCATAATCCGACAGGTCTATCTTGTGGATGCGCTCAAGGTACATGTGTACCTGAGTGATGGCACGGTATGACCTATCCCATGTAATTGAAAAAGGGTTCGAAGGAGTCCAACCACCGTTGAAATACTTGTGAATGGGCGAGAAGGAAAGTGCAAACTCAGACTCGTCTGTAGCACTGGCTATCAGGGCGCCATTACCGTAGGAATCGTCCTTGAATTCACTTGGCATTTGTGCGTAGACATCGTATACAAGAGCCTTGACACCATTGAGGGGACTGTTGTAGGTCCAGTCCTCGTCACGATTCGAAGCTTCGTTGTAATCCAGATCGGCGCAGCCTGCAAAGGCTACTGCAACTATACCTAAAAAAGCATATTTTATCTTGTTCATAAATGTATTTTTAATTAGAAAGTTAATGTGACACCGATGTTGACACCCTTGAACATGGGATATGCCGTCGAAAGTACCTCGGCATCCATAGCGTCGACGTTGTCGAAGGAAAGAAGGTTCTCGCCCTGAACAAACACCTTGGCTGCGCTAAGAGAGAGCTTCGAGAGCACCGTTGCAGGAACTTTATAGTAAACCTCGATGTTACGCATCTTCAAGAAGTGGACAGGTTTGTACCATACGTTGCTTGCCTGGCTGTTGTTGCTGTTGTTCTGAGTTGTCAGACGTGGGTAGAGAGCGTTGTCGCCAGCCACATCCCAGCAGTTGTTGTAGTAGTCCACTGAAAGGTTGCCGTTGTCGGCCATACCACCCCATATGGCTGACGGCAGATACTTCATGTAGTTGCCAGTGCCCTGGAACCATGCGTTCAGACCGAAACCTTTATACTCAACACCGACATTGAAGGCATAGTTGAGTTCAGGGATGCCAGTAGCACCATCGAGACTGGTCACATCGAACTCGTTGATTACCTGGTCACCGTTGAGGTCTTGGTATTTGATGTCACCAGGGCTTACGGTAGAGTATTCCTGACGATAGCTGGAGTTGATGTCGGTCTGATCTTTGAAAAAGCCTGCCGACTTGAGTCCCCATGCCTCGTTTACACGGTGGCCTACAGGGTTGCTCAGCGGATAAGTAGGTGTGCCGATATACTTGCTCACCTCATTGCGTGCCCACGACAAGTTGGCGCCCAAGTTGAGATTGAGGTCGGAAGTGATCTTCTTCGCATACTTGGCGCTTAACTCAAGACCGTAACTCTTGACTTCGCCAACATCGTTGTATGACGACTGTATACCCACCACCGATGAATTCTCATAGTTTGCAGAGAGCATGATGTGGCTGCGAAGCTGGTAGAAAGCATCCACAGAGATGTCAAGAGCATTTGCCAGACGAAGGTCGGTGCCCAAGTTGAAGCTCGTAGATGTCTCCTGCGAGAAATCGGTGGTCGGGAAGGAGCCAAGCGATGCGCCCCATGTAGCGCCATAGTTGTTGCCGATAACCACATAACCGTGCGTAACATCCCATGTAGGAAGCCACATGCCATAGGTAGGCATATAGTCGGTATGCTGGATGCCAGCCGATGCACGCAACTTACCGTAGTTGAGCAGAGCATCGTTGTTGTCAGCGTAAATCCAGCCGAGCGACAATGTGGGTGAGAATGCCCACTTGGAGGGATAGGTACGGCTGGAGCCGTTACCCGCAAGCACAAGGTCGGCAACGTAGCGGTTCTGAAAATCGTAGTGGAAGACTCCCATGATGTTCTGACGATAGTAGGTGTTTCCACGTCCGTCAGTGCTCGAACCACTGTTATCATAAAGAACGGCAGCATTGAAGTGGTCGTTGTCGAAGAACGAACGTTTGTAGTTGAAACCCAGGGTAGCTTTTGCTTTCCACCACTGGCCGGCATTCCAGTTACTGAAGGTGAGGTTGGTCTCCTTGTTGCCGAATGTGTTCAGGGCTACGTTGTTCTTGTCACCAATGGCACCGGTGTAACGCTCATAGCCATACTGGTGTGACTTGTGCGAATTCTCCGCGTAAATCGACGAATTGGCATAACCGGCACTGACAAATACGCTCAGGCCATCGAGCAGGAAGTCGAGCTTTTGCGACAGCTTGGCATCCACCCACAGCTGGCGCTGATGGGTCTTGTAGAAGCCGGACTCCTGAATCTTGGCAATGGGGTTGGCATCACCGTACGCCTCGTTACCACCCCAGATACCTGTTGAGGTCTTGTAGGGGAAAGCACTTGCCGGCAGGTCGTAGACAGCAGCTGTAGCATCGTCAGCATTGAGGTCTGAGGGCCGCTTGCTCTCCTGGAACATACCGAAGAGGTTCACCGACATGAGAGTCGTGTTGGTGAGGCTGAAGTCGAGGTTGGTACGGATATTGGCCTTCGACTGGCGCAGCTGCGCATTGTAGTCTGCCTGCTTGGTATCCTTGAGAGCACCGCGCACATCGGTATAATCGATATGGGTGTAGTATTTCACCTTGTTCGTACCTCCGTACACCGAAACGTATGCATGGTCTTCCTCGGCAGTGTTCTTGAAAGTAAGGTCGCGCCAGTTCACGTTAGGATAGAAGTACGGATCGGAACCGTCCTTGAAGAGGTTAAGCTCCTGCTCGGTGTATGCGGCAGAGAGTCCGTCATTGCGACGGGCACGATTGAAAGCGCTGGCATATCCGTAACCGTCCACCATGTCTGCGAATTCAGGGTCGAACTGGAACTTATGGCTGTAGCCCACCTTGACACGTGTCTTGCCTTCAGCGCCACGCTTTGTCTTCACAAGTATAGCGCCATTGATACCCTCATGGCCAAGAAGTGCCGTGGCGGCAGCATCCTTGAGGACGGTAACGCTCTCCACCTCCTCTACACTGAGGCGGTCGATGGGACGCTCATAGCCATCGACGAGGATGAGAATGCCGGTATCGTTAAGCGTGTGAAAGCCACGAATATTAAACGTGGCACCCTTATTTTCATCGCCTGAGAAGCCGCCTTGCGATAGAGCCGTGAGGCCCGGCAGACGTCCATAGAGGGCCTGGGCAAGGTTAGTTGCCGAAGTCTGCTGCAATTCTTCGCCTGTGATTGTGGTAGCGGAAGCGGTGCTGAGGAAATTGCTTATTTCCACACCGTAACCCAAATCATAGGCATTTGCATTCTTGTCGTTGAGTTTTACCTGCGCATTTGCCGTGAGAGAGGCAACGGCAGTCGCAAGCATCAACATTCTATTTATATTCATATTCTATAAGTCTTATTGATGTTTAAAATCTGGATTACCAACCCGGGTTCTGGTTCAGGCCATAGCCCTTGTTGATTTCATCACGTGAAATAGGCGTGAGATACCATTTGTCAGTCCACTTGCTCGTCTGGTCGTCAGTATCCCACCATACGCGGATATTGTTGGTACAAGGTATCTTCTCATAGATACAGTTCGGCCAAGGTTCACCGGGTTCGAGGCTCGTGTCGCCATTGTAGTCGGCAGGATTCATCTTGTTGCCGTTGGCATCCTTGCGCCATACACGTAGCTGGTGTACCTGTTTCTTGAATATGTCAGACCTCTTGTAGCGGATGAGGTCATACCAGCGGGAGTCTTCATAACCGAACTCGCAAGCACGTTCCTTAAGGAGCTGCTCGATGAAGTTGTCCTTATTGGCAGTTAGGTTGAGCTCCGGATTCATGGCCTCTACCTTGCCAAGACCTACGCGTGCGCGCACCTTATTCATTTCGTCGCAGGCTTTCTGCAGATTGCCTGTCTGTGCGAGTGCTTCAGCGTAGCAAAGGTGAATGTCAGCCATACGCAGATAAGCAAAATTGGTCGGATAGTATGCTGCATAGCCGTTGTCGCGGAGATACTTGAACAGTTTCATGCGGGTAGACCATGGATTGTCGGTAACAGCAGGATTGAAGGTCTGGTCGACATTACCGCCTTGCCACATCTCGGTGCTCGAAAGCCCCTGATATTGCTCGACAAGATTGTTGCGATTCACTACCATTGTCTCGTAGAGACGCGGGTCGCGATTGACAAAGATATCTACGTTGTTGGGGTTATCAGTATTGAACACGTCATCGTAAGGGAAGTTACGACCGTCTGCCATACCAAACATTTCCATATATTCGAGGGTGAAGAGAGCCATACCGAACTCATCCATACCTTCTACATTCCAGTCACCATTCCAAGCGTTTGTGCCCAAACCGGCATGCACTTCAATCACCTTCTCGCTGTTACCACGAAACCAATAGGCGGCACGGAAAGCGTTGCAATAGTCTTGTTCACTGTCACCAGTGGGCTGTACAAGGGCGAAATAGTTGCCGTTGGTACTATTGGCCTGGAAGAAATCCTCACAAGCCTTCAGTGCTTTCTGCCAAAGTTCGGACTTGTAACCGCCGGTCCATACCTGGTTGAGGTCCTGATTCTCCTCGTTGCGGGTGAATTCTAGATAAGGTTTGTCACTGTTAAACAGAGGCGAAGCCACGAAGTTCCACAGTCTTACACGCAGACCATAGGCCGAGCCTTTGGTCAGACGTCCGGAATTGGTGGCCTGATCCTGCACAAAGAAAGGAAGACCCGGCTCGTCGATGGCGGCCTGGATAAGCTCATCAATGAACTCTGCTGTCTGGATTACGCTCATGCGCCTACCGTCTACAACATCAGCAGCCAAGTATGAGCGGTCAACTTTCGGAAGGCCTCCGAAGTTGCGGAAAGCATCGAGATAGCGCGATGCCATGATGACATACACCTCGCCACGGAGCTGGCTCTTCTCAGATTCGCTCAGGTCAGGAACACGATCGATGTTCTCGATAAAAATCCAACCCTCACGGATGGTACGCCAGATACCTGCACGGTTATTGCCGTCGCCGTTGGCGATGAAAGGGAACTTGGCGAAACCACCGTTATCCTGGTCGGTCTCGGTGAGGTCACCACCGTAGTACTTTCCGAGATTGTGCCATCCGCAGTACGACTGGCAAATATCGGTCAAAGCATCGGGGTGAGAATACCATACTGCACCTGTATAGGTGAAAGGATTGTGCATGGCACCGTACATGTGCCAGAGGAAACGCTTTGCATTCTCTCCCTTGACAAAGATGGAGTCTACGGTCACGTCGACACCCGGCTGCTTGTCGAGGAAGCCATTTCCGATGTTGATATCATCGACACAGGAGCCCAGCGACCCCATCCCCATCATGATACTTGCTACATATATAATAATAGTAGCAGTTCTTATTTTGAGTTTCTCTATAAGATTCATTGTCTTGAATGTTAGAAGTTTAAGTTGATACCGAAGTTATAAACACGGGTCATAGGATAACGTGTGCTACCATAGCCGGCTTGTGCCTCCGGGTCATTGGCCTTGAAGCTTGTGAAAGTAAGGAGGTTATAGCCATTGGCATAAACACGGATGTTGTTGATGGGCACACCGGGTATGCGGAACGAATAACCAATCTCAAGGTTCTTCAGACGGATATACGATGCATCGACCATCCATGGGTCTGAAAGTGAGCCGTTATGCTCGCGTGCCGATTTCTCAAGAGAGATACGTGGCAGGCTGGCACCGGGGTTATCCTCAGTCCAGGAGTTGTCATAGACCCATTTATTGAGCATGGACTGGTTACCCGTACCGAAGGCCGGAGTATAGAAAGAACTGAGCTGACGGTTGACGTGGGTGGCACCTACCCAAGTCATGGAGAAGTCGAGACCTTTCCAGTTGAGCGTTGCGTTTATGCTACCGGTATACTCAGGAATATCGCTGTAGCCGATAGCATGTACATCGTTGGCATCCACCTTACCATCACCTGTGAGGTCAACGAATACGCTGTCACCAGGACGCAATGTAATCTGCTGGTCCGGCATGTCCACACCGTAAACTTCCTTGTAGCGCTGTTCGGTTTCACCGGGAACATAGAACTCAAAGAAGTCGTAGCCGAAAGGCTGACCTACAGGATGACCAGTGTGATACATGTGTGGGAATTCCTTCTTCACTTCTGCCATTTCCACCACCTTGTTGCGTGCGAAAGCGAATGTAGGAGCTATCGAGTAGTCCACTTTACCTATCTTGTCGGCCCAGCGCAGGGTCATTTCATAGCCATGGTTCTTGACACGGCCAAAGTTGATGGAATTGGGCTTGAGAGCGGAAATACCCGCGATGGTTGTTTCGTTGGAAACGAGGATGTTCTTGCGGTCTTCCCAGAAGAGGTCGACACCGAGACTCAAGCGATCTCCAAAGAAGTGTACATCGGCACCATAGTTCTGCTTGGTGGCTGTTTCCCAAGTAACATCGGGGTTACCGTTGCTGGATTCGCGTGCACCGGGCATGAACACACCGTTGTTGGTACCGAAGTTACCTGTACGGTCGTTGGTCCACCATGCACCACCGTTGTTGGTGTAGAACTGCCATGTACCGGGCAGATAGAGGAAGCGGCCGACACCCTGGTCATTACCTACTTTACCGATAGAACCGCGAAGTTTAAGATAAGAAACCACCTTGCGGATAGGCTCCCAGAATTTTTCAGAGGAGATGATCCAGCCGAGAGAAGCAGAAGGGAAAAAACCAAAGCGTTTACCTTTGGCGAAGTTCTCTGAGCCGTTATAGCCCATATTGAGGTCTATCATATACTTAGTCTGGTAGTCGTAAGTGACACGGCCTACCATACCTACATAACCACGGGGGATAGAATTATAGACACCGCCAGGATAGTAGTTTTTAGATTCATTATAAAGAACGAGCGCACCGAAATTGTGGTCACCGAACTTGCGGGTATAGTTGAGACTCGCCTCTGCATACCAGTTCCTGCCCCCCCATTTCTTCTCTTCATAGCCAAGAGGCCATGAGTCACCCTGACGGACATAAACCACCTTTGGAGCACCGTCTTCCTCGTATTCACCCTTAGCGATGGTGGCCTTGTAGCTGATACCACCGGAAGTAGTACGTGCTTTCTGCTGTGTATAGTCAGAGTTGTAGGAACCCTTGATACGGAAATCAAGCCCTTTGGTGATAAAATCGAGCTTGAGCTTGTACTGAAGGTCGAGGTTTACGACATTCTGGCGTTGAACAGTATAACCGTGCTGGTAGATAAGACCGAGACCATCGGAGCCAACCGCGCCAACAAGGTCAGGGTCGGAAACAATGCGATGTCCCTCACTGTCAAGACCGTAGCCTGACATTGGCGTACCATTGTTGAGAAGACCTTCCACGCCAAAGACACCCGACTGACCGTTATACTCACCATTACCGATAGAGTTACGTCTGCCGATGCGGCCACCGATACCGATGGAAAGCGTGCTCAGCTTAGAGAAATCCACATCGAGGTTGGCGCGGAAGTTGTAACGGCGGTATTTGAAGTTTGCGTCATCGCCTTGGTCGAAGGTTTTGAAAAGGCCGTCCTGATTGAGCATGCCGACGGAAACGAAATAGCGGGCACGTTCAGTACCACCCGACACATTAATATTATATTGTTCCTGCCATGCGTGGTCATTCATCAAGTACTTGAACCAGTTGGTGCTTGGATAAACGGTAGGCATATCCATATCCTTCCAGTGCTGTATAGCTTCCTTCGAGAACTTCCATCCGTCCTCGGCTACTCCTTCCACTTCCTGAGCATGATTGTAAGCCGTTGCATACTCGTAGGAGTTTGCCGGCTCAAGGAATTTGGAAATCTGCTGAAGACCTACTGAAGTGGTCAGTGTGATGGCAGGCTTGCCTACCTCGCCGCGACGTGTTGTAACGAGAATAACGCCGTTGGCACCACGCACGCCGAAGACTGCCGTAGCGGAAGCGTCCTTAAGAATAGAAATGTCCTGCACCTCGTTCGGGTCTATCTGGCTGAACTCACGCTCTACACCATCGACAAGCACAAGAGGTTCGGCGCTGTTGAACGAACCGATACCACGGATGCGGATAACAGGGTCGTCGGCACCGGGAACGCCGGTATACTGCACCGACTGGAGTCCCGGAAGCTTACCCGAAAGGGTATTGCCAAGCGATGCGGCCGGCGATTTGAGAAGTTCCTTACCTCCTACGTTGGAGACAGAACCCGTCAGCGTCACTTTACGCTGCTGGCCATAGCCGATGACAACCACTTCATCAAGCAGTTCATCATCCGATTCCATGACAACATTAAGAGAAGCTGATGTCACCTTTACTTCTTTCGACTTGTAGCCGACATACGAAAACACCAAGGTTGAACCCTTGGGAACTCCCGACAAAACATAGTTGCCACTGCTATCTGTTATCGTGCCTTTCGACTTGTCTATAGTCTGCACGGTAGCCCCGATAAGTGGCTCGTTCTGCTCGTCAGTAACACAACCTTGCACTTTTAAAAGATTTTGTGCGAAGGACACTCCCGGTAGCAACAAAGCCAACAAAAGGAGATGTAATCTGCATAACTTTCCCATTAGCATTAGAATTAGAATTAGAATTAAATAAAATCATTAGTGTTAGAACTTCTGCAAATGTATTAATGAATCTTTCCAATAGCGGGTAAAAAATAACATTTGAGGTTTAAAATACGACATAACATCGCATAAGTTTAAAAACTATCAAGAAGGTTTAAAATACATCATACCCCCCAGAAAGCATACTGCCTAAAAAAAGAGAGTCCATCTAACTTCTTAGTTGTTAGACAGTCCCGTTTTTCTACCAGAAAGCACCATTCCTATATTAAAGCAATCTACTGATATATATAGCTTATATAGTTGTCAGTTAGATTTAACAAAAAGTTTATTAGCTATAGTCTTATGAAGCGTGTCGTTACTGTCATCGCCGGCATCGTCCCAGAACATGGCTCCAAGAAGTTCGTTTTCGAGAATATAATCACATTTCAAACCTATTGAGCGAGCGTTGTCGTAGCTGAGGACAAAACGTCCATTCTTGTCGGTCACATAAGGGACCTTTGCCTCGTCGTCCCAACAGTTGGTGTACCCCGAGGGCACCTTTACATTCTTAAAATCTGTGGAGTGGTCGTAAATATCGGTTCCATGACCATAAAAAGGCATACCGAGCACAAGCATCGATGCGGGCACTCCCTTGGCACAGTGCGCCTTGACCGCCATGTCACAGTTAAACCATCCGGGGAATTTTGAAGACTGATATAGGGGAGCATTGTGCTTAGGAGGATTCTCCATGTCGTACGCCATGATGTTGACAAAGTCAATATAGGGCATAACGCCTTCAAAATCGATGTAATCGGCAGAGCATACTGTTGCGAGCGTCAGAAGCTTGTGGATATAATCTTTGCTGTATCCCTTTCTTACTTTCCCGTCTGGAAACTCACCACCGAATGTAAGCAGATCAAGAAATG
>OGYE01002083.1_pt1 | contig 12506 bp, 14 predicted proteins | sample 1576471 | NCBI WGS metagenome assembly OGYE01 (sample SAMEA3541532, study PRJEB24748) | human gut metagenome | biome: human gut; feature: human-associated habitat; material: faeces | place: China | collected 2012
CAGGCGATGCATGCATCTTCGTTCTCGACAACGACAACGCCGCCGGCAATCTCCAAAACGTCCTGCGGGCAAGCGTCAACGCAAATGCCGCAGCCGATGCACTCGTCAGCCACAATAACCGGATGTGCCATGGTAACTCCTTCTCGTCTATAAGCCCCGGCGAAATGCTACCGGGTCATACCCCAATTAAGCAATGCAGGCACAATACCACTACTGCCGATGATTGCAATACGAATCAGGAAAATACCCGGGGAGCGGTTACGACGGCGCTTTCGCAACGACGTTTCGCCCACGCCGCGACCCTCTTGACGTCGAATCCGCCGGCCGAACACGCAAAAAGCCCCGCTTCCCGAGAAGAAGCGGGGCCGGTCGGACCGTTGTCGCCCAAACGCGTCTAGCAGATGCGCGGCAGCTGCTCGCCTACCAGCATATCCAGGATGCGCGTGCCGCCGAAGGCCGTGCGCAGGAAGACCTTCGAGCCGCGCTCGGGCTGCGCTTCGGACACTTCGCCGATAATCGCGGCATCAGCGCCGTACTTGTTTGCCCGCATGGCCGCAAGCGCCGCGTCAGCGTCCTCGGGGGCGACGACGCACACCATCTTGCCCTCGTTCGCCACCTGCAGCACATCGTAGCCGAGCATCTCGCAGGCGGCCTGCACGTCGGGGCGCACGGGCACAGCATCCTCGTCGATCTCCATGGCAACGCCGCTGGCCTGGGCAAACTCGTTGAGCGTGGATGCCAGGCCGCCGCGCGTGGGGTCGCGGAAGCAGCGGGTGTCGGGGGCGGCGGCGAGCACGTCGGCAACCAGATGATTGAGCGGTGCGGCGTCGCTTTCGATGTTGCTCGAAAACGCCAAGCCCTCGCGCTGGCTCATGATGGCGATGCCGTGGTCGCCTAGCGTACCCGACACCAGGATGACATCGCCGGGCCGACAGTTTGCACCGCTGAGCGCTACGCCCGCGGGCACTTCGCCCACGCCGGCGGTATTGATGTAGACGCCGTCGGCACCTCCACGCTCGACCACCTTGGTGTCGCCGGTGATTATGGACACGCCCGCCTCGCGCGCTGTTTCGGCCATGGTTTGCACAATCTGGCGCAGCTTGTCCATGGGATAGCCCTCTTCGAGGATAAAGCCGCATGAGAGGTAGCGCACGTTGGCGCCCGAGGTCGCGACGTCGTTGACGGTTCCACATACGGCGAGGCGGCCGATATTGCCGCCGGGGAAGAACTGCGGCGTTACCACAAAGCTGTCGGTCGACATGGCGATTCGCCCGCTTGCGGGCAGCGCGGCGACGCCGGCATCGTTGCCCGCGAGCAGCTCGGGCGACCCAAAGGCATCCAGAAAGACCTCATCGATAATGCGCTTCATCATCTGGCCGCCGGAGCCGTGGCCCAGCAGGACAGTGCTATCGGTGGCATTACGGGACATATCGAAAACTCCAATCGTGGGTGGTGCCGGTACGCGGGAGCGTCCGGGCTAGTCGCGGTATCTAAAGTACGCCGCGCAGCTGCCTTCGGAGCTCACCATGCAGGGGCCGACGGGGTGTTCGGGCGTGCAAGCGCGGCCAAACAGAGGACAGTCGCTCGGCGTGATGGCTCCGCGCAGCACGTCGCCGCAGCGGCAGCCGCGTGGCTCGACCGTCGGTTCAATGGGTACGTCAAAGCGGGCGCCGGCATCAAAGCGCGCGAATTCGGGCCGGATGGAAAGACCCGAGTTGGCAATCGGTCCCAGTCCGCGCCACGTGGTGTCGCACGGCTCAAATACCTGCTCGACCAGCTGGCGCGCTACGGGGTTGCCGTCAGCGTTGACGCCACGGCGGTAGGCGTTGTCGATCGCCGGCCTTTTCTCGACAACCATCTGGACCAGCATGCAGATACCTTGCAGGATATCGACCGGCTCAAACCCGGTGACTACGCCGGGGGTCTCGAACTCATCGACCAAAAACCCAAAGGGTGCCAGGCCCGTGATGGTAGCGACGTGTCCCGGAAGGATAAAGCCGTCGATAGTGGTCTCGGGATCGTTGGCGATGGCGCGCAGCGCCGGCGGCGTGGTCTTGTGGGCGCAATAGACCGAGAAGTTCTGGAGTCCGCGTGCATCGGCCTCCAAAATGGCGGCGGCGATGGTGGGCGTCGTGGTCTCAAAGCCGACGCCCATAAAGATGACCGGGCGATCGGGGTTGTGTTCGGCGATATCGAGTGCATCGAGCGGGGAGTACACAATGCGAATATCGCGCCCCGCCGCCTTTTGCGCGGCGAGCGAGGTAGACGACCCGGGCACGCGCATCATGTCGCCAAAGGTGGTGATGATGGCGCCGTCCATCTTGGCGAGCGCGATTGCATGGTCGATATCGCGGTTGGCGGTAACACAGACGGGGCAACCCGGACCGCTCAGCAGTTTGAGCCCGGCAGGCATAATGGAGCGAAAGCCATAGCGACCGATGCTCACGGTATGCGTACCGCAGACTTCCATAAGGTTGATGCTGCGGTTGCCGACAAGCTCATGAATACGATCGATGAGCTCGCGAGCCAGCTTGGGGTCGCGAAATGCCGAAAAGTCGATACCGGAGCGAACCGGCTGCGCCGCCGCCACTAGTATGCCTCGGCCGGGTTAGTGGCGAGCTGGTCCTCTTCGGCCAGCTCGGTCATGGTATTGACGAGCTCGAGTGTCTCTTGGGCTTCCTGCTCGTCGACAATCTGAATGCCAAAGCCGGCGTGCACGAGAATATAGTCGCCTACCTGTGCCGTCGGCACGAGGCGCAGCGAAACGGGGCGCTCGATGCCCATCATGTCGACGGTCGCCTTAAGGTCGTCGTCGCGTTTGACCACTTTACCGGGAACGGCAAGGCACATAATGTTCCCCTTTTATACGTTTTGCGCTGGATAGGCGCCTAATTACCCATCAGTTGATGGTAGCGCTCGCGGGAGTCACGAGCAAACGCGTTACACCTGTGAGACGGCGGCGCGCAGGCTGGCAAAACGCCTATCGCGATGCTGTCTGCGCGAGGCGAGCGCGAGCGATGGCGGCCTGACCGTAGGCGATGCAGCCGTCGTTGACGGGCACAGTATGGGGGACCAAGACGGCAAGACCGGCGTCTTTGAGTTCGTGGGTAAGGAGCTGAAGCAAAAGCCGGTTCATGAACACACCGCCCGAGAGCGCGACGGTATCGAGGTTTTCGCGATTGCAGATCTCGCACCGGTAAAGAGTTGAGTGCGTTCCACAGACGGATGAACAGCTCCATGCGCTCCAGAAGCTCCTGGGGCGTTGGCTCATGCAGGCAGGCGGAATATTCGATCCCGTCATCGCAGTCCAGAGAATACTGCGCCTTATGCCGGGAGAGCCGCCGCTGGTAGGCCATTTCGTGCCGGGCATCGGACACAAATACTTCGGCTACCTCGTCAGAAACCTCGATAAACTGATCCTGTGTGTACCAATAATAAAAATCCTTCAGATTGATTGTAGTCATAAATAAACCTCCGTTTCGGTGTTGGGTGGATGAGTGACCGAAACGGGGCTCGGCGGAGAACGGCATCCCGGAGAGCCGCCCCGCACCTCGGGACAATTTGTCTCGAAGTACAAAAAAACGCCTGGGCGACACAAAGCCGCACAGACGCATGAAATTATATATTCATTTATGTACTGCCTAATTTCACTTTCATAACCAGACTGTCCCGGAGGGGGAGCTGCGCTTTTTTTAGCTGGTGCAGGTCATGGGTACTGTGAAAAAAGGCAAAAATAGACACGGCGGCAATCCTCCTATATGCCGCCGCAGATTTACACGGTGTTAGACCGTCGTTGGGTTAGGATAGACGAAAAGAAGCGGCGGCTCTGAAAATCAAAGCCGCCAAGAAGCAATAAGCGCGTGAAAATACATCTGCTCTGCGACGGCTTTTTTTCTTTTGCCGTCGTCCGGCAGATTTCACGATATATAAGCTCTAAATAATGCCTCTGATTTCATTCAGAGAATGGATGTGGTTTTCAGTCATATATTTTTGAATACCGTCTATAATCTCCATTGTGGCATAGGGATTATTAAAATTAGTAGTTCCAACGGCAACCGCATGAGCGCCAACCATGATAAACTCAAGGGCATCCTCAAAGGTTGAAATGCCTCCCATTCCGATTACTGGCACAGTAACCGCTTTGCAGACTTCATAAACCATCCGCACAGCAACTGGCATAATTCCCGGGCCGGAATAGCCGCCAATTTTATTAGCGAGAATTGCTTTTCGGTTCCTAATATCTATCTTCATCCCCTTTAACGTATTGATAAGAGAAAGGCCATCGGCTCCACCAGCAACAGCCGCTTTCGCTATTTCTGTTATGTCCGTTACTTCTGGCGTTAATTTTACGATTAAGGGCTGTTTTGAAAAATGCCGAACCGATGTTACAATTCGCTCTACCATATGCGGATCAGTTCCAAAAGTCAATCCTCCTTCCTCTACGTTTGGACAAGAAATATTTAATTCCAGCAAATCCACATCACAATCCGAAAGCTGTTCCGCAACCGAGCAATACTGTGTCAAAGTATGACCGCAGATATTGACGATGATTTTTGTATCGTATTTCCGAAGAAAAGGTAAGTCATTTTCGATGAAATATTTCACTCCCGGATTTTGAAGCCCAATCGAATTTAATACTCCGCTTCGGGTTTCCGCTATTCGGGGAGTCGCATTTCCTTTCCACGCTTCATCAGAAACGCCTTTTACGGTGATTGCCCCTAAACGGTTTAAATCTACATATTCGCTGTATTCTCGCCCAAAACCAAAAGTTCCAGAGGCAGTAGTAACAGGGTTTTTCAGCGTTACACCCGCAATCGTAACCTCCGTGTTGCTATTCATTCCAAACCACCTCCTCTCCCCAAAAGACGGGGCCATCCTTGCACACTTTTCTATATTGCCAGTCAGTCTCTCCGGATTTTTGTACTTTTATTGCACAGCCCATACATGCTCCCAAACCGCAGGCCATGCGTTCCTCCATTAAAACCTGTATCGGGATATGATTCCGTTCAGCCCAGACTGAAGCGGCTTGAAGCATTGGACGAGGGCCGCAGGAAAAAATCATATTGCCAGCGGGAGAAATGTTTTCCAATAATTCTACGACATTTCCACGATAACCTTTATCTCCAGTCAGTGTTGCAATATGGATTTTCCCATTGGAAATTCTAAATTCTTCAACAAGAAACGGAAGGTCAGAAAAACCGAGAAAAATTTCCGTGCTCCCTTTTAATCGTTGTACGAGCTCTAACAAAGGAGGAATTCCGATTCCGCCTCCAATAACAATGTTGTGTCCGGGGGAATCAGAAAGTGAAAAACCATTTCCCAGCGGCCCCATAACCTTTATAGATTCTCCGCTTCGCATTGTTGAAAATTGCTTTGTTCCATTTCCAACAATGCGGTAAATAATGCGGAGATATTCCGGCAAAATAGCCGACAAACTAATAGGGCGAGGGAGCAACAATGTATTGTCATCAAGATAAAGGTTGATAAACTGTCCGGGGCGGGCTGTTGCCGCTATCTTAGGGGCGTACAATTCCATTCGCCTAATACCTGGAGCTATTTCAAGATTACTGCGTATATACGCTGTCTCATATGTACTCATTTGTTGCCCCCTGTCCTGTTAATTTACCACGCTTCAGCATATCAAAGATGCCGCAGGTTTTCACGGTATCTCCTTAATTCTTTTTCGTCAACGGAGCCGATCACTTTATCTATCCAGCGGATCATTTTTTCTTTGTCTTTTGGCAGATGTCCTTCGACGTTGACACAGTTTGAAGCGCCCATTGTTGCAAAGTAGGTGGGAATCTTCAAATTTTGAATCAAGGTCTTTAATTCCAGCAGTTTTTCAAATTCTGTTTCCTCCGTCCAATTCCCTGCTTGAATTTCCTGATACAATTCAGAGGTAGGATAGATCGTGAGCATGGAGGACACGATAATTTTAGGGCGAAGCTGGTTAAAGACCTCTGCGGTATTTTTCGCGCCGCTTTCACTTCTGCCAGTACCATATATTCCGGCAAGATAAAAGAAATTATAATCCATTCCGACTTCATCGAGCCGCTTGCACTCCCTGATAATTTCTTTTGTGCCAAATCCCTTGTGCATAAAGGACAGGGATTCGTCATCGCCAGCTTCTACTCCGATAGTAAGGCTGTTATATCCAAGCTCACGGAGCTCCCGAAGCTGTTCGGTTGTTTTTGGTGTAATATCAGTAATGCGGGCAAAACATCCGATTGAGCCAACCTTTGGATAATACTTTTTTACCAGCTCTGCCAGCGTTTTCAGTTTATCGAAACTTAAAACAAAAGGATTGGCGCCAGTAAAGAAAACTCTCTTTGCGTTGCGATAATAGCGACTAATCTCCTTTAAATCTTCTTCAACCTCAGCCAGCGGAGACATTCGGAATTTAAAGGGTACATCTTCATAAAGGGTACAAAACTTGCATTTATGGTGAGTACAGCCAGCCGTCACCTGAATCAGCGCACTGTATGCCTCATAAGGCGGCCTCCAAATAGTTCCTGTGTAGTGCATATATCATTTCTCCTTTCACTTCTGCATTTCTGCTAATGCGTTACGGAGCACCGTGACTTTATCTGTCCATTCCCAAGGGAGCTGTAAATCTTTTCTCCCAAAGTGCCCATATGCCGCAGTCGGTTTATAAATCGGCTTTCTAAGGCCCAGCCCGTTAATAATAGAGGACGGGCGCAAGTCAAAATATTTATCTATCAATTTCAGAATTGCCTCGTCCGAAATAATCCCTGTTCCGAAAGTATTTACGGAGACAGAAACAGGCTGTGCAACGCCAATCGCATAGGCAATCTGAATTTCGCACTGATGAGCGATTCCGGCAGCAACAAGATTTTTAGCCACATACCGGGCCGCATAAGAGGCGCTTCGGTCAACCTTTGTCGGATCTTTCCCCGAAAATGCTCCGCCGCCATGTCTGGCGAATCCACCATATGTATCTACAACAATTTTACGCCCCGTCAGTCCTGTGTCTCCCTGTGGGCCTCCAATTACAAAACGCCCAGTAGGATTGATAAGATATTTTGTGTGTCCGTCAATGAGTTCTTTCGGGATAACTGCCTGGATCACATGCTCCAACATATCTTTTTCAATCGTATCGTGTGCCGCCTCGGGTAAATGTTGTGTTGAAATAACCACGGTATCTACACGCACAGGCTTATTATCCTCATATTCCACGGAAACCTGTGCTTTCCCGTCCGGCCCAAGATAAGGGACAATTTCATTCTTTCTTACATAGGCCAGTCTTTTTGTCAGAGCATGAGCCAGATAAATCGGCAACGGCATTAGTTCATCTGTTTCATCGGAAGCATATCCGAAAACCATTCCCTGATCGCCAGCTCCAAGCTCCTGCTTTTTGCTTCCCCGGACCTCTAATGCTTTGGAAACGCCCTGCGCAATATCCGGCGATTGCCCGTGAATGGAAGTGATAACCGCAACCGTATCCGCATCAAATCCGAAGCGGTAATCGCTATATCCAATCTCACGAATGGTATCGCGTGCTATCGCTTCAATATCAATTCCATTCATTCCGCCGTCTGATACTTCGCCCATAATAAAGACAACCCCAGTTGTGGCAACTACCTCGCAAGCCACTCTTGCCTCCGGCTTTTTCCGTATAATTGCATCCAGAATAGCGTCCGCTATCTGGTCACACAATTTATCTGGATGCCCTTCTGTTACAGATTCAGAAGCAAACAATTTCCTCATAAGTGATTCCTCCTTGCCTTATTCGTTTACCAAATCCGCATTACAAATGTGGATAGTCAAAGTGTTTTCAGAGAACAACTGATCGCCTGTATATAGCCTATATTTCAGTTGTGCAGCCAGCAAATCTTCTTTTGCATCCAAATGGTAAGATTCTGTCTCTACTCCAAAAACAATTTTTCCAAAAGGAGTCAGATAGTCAGCGACTGTCTTAGTGTATGGAGTAAATAGGAATTGTCCGGCAATAGAACCGCTTTTATTCAAGCGCATTTCCGATTCCGAAAGGAAAAGGAGATTGTCTGTTGCGGTTCCATTTTCGTCCAATTCATAGTAGCTAATGGTATGAATACCATTCTCCATACAATAGCTCCCGGTTGTTTTTGTCAAAATTGCTTCGGGGGCACTACCGGTATTTTGAATACCAAGAACAGAAATCTGAATGTTATGTTTCATCTCTTTCGCCTCCGTTCAAGCACAGTCTAAATCGAAAAGAAAAATTCCACAAGTACGGTCTTTTTATTGGCTTAGTGGCATTTTTCATACCGGTATCTTTTAAAATACCGGTATGAAAAAATCCACTAACTTGATGGCCTATCTGAAATATAGTATAATTATCCCAAAAACAAAGGAGGCCTTTTCATGGCTGATAATAAATTTTCCCGCAGTCAGAGTTTGATGGCGAGCTGCGTTCCTATGACGATATTGCAGTCTATTATTGGCGGCAAATGGAAGATTCTGATTTTGTGGTACATATCCGTATATAAAGTCCAGCGGTTCGGAGAATTGCAAAGACGAATCGGTAATGAAATTACAAAATCAACCCTTACAAAACAGTTGCGAGAGCTGGAACACGATGGTTGGATCAATCGGCAAATTTATCAGGAAATTCCGCCCAAAGTGGAATACACGCTCACGGAATTAGCAGAGAGCTTTGTTCCTGTTCTGGAGCAAATGAAAGAATGGAGCGAAACACATTTGTGCTGATTGCTTGTGCCTGCTAAAATACAAAGAAAGATTATAAGCAAGACTTCGGGACAAATTGTCCCGAAGTCCCAGTTATATTCCATCCTTTGATTCGACCACAGCAGTCACGAAAACATGAAATTAAATAGTCAGTAGTATGAAATAGACAGTCGTTCAAATAATATCACATGAAATGTAAAATCATATCAGGTGATGTTATGAAGATAGAACGAGATGAAAGACGCTTTGATTTTCACGATATAGGGCTCGCCATCAAGCGTGCAAGAGAAGCCAGCGGCATGACACAGGAGCAACTGGCCTATATTGTTGACCGCGCTCCGCGTACCATTATGTATAATGAAAATGATGGTCAGCATCCAAGCTTCAACACCTTTTATCAGATGGTCACAATGTTTGATATATCGGTGGATCAATACTTTTACCCGTCCCAGAATAGCGGGAGCGAGTGCAGGAAGCGGATTGATGCCATGTTGAACGCTTTGGACGAAAGAGAATTGAAAATCGTTGAAGCTACAATCCAAGCGATGAAAGCATCGAAAGAAACGGAGGAAACGTAAAAGAAAGCGTAACCTCCGTTTTTTTGCGCCATGTTGCGGGTTGCGCGTTTTGGCAAGCAATTCGGGTGTGGCCACACTCCGAAATTTTTGCAGGGCGCAGGGCCCGCAAAAATGCTTGTTGGGGAGCTCCCCAAACCCGCTGTACTTCGGGACAAATTGTCCCAAAGTCCCGGTGCGCTGCACCGTAGTCTGCGGCCCGTCACTATCGTTCCTGTGCCTTATTCTCACGCTCGTCCGTTATGCCGAGCAGATGATCAATGTTCGCTTTTATTGCCACGGCCTCCCGCATTTGCCGCTGGGCATCCCGGTATTCTGCATAAAGCTCTTTCTTTTGTCCCGCCAGCTCACGGCGGGATTTTTTTAGTGCTTCAATCTTAGGGAGCTTTGCGCCGTTCAGTATGGTGTTCATGGTATCCTTTGCCGCCCGGTAAGTGGCAAGCTCCACTTCATGCTGGGCCAGATACTTTTTGCTGTACCGCGCAGCCTTGTACCCATCGAACACCGGGCGGGTCTTGGCATAGTCCACCGTGGCAGCCATCAGCTCCGAGGTTTTGGAAAGGGCCTCCTCCGTTGTGCGGAGCTCGTCAGACAGCTTGTGAAAGTGATCCACAGCAGCCTCGGTGCGGGCCGTCAGCGCCGCATAGTCTGTCAGATGATGCTCCTGCAAATACTGGAGCGCGGCAGCCATCTGTTTTAGGTTGTAGACCTTGGCCCATCGTTCATAGGCCGGGCCTTTGCCCTGGGCCATACGCTCTTGAATGTCGATGATAAGATTAACTCGCCGTGGCGGAACCGTGGGCTCCTCTGGTAGTTCAGGGAGCGGACGTTCCCCAGCAATTACCGCCTTGATGTCCTCCGGGTCAAATCCGGCTCCCAGTGTAGAAGCCCGGAGCCGGGTTGGTTTTTCCTGTCCGGGCGCAAGGAATGAGATGACACCGCCGCGCCCCTGTTTTACGGCAAAGCCGGACTCCTCCATGAGACGAAGAAAGTCGGCAAAGTCCGTGGGCTTTTTCTCCAAAGCGGCGAGAACAGCCAGCCGCACCCGCTGCTTGGCAGAGGGTGGCTTTTCTCCGATCCACTGTCCATAGTGGAGAAAACGGCCCTTGCTGTGCTGGCACGGATTTTGGATAACAGACAATTCATGTTCGATGCACACGCGGTCAGAGAGCCGCCGCAGGGCAAAGGACGAACCAATGAAATTATGAAATTTCCGGGAGCGGTCAAAGGCCGTCGCATTGAAATAAATGTGATTGTGGATATGGGCCTTGTCGGTATGCGTACAGACGAAGAACTGATACTTTCCCTTTGTCCAGCGCATCGCCGTTTCATAGCCGATACGGTTTGCTTCTTCCGCCGTAACCTCCCCGGGCAGGAACGCCTGCCGGATCTGAAAGAACAGGGCCCCGCGAGATACGGCCCGGCCTGTCTCTGCAAGGTATTGACTTTTTACCAGAAGAAACTCGGCGGGAGCCGTGTTCGGATCGCAGAGATAGGAAGATACGGCTCCCAGCTTTTCCGGGTTCAGGCCATAGGTGAAACGATCCTCCATCGTTTGAATTGCACTTTTTCCCGCCGCTGTTTTATAAGGGCGGATGTAGGTGGTCGCCGTAGAAATCCCTCCCTCCAAAAGGAAACGGCGGCTGTCAATTCAGCCGCCGCGTGAGACTTTGGGACAACTTGTCCCAAAGCCATATGATGATTCACTTAATGTTCAATATCCTCCAATGGGGATAATTCAGGATATATTCCGGAATGCTTATTAAGCATAGCCTCCATTCTTGTATCTTTTTCTTGCATTGTGTGTTGAAAACAAACTATTCGTGTAAGCAGATTTATCCCGCCTGCCTCCATACAAATTTCAGTGATGCTCTTTTCACTATATTCAGGGTGCTCGGTTAAAAACGCCTTGATTTCAGTTGATTTTTCAAAACGTTCAATAGTAATCTGATGGTCTAAACAAAAGTTTTTGTGCATTTCCTCGAATGACTTATCATCGTATTTGATGATATATATAGATCTCTCCAACTCATCTCCTAATGGCGGATTGATGCAACTGTCATTCATATTTAGGCTCATTGACAAACCTGTTGCATGACAATAATGTGCTGAAAAAATTTCTGATCCAGCTCGGTTATCAAAATCATGATAACTTAGATAGACTCGACCAATATCCGTTCTTTCATCTCGATAATATAAATTTAAAATGTATAATGCACCTAAAGCTTGAAGTAAGTTCTCAATGCTCGCTTTTTTTAATGAGTTACGGCGGTCGTGCTTTACAGCTTGATATGCCTGTTTCCACTTGCTTCCGCTTGTACCGCGTTTGTGGGATTTATGCAATGGAGTCAATATTTTATTTTTTTCATCAGTGAAATAGAAGTTGATAGCCGAAACTGCTATTTGCTTTTTGCTCAAAAGCCATTTTTGCTCCAACAAAGCTAAACAATCTGTATCGAAATATAAGTCTCTATTGTTTCCCTGTGGATCTGTCGGAGACATATTTCCACCAAGCATACAATACAGTTCTTTAGAAAGCGCTTCAATTTCTACTGAACAGCGTACGATTAAGTCCGCGATAAACATTGAATAAGTTCCAAGTTGGTCATCAGAAAAATGAATATAGTCAGCCAATTTTAGAAATTCTTTTTCAAGATTTTTATATACCGGCCAATACAAATTCGGGGTAGACATAGGCGAAACCTCCGTTTTTTATATTGATTATATTCGATTTTTCCTGATATTTCAATATAAAGCCGGGGAGCGGTATCAACCACTCCCCGGATGGGTCAGAGCTCTACCAGCGCGGAGAGCTGTTTCAAGAGATCAGACAGCGGCCCCCACAAAGCGGCATAGTCCCGCTGCAAGGCCGCGAGTTCTTCGGGATAAATCGCGCCGTAGGTGTTGGCTTGAATTGCCACTTGGTTCAGATTGTTGGAGCAGCGCCGCTGGAGCGAAACCAGCTCACGAACAGGCGAAAGGTCAACATGAAGCACATACCCACTCAGGGCCATTTTCCGCATATAGGCTCCCATATTACGGATGCCAGCCTCCGCCATACGTTCTTGAATCAGGGCCTGCTCCGCCTCCGACACCATCACATGAAGATGGATCGGACGGCGGCGCTTTTTTGTCATCGCTCCTCACGCTCCCGGCTGCGGCAGGCGCGGGGCGGCTCCTTTACCTTATCCAGCGGCTTTTCCTGTTCGTCTGCCGGAACAGGGTGCGGCAAATGAAATTCAC
>OGYE01002088.1_pt1 | contig 12499 bp, 15 predicted proteins | sample 1576471 | NCBI WGS metagenome assembly OGYE01 (sample SAMEA3541532, study PRJEB24748) | human gut metagenome | biome: human gut; feature: human-associated habitat; material: faeces | place: China | collected 2012
GGCAGTTCATCAAAAGATATAAAGGGAGTTGTAGAGTTTGACTATAAGAATTAATACTGATATTAATAATTAAAAAAGAAATACCATGAATTTGATAAAGAACGTAGTTTTGGCCTCAGTGCTTGGATCTGGCATGTGTATGGCACAAAACGTGCAGAGCGTGACACCGGCTATCCCAGTAGATAAGAATATAGAGGCAAATATTCAGAAATGGCTGAATAAAATGACGCTGGAGGAAAAAATCGGACAGATGTGCGAAATTACTATTGATGTAGTAACTGATTTTGAGGCGAGTAAGAAGCATGGCTTTACAATGAGCGAAGCTATGCTCGATACAGTCATCGGGAAATATAAAGTAGGATCACTCTTGAATGTTCCGTTGAGTGTGGCACAGAAGAAAGAAGTTTGGGCCAAAGCAATCAAACGGATACAGGAAATTTCCATGAAAGAAATAGGTATTCCTTGTATTTATGGTGTAGACCAGATTCATGGAACGACTTATACTCTTGATGGTACCATGTTCCCACAGGGCATTAATATGGGAGCTTCTTTCAATCGCGAACTGACGAAGAAGGGGGCTGAAATATCAGCTTACGAAACAAAGGCTTCTGGCGGGAATTCCGTCCGTTGTATATGGATTCTTCGGACTGGTCGTTCTGGTACCGTGGGTAAGAGAAATCGGACGAAGTCTTCATGTGTTTTTTCTTATTTTACGGTAATTGATTTTATTTTACTCCATTTTCCAAATACTTTTTTGTTTTTTGAATCCAATTTATAGCCTCTTACCTTAACATAATATGTCTTACCTGATTTCAAAAATGGAATAGTAATATTTTTTGAAGTTGTTGAAGTAACTTTTCCTTTTTTCAACTTTTTGTTTGTTCCATATTTTATCTGGTAACCCTTTGGACTATCTGCTTTTTTTCCTTTTATACTATATTTAGCATAAATAGTGCCTTTCTTTTTATTAACTAATTTTGTTAATTTAGGCTGCTTTACAGTTACCTTTGTCCATTTAGCTACTATAGTTGTATTCTGCCTTACTCTGTACTTTTCTGTTATTTCTTTTCCGTCACTTGTGTACCAGCCGTTAAATGTATATCTTTTTTTTGTTAAAACAGGCAAATCAAGTGTTTCTCCGTCATATGCATTAACATTTGACACAGTCTTCTTTCCATCTTTCATGGTTATCTGATATGTAGGAACCTGATTCTGTTCTGTCCATTTTGCCGAATTGGTTCCATTATCACTTGTTCTCTGATATGCTCTGACATAATCTACTTCCATTGTTGCCGGAAGTGTTCCTGCATCAGGTGCTACTCCCGGAAGATTTCCTCCAACTGCCATATTCAATAAGAAGTAATATGATTTCATTCCTTCGTCTTTTTTATCTGCTGTTGAAATATTTACTTTATAAAATTCAACATCATCTACAAAATAATGTATATATTCATTGTCCCATTCAACTGCATAAATGTGCCACTGCGTTTTGTCATACCAGTTATATCTTGAATATGAAGCATTCAACTGACCGGAAACATATTTGTTATCATATGGACTGTCATCTCCAACTCCTGCATTCCAATGGAAAGCTCCCTGTGCAAAGCTAATTGTATTCCACGCTTCCAAAATATCAATTTCTCCACACCATGGCCATCCTTTCTGATTAACTCCAAGCATCCAAAATGCCGGCCATACACCTTTTAATGATGGAAGTTTTATTCTTGCTTCCATTCTGCCATACTGAAAATCCTGTTTTCCAGCTGTTGTTATTCTACCTGATGTATAAGAATATGTAACTTTAGAATTTTTTGGATCAACTGTTTTTTCTTCAATTGCTGTTATTTTCAATGTTCCGTCTGAAACACTTACATTCTTTTCACTATCTGTATAATATTCTAATTCATTGTTTCCCCAGCCTGGATTTTTTCCGTCTGTTCCACTATTTCCAATATTATAATTCCAGTTATTCATATTAAGTGATGTTCCATTAAATTCATCACTCCATACAAGCTTATATGCTGTATTCTTTTTTTCTGCTGCATGAACATTTTTTACATTTGCCACCGGCATGCATGTAACAACCATCGCTATTGCTAGAGTTGTACCTATTACTTTGTTCATTAATTTTCTCATAATGTTCTCCTACTTTTAAATTGTACTTCTATGTTTTTATTTTGCTCTTAGCATATTTTTTATTATAGAACATATCAAAAGATTATTTTACTTTTCTTACTTTACTCCATTTTCCATATACTTTAGTACCATTCACTACTTTATAAGCTCTGACTCTAACATAATATTTCTTATTTGACTTTATTTTTTTGACAATTACAGTTGTTTTCTTTGTATTTATAGTTTTTACTTTTTTAAATTTAACATTCTGTGCCACATTCAACTGATAACCTGAAACTTTAGCTATCTTTTTAATTTTGATGACAGCTTTTCCTTTCTTCTTTACGGCTGACTTTATAACAGCTTTTTTTACTGAAGGCATAGTAGTTATATTATTATCTCTATTATTATCTCTATTATTATCTCTATTATTATCTGTAATATCCTGTTCAACCTTATGTGGTACTGACCATTTTGCAGTCAACTCAATACTGCCTCTAACTCTCATAGTGTTAATTGCTTTCTGATTATCACTTGTATACCAGCCTTCAAAACCATTTTCTCCGGCATATACACTTGGGATTTCAAGAGTTTCACCATCATAACATGTAAATGTACTCATTACTTTATTTTCATCTTTAAATGTAACTGTATGTATAGGCACCTCGCCTTGTTCAGTCCATGTAGCTGTATTTCCACCCTGATCGCTTGTTTTCTGATAAGCTCTTACATAATCCACCTCCATTGTCGCAGGTAAAGTGTTATATGTAGGAGTTGTTCCCGGAAGATTTCCACCTACTGCCACATTTAAAAGAAAATAATAATACTTAGATGCTTCATCCTTTTTATCTGCACTTGTAACATCAACTGAAAAATATAATGTATCATCTACAAAATAATTTATTTTCTTATCATTCCATTCAACTGCATAAATATGCCACTGTGTTTTATCGTACCAATTATATGCTGTATACCTTGCATTAAGCTGTCTTGCAATATAATTTGGACTATATGCATTACTTTCTCCACCTGTATTCCAATGAAAAGCTCCCTGTGCGAAATTATCTGTATTCCATGCTTCTAAAATATCAATTTCCCCACACCATGGCCATCCTTTCTGATCAACTCCAAGCATCCAGAATGCCGGCCACACACCTTTTAATGATGGAAGTTTTATTCTTGCTTCCATACGTCCATATTTAAAAGTCTGTTTTCCTGCTGTCTTGATTCTTCCTGATGTATAATTATATCTATTAAATTTCTGTTCTAATGCTGTAATCTTTAATGTTCCATCAGATACATAGACATTATCTGTTCTGTTTGTGTAATACTCTTTTTCATTATTTCCCCAACCTGCATTTGATCCTCCATTTCCTAAATCATATGTCCAGTTGTCTGTATTAAGAGCTGTCCCATTAAATTCATCACTCCATACGAGTTTGTAATCACTTCCTGCAGTGTCTGCTTTAACCTCTGTTGTATTAAACTGAACTGCTGCACTAGTTAATACCATTGTAAATGCTAATGTTCCAGTTAATAATTTTTCTTTAAACCCTTTCATTCTTTATTTTCTCCTTTTCCTAATTTTATATTGTATGCTATCTGTAAATTTCATCAATAAATAGCCACTATACCAATTTAAATATACCACATGAAATTTGTCATAAAAAGTATTCACTTTCATTTAAAAGTACTCTTTTTTTAGTTTTTCTAAAAACGTTTTTACTTTTTCCTTCTTTTTAATTATTTTGCCTTATTTTATCAAACCTTTTATACACGTTATATTTTGAATTTTTATCAAAAAAATGAATAAGTTTTTTTATTTTAAACTTACCCATTTTCTCATTTTATAAAATTTTTTTATTATATTTTTTTAACTTTAATTGTCAAATTTATTAGGGAATAAATGTGATATGTCAAGGTAATCAGGTATGCCTCTCTGATATTTAACAACCGGCTCCCCTAAAATTAAAGGATATGCATAATCAATAAATTCCTGTGTAACATTATTTCCACGTTCATTTATCCATTCTCTTGGTACATGTTTTACAAGTCCTGCTACATTTTCAACAGGTGTCTCACCCATATCTATTGAATAAGGCTCATTATTTTTTCTAATAGACGTAACCATTATTCCTGTCTTTCCTTCAATTGCACATTTAACTGCATGTCTTCCTAATCTAAATGCTTCACCTATATCTGTAATTGATGACATATGAGCTGCACTTCTTTGTAAAATATTTATTTCAACTGAACGAACTTTAACCTGAATATTTTCTTTTATAATATATTCAAGACATTTCCCTGTTCCACTTAACTGACTGTGTCCAAATGTATCTTCAACAGCATTTGTCGCACTTATATAATTTCCATCTGCATCTTTTATTCCTTCTGAAACAGCAACTACAACGTTATTATATTTATCCATAGCAGCCTTTACATCTTCAATAAATTCATCTTTATTAAAAGCTACTTCCGGCAAATAAATAAGATGCGGTGCATCATTATATGTGTTTCTTGCCAATGCAGCTGCTCCTGTAAGCCACCCTGCATCTCTTCCCATAATTTCCACAATAGTAACACTATTAATTGGATATATGCTTGTATCATGACCTATTTCAAGTAATGTTGATGCAATATATTTAGCTGCTGAACCATATCCCGGAGTATGGTCTGTTACGCATAAGTCATTATCAATTGTCTTAGGAATTCCAATTATCTTAATATCACTTCCTATTGCTAATGCATATTTGCTTAATTTATCAACTGTATCCATAGAATCGTTTCCACCAATATAGAAAAATGCATCTATTTCATATTCGTCAAATTTTTTAAAGATATACGCATATGGTGTATCATCCTCTTTATAATCAGGCAACTGATAACGACATGACCCTAAATACATTGAAGGTGATTTTTTTAATAATTCTATAAACATAGGCGTTGTCTCAACTTTATGTGTCAAATCCATAAGTCTTGAATTTAAAAGTCCCTGAACTCCATTAATTGAACCATATACTTTATAAAATTCTTTACTATCAATAGCTCCCTGTATAACTCCTGCAAGACTTGCATTTATTGCTACTGTTGGTCCGCCCGACTGGGCAACTAAACAATTTCTCATAATTTCCTCCTAAAAAGTCAAACTATTTCTAGTATAAACGAATTTGTGACAAAAAACTATATCTATATTCAGAACTTTTTATTTTTATTTGCATAAAATACTAATGTAAACATTAGAAAGATGGTGTATAAATGAACTGCACAAACTGTAATATGCATTCTAACCAAATACCTCCCTGCAGATGTGGCAATCAGGCACGAATGAACAATATGTACCGTGGTCGCAACCAAATGCATGGAAATATGAATCAGCCTTGTTCTTTATGCAAAAATGCTGGTCCGGATAAAAAAGGCGATAAACATGATAAAGAAATGAATTCATGCCCTTGTCATAAAGATGGTTGTGACATAGGAACTGATCATGTTGATAAAATGAATCCGGCTATGGCATTTGTTCCATGGCAAAAATGGGGTGAACTTTTCGATATGTGTGATGCATTTGAATGCGGAACCATATTTAAAGATTTAAATAAACCATGGAGGGGTAGAAATGAAGAATAATGCAAATCGTTTAAAACTTATGAAAATAATTAATCAGGCAAGTTTTGCAATGGATGACGTAAAATTATTTTTAGATACTCATCCCAGTTGCTCTGAAGCGATTGAATATTATAAGAAAGTTAAAAAAATAAGAATAGATGCCGTAGATGAATATACAAGGGAATTTGGTCCCATTACAGCCTACGACGTTGATGTTAAGGATTATTGGAATTGGAACGATTCCCCTTTACCATGGGAAGGAGGTAATTGCTAATGTATAGTTATGAAAAAAGACTTCAGTACCCGGTAAATATAAAATTTAGGAACCCCAAAATTGCACAGGTAATAATATCTCAGTATGGTGGTCCTGACGGCGAAGCAGGCGCTGCAATGCGTTATATGTCACAAAAATATGCTATGTCTAATCCTAAAGTTGCAGGACTTTTAAACGATATCGCAACTGAAGAACTTGGACATTTAGAAATAGTTGGAACCATTGTTCATCAACTTACCAAGGATCTTCCTTGCAACGAGGTAGACACTGCAGGGTTCGAAAAGTACTACGTTGACCACACTTTAGGCGTATGGCCACAAGCTGCTGGAGGCATCCCATTTAATGCATGTGAATTTCAATCAAAAGGCGACCCAATTACTGATTTATTTGAAGATATGGCTGCTGAACAAAAAGCGAGAACTACTTATGACAATATTTTGACATTAGTTAAGGATAATGAGGTTGCTGACCCAATAAAATTTTTAAGAGCTAGGGAAATTGTTCATTTCCAACGTTTTGGTGAAGCTCTCAGAATGGTTTTAGATGATTTAAATAATAAAAAGAACTTCTATTTATACAATCCGGCTGGTTGCAAATAATAAACATGCATCATAATCATAAAGCTAAAAAAACCACTTCATTATGAAGTGGTTTTTAACTGGCCCACAAGGATTCGAACCTTGAAAATGCTGGAGTCAGAGTCCAGTGCCTTACCATTTGGCGATGGGCCATTGCTCTTGCAACGGAAATAATTTTATCATAAAGCAGTAACCTTTGCAAGCACTTTTTTACTTTTTTTATATTTTTTTAACTTTGCTCCATTTTCCATACACCTTTTTATTATTGCTTAAGGAAAATGCCCTTGCTTTTACATAGTATTTTTTTCCCTTTTTCATTAACTTTAACTTGTATGACAATTTAGAGCCTGACACCTTTTTGTTATTCTTAAACTTTTTATTTGTAGAATAACATAGCTGGTAACCTGATGCACTATCAATTTTCTTTAATTTTATTTTGGCTTTATTTCCATTAACTCTCTTAATACTTACAATCTTAGCCTTTTTTAATATATTTTTATTTTCTGTGTCATTTTGTGTAGCACATGTTTCAACATTATTTTTTATATTTTCTTTATCAGTTGTCTTTTCTGTAGCACTCGCTTTAGTTGTCGTTACTTGGGAAGATGTTGTTCCAAAAATATCTTCTCCATAATTGTCTCCTCCTGCTGCAAATACTGATGTAGACATTACAATTGTCAAAACCATTGTTATCAATAAAGTTTTCTTTTTCATCATTTTCCTCTTATTTTTCTCTTAATTTTTATTACTATGTTTTTTAACTTTCTCTTCCAAAAAGTTTTCCGCATTTTATCCACATAATTTAAATATTCTGCATTATCTGTTTTGTATGTTGCGCCATTTCTTTCAAATTCTTCCAAAACGCCCACAATCCAATCAAAAGGAACTTTTTCCTTATGAGTTCTATTATCGCCACAAATAATGTAATATTTCCTTTTCACAGCTATTATTCTATGTAGAACATACTCTCCTGTAGGTCGTTTATATAACGGAATATCATTCTCTTTTAAATTAGAATCAGCCGGAACAATTTTCACCAAATCTTTTTTATTATGTAACATTGGCATCATACTGTCTCCAACTACTGTCGCGACATAGAAACCTTTTTCTTTAATAATATCTTCTATTTTCTTATCTTCCATACTACAGTGTTCCATCCTTCATTGCATCATATGCAACAGCAGCTGCCTCCTTTGAAATATTACATCCCATTTCGTATATCGGAATCTCATTAACAATTTTATCAACATATTCTAATGTCTTGCTCATTGCCATAATATCTCTTGGTCTATACACCTGGTTCATAAGATGCTTAACTGCATTCTCCTTTGTTGCTTTTTCTATATGATTTTCCTTAGCCTGATGCAAGAAACAAATCCCGGCAAGTTTTGCTTTCATATTAGTTGATAAATGATGCTTTCCATCCCAAGGCGTACCATACGCATATATTCCATCTTCCCTAAATTTAATTAGCGGCTTGTCATCATTTATCATAGTCACTCTGTCTCCAAAGCAATCTCTCCATAATTTAGCATGAGTTGATTTTCCTGTTCCACTTGGAGCCGAAAACATATATGCCTTTCCATCAATTTCAAGCACACTTCCATGAACTAGAATAACCCCATAATCAATCGCTTTTTCACAAAACTTTCTATATAAAGCTATAAATTCCAAATAGGATTTAGGATAAGTCTGATCATCTTCTGACTGCATCTGTTCGAATTCCAAATCCTTGTCTGTAGCCTTTATTACAAACTCCGGTTTTGCTTTTTCAGCTAAATAATTAATACAATTATCATTAAAATAAACACCTCTTGTTTCTACTCCGACAGGAATATCTCCGAATTTATATACTTTCATCAAATCACCATACTTTCCCAAACCACCTACTACTATTGCTTATTATTTCCGCTGTCCTGCAAGATAATTTGCAAACTGTTGCGCTGTTCTTCCTGAGATACCACCATGGCTTAATTCCCACTTATTTGCTTCAGCCTTTATCTCTTCGTCGCTCATTGTAACTCCAGCTCTTCTGCATAATTCTACTGCAATGTTAAAGAATTCCTTCTGACTTGGTTTAGAATAATTAATTGTCACACCAAATCTGTTTACAAGAGAAAGTTTTTCTTCCATTGTATCTGATTTATGCATTCCGTTATCCACCTGGACATCGCTTCTGTCATTCCATGTTTCCTTAATCAAATGACGTCTGTTAGATGTTGCATATATTAATACATTTTCCGGTTTTGTTTCAACGCCACCTTCTATTACAGCTTTAAGGAATTTATATTCAATTTCAAATTCTTCAAATGACAAATCATCCATATAAATAATAAATTTATAATTTCTATTCTTAATACTTGCTATTACATTTGAAAGGTCTTTAAACTGATGTTTATAAATTTCAATCATTCTAAGACCCTTGTCATAATACTCATTAACAATAGCCTTTATACTTGTTGACTTTCCTGTTCCACTGTCACCAAATAAAAGACAGTTGTTTGCCTTTCTTCCTTGTACAAATGCTTCTGTATTATCCACAAGTTTCTTTTTCTGAATTTCATATCCTACAAGGTCATCCAATGCAACCTGTTCCATATTATTAATAGCATGAAATTGTAATTTGCCGTCATTGTCACTAATTCTAAATGCCTTATTAAGTCCAAACATTCCTACACCATAATCTTTGTAGAAATCAGTAACACATGTAAAAAATTCATCTTCATTTTTTGTATTTTCCAATTTTTCACTTAAGGCTCTAACCTTTTCGCTCACATTTTTATTGTACATTAATTCAGGTTTACCTATAGCCTTATAATTTTCAATTCTTGAAAAACAATCAATTCCAAGTTCTTCTTCCATAGGTCCAAAATCATAATCAAACAATTTTTTGAACTGCTTAAAATCATTTTTTGCGAAATAATTTACACTTCCATCACTTGCTCCTACCTTTTCACAAGTCAAACTAAATGGATTTTCATTTGTAATAAGTAAATATGTAAGATAATTATGCCATAAATTCTTATCAAACGCATAATCTGTTGAAATTTCAAGAATTCTCTTTATCTGATGATATATTCTCGTAATAATCTCATCCTTCTTGTAATTCTCACCCTTATATTCTCTTATAATATTACTCAATTCCATTAATATCGAATCTTCCGGCATATTTCCGTAAATTAATAATTTTGAAACTATGTTGTGCATATCTATCGCCTCTTTTTATTATATTTTTAGTAACGTCGGAACCAAAAGTCTGAAACACACTTATTTTGGTTTTCCAGAATGTCTTTACTTCCGGCTAATAACTTTGTTTCTGTTTTCTGAATATTATTTCTCCAGTTTCAGGATTCATTCCATCTACAATAGCTAATGATTCTAATTTAATTCCTTTATTTCTTATTATTTCTCCACCTTGCTGGAATCCTTTTTCAATAGCAATTCCAATTCCTTCAACTGTAGCACCCGCGTCTTCGACAAGCTGAATTAATCCCTGAAGTGCACATCCATTAGCAAGGAAATCATCAATAATTAATACATGATCTTCAGGTCCTATATATTTCTTTGAAACGATTACATCGTAAACTTTCTTATGAGTAAATGATTCTATTTTAGTTGAATATACTTCACCATCAATATTAATACTTTGTGCTTTTTTAGCAAATACGACCGGTACATTAAAATACTGTGCTACAATACAAGCAATTCCTATTCCTGAAGCTTCAATTGTTAACACCTTATTAATATTCTTATCTGCAAATAATTTCTTCCATTCTTTTCCCATTTCATTAAATAATTCAATGTCCATCTGATGGTTTAAAAAATTATCAACTTTTAATACATTGCCTTCTTTAAGTATTCCATCTTGTCTGATTCTTTCCTCTAATAACTTCATATCATTCATCCTTATGATTATATTAAATTTCCATGATATCATATCACGAATTTTATCGTCTTATGGACGCTTTATATCACTATAACACAATTTTATATGCACTGCATCTAATAATTTAAAAGAGACCGATTGTTTTATAACGGTAATTCATTACCATTAAATACAATCAGTCTCTTATTTAATAGTTATTTAGTAAACTATCCAACTTAATCTTAGAGATTTCCGTGGAATGTTCTGCTAATAACATCATCCTGCTGTTCTTTTGTTAACTTGATGAAGTTTACAGCGTATCCTGATACACGGATTGTAAGCTGTGGATACTTTTCTGGATGCTGCTGAGCATCAAGTAATGTATCTCTAACTAATACGTTAACGTTAAGATGATATCCGCCTTCCTCTGCATATCCATCTATTAATGAAACTAAATTATCAATCTGTTTTGCACTTGCTGCCATTTTCTCTACCTCCTATTTGTTTTTCTCTTCTAATAATTTTATCCTGGATTCTCTAAATCCCTGTAACACTATTTTTCTAGCCGCTACAGCCATTTCTTTAGTAGCCGGCTCTATATCCTTTAATGGATAATCAATCCCAAGCTCTGCATACTTTGGTTTAGCCATATCATGATATGGTAAAATATCTAACGCCTTAACCATCTCAAGTTTTCCTATAAATAGACCTAACTTATAAAGATATTCTTTGTTCATTGTAATATGCGGAACCACAACATGTCTTATCCATATTGGAATCTTTTTATCATTAAGATATTTTGCAAATGCCAAAATATTATCATTTGGCTGTTTGCACAACTTTTTGTGTTCTTCCGGATTAATGTGTTTTATATCCAGCATAACCAAATCGGTTACTTCAAGTAATTTATCTACTTTTTTCAGATTTTCCGGATTATCAGGTCTAAATGTTACACCTGATGTATCCAGACAGGTATGAATTCCTTTTTTATGCACTGCGGCAAACAGTTCCGTAAGAAAATCTATTTGTACCATTGGCTCACCGCCTGTAGCGGTGATACCTCCGGTTTTATAAAATGGTGCTTTCTTTTGATATTCGTCAAGAAGTTCCTGAACAGTCATTTCTGTACCGCCCTCCATAGTCCATGTGTCCGGATTATGGCAATATGCACATCTCATTGGGCACCCTTTGAAGAACACTACAAATCTTACGCCAGGTCCATCTACTGTCCCACAGCTTTCAGTTGAATGAATTATTCCTGTTGTCATTCTGAATCATTTCCTTTTATTTTTTATTACTGCTGTAACTTGATAAGATCGTCGATATCAAGACCAAGTTCGTCAGCGTCAAGATCACCTGTGAATACGTCACAATCTTTTCCAAGAGCATCTGGGATGATTGTGAATGTATCTGAGATACCATCTCTAGCGTTTTCAAATGGAATCTTAGCTACAGATGCAAGTGATGAAACTGCACCATGAGTATCTCTTCCGTGAAGTGGGTTAGCACCTGGAGCGAATGGCTGTCCAGCTTTTCTTCCGTCAGGTGTGTTACCTGTATTCTTACCATATGTTACGTTTGATGTAATTGTAAGAATTGACTGTGTTGGGATACTATCTCTATATGTGTAGTGCTGTCTTAAGTAGCCCATGAATTTGTCAACAATCATAACTGCAAGGCTATCTACTCTGTCATCATCGTTACCATATTTAGGGAAGTCACCTTCTACTTCATAATCTACTGCTAATCCGTCTTCATCTCTGATTACTTTAACCTTAGCATATTTCATAGCTGAAAGTGAATCTGCTACTACTGAAAGTCCGGCAACACCTGTTGCAAACCATCTCTTAACGTGAGCATCATGTAATGCCATCTGGATTCTTTCATATGAGTATTTATCATGCATATAATGAATGATATTAAGAGCATTTACATATACTCCTGATAACCATTTCATCATATCTTCGTATCTTTCCATTACTTCATCATAATCAAGGTATTCTGATGTGATTGGTCTGTACTTAGGTCCTACCTGAACCTTAGTCTTTTCATCAACACCACCGT
>OGYE01002092.1_pt1 | contig 12491 bp, 9 predicted proteins | sample 1576471 | NCBI WGS metagenome assembly OGYE01 (sample SAMEA3541532, study PRJEB24748) | human gut metagenome | biome: human gut; feature: human-associated habitat; material: faeces | place: China | collected 2012
GGTAAATTCAGTCGTTTTGCCCGCAATCAGGAAGAGTCCATTGTTTACAAGCCTTCCGGGGTGAAGTAGGCGAAGTCGGTGGCTATGGTGCCGGGGCGGTTCTTCAGGGCGGCAGAGAGGAGGAAGCGGGGGCGGGACTTTTCGGTATCATTCAGCAGGGGGGTGTGGGCGATGGCTTCCAGAAAGGGGATGAAGTGCTCCTCGCTCTGCATGGGCGAACCGATGGTATAGAGGTACTTCTCGGCCAGTTCGGCCAGTAGCAGGTAGGCGGGTTTGTCGGCTTCGGCGCGCTGCATTAGCAGGTGCACGGCTTCGGTGCGGGCTTCGGCAGGTGCATGGGGGAAGAGGGAGAGGTAGTTGACGAGGTTTTGCTCCATGAAGCCGGGATTGCGGCTGCGCAGGGTGTCGGCGAAGGACATGCTGTCCCAGAAGTGTGCCAAGAGGTAGGAGGCGCGTTCGTGGGGAGTGCGCAGGGTTGCGGGGATGGCAGGCAGGGGCAGGTCTTGTGTCTGATTTTGTTGTGCGTTCATGCTGCCACTGATGGCGGTAAGCATGAGGCATATCAGAAAAATTGAAAGTCTGTCATTCATTTCTCTCTCTGTTGGTTTAAGAGCCTGTTTAAATTTTGTCCGGCATTTTCAAAAGAAACTGAGTGAAAACTTCTTTAAGCAAAATTTAAACAAGCCCTTGAATGTCCGCTGATTATTTTTCTACACAGCGGATGAAGCAAGCATCACAACCACTTTGTGCCGTACTCACCCCATATGGGAAAAAGTCAAAGGTGAAGTAGTTGAAATCCCACGCTATTATATTTTTATGACCCTCTTCTTTCTCCTCATTTCTCGAATATTTATTAAGCCAATAAATTGCTCCCGGCCTCATATATATATCATAAAGGAGAGGCGTGTTATCTGCTACTGTCTCCGGTAAGTATGTATTTCGACCACCGGAATACCTTAGTACTCCAACTTCTCTTGCATAATCTGTACCATAATTCATATCATTATGTTTTCTATGACCATATCCAGAAGCTCCAATAGGGAAAAACAGGTTCTTTCCATTTCTTTTATTGTAGACAAAGCACCCCCGCATTCCACGCTGGGTATTTTCATAATCGTACCCATAGACCTCTGTTATAAGATCCAAAGTTTCTAGAGATTCATCTCCATATAACACTCCATATCCTTCCGCTATATCTTCTCCTTGGTATAGAGCTAAAAAATCTTCATAAGAAGCTATACGGGCATTGGAAATTTGCGGGTCATTAAAAAAGGGCTCCGCTATAGAAGTATCCCAAGGTTTAAAGTCGGGAGCTGTTATAGCGCTCCATGTAGTTTCTGGTTTATTTTTCGTGTCATTGGTGGCAATCAGTAAGTTATTTGAATCATACTCAAATTTATCCGGTGTTATATAAATCCAAGGAGTTTCTGAATTTTTATTGCACATTGCATCAATCGGTTGGTCTAAGTTCAGGAATTTGAACAACGAGCCTTCTTCCAAAGGAGAATCTGTTTCCTTCGAACTTGTCCGTAGATTATGGGCATGCCACTTGGTTCCTGTTCCATCGAATAAGTCATCCGGAGCATCTCCTTGTCTGACGAAAATCAGATGATAACAAGTATAATTGTGATATTCTACCCGGATAATGGCATAACGGTTTTCCTGCGGGCTGCAGGTTCCATTAAATTTGATACGAAAATCTATCGTAGAACCAGTCTCTCCTCCGATGGTATCGGTGGAAGCTCTTGTTTCGTCACTTAATGCAATAAAATTGTCTGTTCCACAATATACATACGCTTTCCAAGGGCCTTCTGAAGCAAATGTTTCAAATTTCTCTGCATTTTCTTTAGGAAGACGTTTCAGCTGTACGTGAAAGTCTTTGTCGTTGTCATGGCTACGCCAAACTCCCTTAGGATTGACTATACGCCGCACTTGATAAATGATAGGATTTTGATTATTCGCATTGTCTTCATTTAATAGCGGATTCCCACTGAAATCCGTACCATCTGTTGATATTTTGCTACCATTCGTAAATGTTACCACTATTTTTACCTCTGATCTGCGTTGATAGGCCACGTATGGATTATTTCCGGTGTAACCGGTTGTTTTAATTAATTGTTTGGCACGGGTGTACATGGGTAATTGGACATGAAACACACTGTCGCCCTCATTCCTTACAATACATTTTCCATCACTATTGCCTTGATTGTCAAATGTCTCATACTCTTTGCTCTCACCTGGCATAGGCAACGTCTCGCCATCAGGTATGTACTCACGTTCTCCTCTTTTATGATTTTTGTAATAGGCCTCGTTGGAATCTGTTGTTACATTCAAATCTTTTGTTTGTCGAAGTGATAAAAAACCATTCCACTGATTTTGGTATGATAAATCCATCTTCTTCCAATAGACAAAATCCGATGCAGGATTATTTGGACTCCATCTGTTATCTACGATTCGTGCTTCTATCTGTTTTATTTTTTGTCCCCCCGTTCTGATTTTAAGTGGAAGCATCATTGAGTGATTATACAAATAGGATATATAATAAGGGTTGGGAACTTCGATACCGGGTTCAGGTTCTTCGTATTCGATGTGCCAGTCCACATCGTTGGCATATTTGTTGAATTTCAGTGTCAGTTTGTAATGGTGGTTACGCTCGGCATCATAGTTGTCAGTGATATTTTTACCCAGCATGAAGCGGTAAATGATGTCACCGTTGCCCACCCGGCCGTCAACATTGGAAACATAGTAGGCTTTTACTTCGATGTAAGTACCATAGGGCTTTTGGTCTTTATAGTATTTATCTCCGGGCTTGTTGTTCAGTCCCGGTGCATCCAGTTCTTTATCATCATTTGCGTCCTGTCGTTTGTCTTTTCCTTCTCCCTGCATGTTTTCATAGAAGAAGAGTGCCTCGTTGGTTTCTCCATGGGCCAGTTTGGCATACTCCGCTTTCTTGCTGTCATATTCCGCTTTCGCTACAGAGACTCCTTTTTGGGCATTGTCGATGTAGTAATAATACGATTGGCCTTTCGTGATACGTGCCGGCCAATGTTCATCGTAGTTTGTTCCTTCGGCATACGTAATGCTTTCGCCATCTGCCATAAGGTCTCCATAATCTTCAATGTCATCATTAGAATCCGTGTTGATGGTGCTTTTCTTGCCTAGATAGCATTCCGTAGGTATGTCCTTGATGGTAACTGACTTGAGGTATATAAACACATTCTCGTGAAGGTTGGAACCGTCGTATGCAATGGTTACTTTGGAAGCGGCACGGCGTATCCAGGCGTGCAATTTGACGGATGCCCGGTTTATAACTGCCACTTCATCGTTCTGCACGCTTCCTGTAACGGTGAAATAGCCGAACATCTGGTTGTTGTTGGCTACTTCATCCTTATCCCATTGGAGGGAAATGCTTTTCAGGCCGTCTGCGGTTTTTATGGCTTCGGAATATTCCTCATTCGTAAGCAAGTCCTCCATATTGGCCACCGCATAAATCCGATAGCGTCCGTAGGGGATTTTCAGTTTGAAGTCGGCATGGGGCGTCTTTGCTTCGGCGGGAGGAAGATTCGAGTCGGGATTGTTATCCGGTCTGTCTTTATCTTCCGACAATTGATATTGCCCTTCGCCTGTTCCTTCGGTAAGCGGATATGACTTCAGCAACTCTCCCTTTTCATTATACAGCAACACGCACAAGTCCTCGGTATTCTTTATCACATTTCCTGCCGTACGCGTATTTCCATTCAATGCAGGAGTAAGGGGCTTGAACTTCACGGTTGCGCTGACGAGGCTTTCGCCTTCGCCTGTCTCGCCGCCGTTGTAGAGCGGGTCGTCCTGGCAGGCGGTACTGCCGAGGAGCAATATGCACAAAAGTATGTAGGTCAAAAAGTTGCGTTTCATATCCGTTGCTGTTTTTTGTATGTATGTTTTAAGAATGAAGCCTTCCGGTGTTTTTCCAGGCGAGGGAGGCTCCTTCGGTATTTAGCGTTTCTTCGGGTCGCCTTTCTCGTCCAGCCCGAATACGGGGTCGAGCACTACTTCCCAATAAGGTTCTACGTCCACTTCCCACTCCAGTTCCGCCTCGGAAAGGTTCTTGAAATTCACCTTTACCTTGACATGCGTGTTGCGGAAGAGCGAGGCCAGATTCGGCAATGTGGCGGTGTAGCTTCTTGCCACTTTAGGGCTGTCCGGAGCAGTCGTCTCTTCATCAAAGCCCTCTTCCGTGTGGATGGTCACTTCGTACTCCTGCAATTTCAGGTTTGCGTCCTTGCCTTGTGCCAATGTGCCGTCGCTTTCGGGCAGGTAGACGGGGGTGGTGAATTTTGCTTCTTCTCCTGCTTTGAGGGAAGATACCTCTATGGCCTTGCTGAATGAATAGGCGAAATCTCCGTCCTCTTCTCCTTCTTCGTGCTGCGGCACTTCGTAGTCGGTCAGCCATTGATATTGGGTCGCTTCGCTTTCCGCCTTTTCCGATTCCGCCACCATCCATGTTATCCAGTCTTGGGCGGTACCTTCTCCGGGCAATATCGCTTTGGAAGGATTATCCTTGTCTCCGGTATCTGCCACCCAGTATTTTCCGCTCGTGTCTTTGTTGGCGTGCGGCATCAAATACATCCGGTCTTTGACGGCTTTTTTCAGGCTGAATCCGGTCACGTTGATGGCCCGTTTCGCGGTTTTGCCGAATGCGAAGGAGAACTTGGTGGCGGCGCGTACCACGTACAACACTTCGGGCATGCCTTGGTAAAAGCCGTTTGAGAAGTCTTCTTCGTGCGCCTCGTCCTTGGGGGGAATCGTTATCTCGTAGACTGACGTCATCGGTATGCCGTTTCCCGCTTCGAGGGCTGCGGCATATCGGTAGCCGCCGTCTTTGTCTCCCAGTCCGAAGACATAGCTGTCTACAGGTGCTTTCCCGTTTGCGTCGGGCAAGAATGCACCGGTGCTTGTGAAGTTTAGCAAATTGCCGTTCGTGTCCTCCAGTCCGTTGCAGTTGGCCAGCAGGTAGATGCGTTTCTGACAGTCGGCTTTCACCCGGAAAGTGTACTCGTCCGAGAGTTGTATGTTCGTCTCGGTGATGAGCCGGTTTTCTTCCACCTCCCATGCACTTGCGCCGGCCGTATCGTCGCTCGCTTTCGAAGCGATGACGATTCGCAATTGATTGATGTTTTCGTCATCGGGGGTGCCGTCGGCACGTGTGGAGGCTCCCACTACGGCTGTGTGGAAAGCCAGATACACGGTGTTGTCCTCCTCGGCGGGTGGCTGCTGGACAATGGATTCGTCGTTGCACGAAGTTGCTCCCAGTAAGCCGCAGAGGAGGCAGATTCCGATGATATGTCGATGCTTCAATTCCATTTGAAAAGCTGTTCTTGGTTTGTTGAAAGTCGTTTGCCGGTAGTCCGGTTTTTATGTGTCGCGCATGCCGTAGTTGTTACAGTTCCACGTCATTGATGCGTACCACCCAATCGTTTACCACAATGCATGTATTCAACCAGCTGTCGTTGCCGTCGTTGTTCTTCAGGAAGAAGAAGAGGGTCCAGCGGCTTTCGCGGTCCAGATACTCCTGGTCGCCCATGTCGTAACGGTCGCTCTGCATCAGCAGCAGGTATTTATTGAGGGGAATGTCTATCACGGTCGCTTTGTCGGCATGCCGTTTAACTACCAGCCTGGGAGAATTCTTGGCCATCAGGCGCGGCACGCTCAGTTCGGCGTAGGCCACTTCGATGGGTTCGGGTGCTACGCCGGGTACTATAACGGATGCTCCTGTCCGTGCCTGTCCTTTCACCCATGGGGTGTAGGTGACGTCGGTCACTGGCAGCAGGTCGTTGTCGTAGTTGAAGAGGGTGTTGTCGTCCGTAATCTCGAAGTCGAAATCCTCGGCTTTGACAATGCCTCCCGCCACTTGCTGCAGCACGATGCGTATGCCGTTGGTGTTCTTCATCATCTTTACCGTACCTTCGTTGTAAGACTCGGCCGTTTCCATGGTGAGTTCTCCCCAAAACATATCGTGCAGCAATTTCCGTTCGGGCAGGCTGAGGCAGTCGGCGTTCAGCCGGGTCTTGAGTTCGGTGCGTTTGGTACTTGTATTTACGGTGAAAGAACTCTTTTCGCATGCGATTCCTCCGTATGCCACAAAATGGTATTTGCCGTCAGGCAGGTCAAGCTTCATCCGGTAGTTCTCGTCTTGCAGCTCTGTTCCGGTCACAATCTTGGTATCCACGTAGTCGTCATTCTCATCGTAGATATAGAGGGTGAGGCAGTCCACTTGGTTGGGGAACGCGTTGGCGTACTCCATGTTGTAGTCGTAGACGAAGCGCAGCGATACGCCGTGCAGACACGGGTCGAGGTCTTCAAAGATGCGCTCGCACGAGGATAAGGCAACGGCTGCCAGCAGGGCGACGAGCACCCTGCCTGCGAACCTTGAAAATCTATTTCGCTTATTGCTTTGCATACTTGTTGTGTTTTTAGAATTCAATGTCGTTTATGCGAACCACCCAGGGAAGCACCTCGACAGAGAGCTTCAGGTAGATGTCGCCCTTTTCGTCCGGAGTTCCGGGGTCGACGGGGTCGGGGTCGTTTTCGCTAAGGCGCGGATGGCCAAGGCGGTTGATGTCGACCACAGACAGTTTATACACGTTGTTGCGCACCACGGCAAACTCCATCGGGCCCATTACGCCGTTGTTGCCGTTGTCGTTGTGACGGTTCCAGTAGAAGTAGTAGCAGTAGTAGCCTGCACCGTCATTCTCGTCCCTGCTCGACTGGTAGAGGGTGAACTGATGTTCATTGTTGGTGGCTACTTCCTTGAAAGCCGACAAAGCGGCTGCATCTTTGTGGTCCTTTTCATTATACCATATATTCCACATGTAGTCGGGGCTGCTGGCATCATCGCTATAGACGGTTTCTGACGGAGTATTTTTCGGTGTTCCGAATACCGCTTTCTTGAATTCCTCGTTTGCCGTTGCGTCAAGTGCGGCTTTACGTACTTCTGTCCAGCTTACATAAAGTTGGTTGGAATAAGCGTAAAGGATGGCATCGGCGTCAGAATCGCCAGTTGCTCCGTTGATAGCGTCTTGCAATGATTGGGGAGCATCTGTTGTTGCCTGGATTTTTCCTTTAAACACGATGCCGGTACTGATGCCGTTCTCCTGGTTGTTTATGCCGGGGATGGTGTTTTCGGTGACGTAACGCCAGATGCGGTAACCGTTTCGCGTGTGGTCGCTGTTCCATTCGTCATCGTTATCTTCTTCATTTTGGTTGTCGATAACGTCTTTGATCAGACTGGTGTACCACTGGTCGCGGGCTGTCTCGTCAATACTCCAAGTGTTGTTTTCCTGGTGTCCGAGGCAGAAATTGAAGTAGTCGGCAAAAGGATAGCTTGCGTCGATGGCTCCGTTCTTTTGTCCGGCATCGGTGTCTACTACGAAGTTCCAGTTTTGTCCGCTGTCGTATTCGGTTCCGCAGATTTCCACGTTGTCGGCCAGACCGTCATCGGATACGCGGCGCAGGTAGTAGAAATGCTTGCTCATGTTAATCAACGCCATCTTGTTCAGTTTGACTTTTAGCGTAGGCTTGTTGTCTTTTTCTGCTATGACGTATGTTTGGTCCTTGCTGGGACTGCCGTCTTTGAAATCGAAGCGTGCCACGACACGTTCCACATGGATATTTCCGATATTTCCGATTTCGGTGCCGTTGCTCAAGGTGTTTTTGCCCGAGAAATCGAAGGCGTTCTTTTCATTCGTAAAGTTGTCCCAATCGGTAAAATTCTTCGGAATATACTTTTTTATGTCTTTGCTGCTTGCCGTGGCCATCAGGAAGCCTGCCTTGTGGTCGTTTCCTCCCCAAACAGCTGCTCCTTTGACAGTTCCGTCAGGCTCTTCTTCAAGAGTGGCAATCTCGTCAATCCATTCGCTGTCGGCACCGGACTTTTCGAAGATTTTTTTCAACTCCATTGTCGGATTGCAGAATACATAAAGATTGACTTGGTCTTTTCCGGTCCCAAGTGTCCCGCTTCCATAGTAAGCGGCCAATGCGGATTTATTGATTTTCTGGGTGGTGTTGACGATTCCTTCACGCACTACCGGCAATGAGTTGTGTTCGCCGGCGGCGATGAAGTTGTTGTTTGCATCCGCCAATACAATCAGGACACCATTCACCTTGTTCTCATAATCCTTTCCTACTTCCGTGCCGTCTGTACTGGTTCCATAATCGTCGTCGGAATCGGAGTCGGTCGAGCTTCTTGTATTTTTCCCTCCCACGGGCAGTTGTATGTTCACATTCATGTATACGGCATCTTCGGGATGTCCCGGGTATACTTCCGGTTCATTGCTGCCGTTCAGTTCGTTGCCGCTGCATCCTGCAATGGTGCACATTGCCAGCATACCAATGAAAAAAATACTCCAGTTCTTTCTTTTCATAGCGTATAATTTATTAAGAGTTTATTTATATTCGGGTGTTATGTTTTTGTTGCTTTCTTTCCTTTATTCCGCGTCTTCCGCCAGTTCTTGTCTTATGCGGTCTATCTGTTGCAACGCGTCTTCCGCCTGTGCCACTCCCTGCTGTAGCGCTTGCTTCAGCAACGGTTGGGCTGCGTCATAGTTCTTCAGCAAGGCGGCGTGTATGCCGCGTGCGTAGACGGCTTCGGGAGCATCTCCCGCCTTGCCCAGATAAGTCTCGGCTCCTTTCAGGTCGCCGAGGCGCAGGGCGGTGTTGGCGGCGTTGAGGTTTGCCACGGGGTCGTCGGGGAACATGCGCACGGCGGTTGCGAAGGTGGCGTTATACTCGTCGCTGCCCGGTTCCATCTCCTGCGCAACGAGGTACATTTCGTTCAGGCTCAGCTTCTGGGGCTGGTTCTTGAGCAGGTGCCTGATTTCTGCAAGGTCTGTATAGGCACGTACCTCGTACTGTACGGCATAGTCGGAATGACGCAGTCCGGGATAGACTTCGCTCAGCAGGTAAGCATAGTCGGCGGGATAGGCCGCCTTGATTTTCCGGTCCTTCGCGTCAGGGTCCAGGTCGCCGCGTATCAGTGCCAGAATGCCTTCTCTGTTCTTCAGCTGCGAGGAGGTCACGAAGCGCTCCAGTCCTTCCCAGTCTTCGGGCTCGAAGCTGGTGGTGAAGAGTGATTGGGGGAAGGCGTACTGCTTGCGTACATATTCTTTCAGGGTTTCGGTACGTCCCTTGGCCAGGCGTATGTTGTTGCTGTACGACCCTTCGGGCGAGGCGTACCCCTTGATGCTGATGCTGATGATCTTGCTGTCCGCATCATTCTTCACGGCGTCGATGGTAGAGAGAATCTTCTTCAGCTCCTCCGGGTTGCGTCGGTAGTCGGGATGTATCTCGGTACGGTTCACGGGGAAGTCGATGTAGGCTGAGCCTTCAATCCGGTTGATTTTCTGCTCGGCCTTGGGGCGTATGTAGGCGTACGCGGGTACGAAAGGTGTCGGCACGCGCTTTTCCAGCCGTAGCTTGCTCAGGGGCGTAGCGGTGCTGGTCAAGGGGGCGTCGCAACATCCGCAAGTGGTTTCTGTGGCGCTGAGCCGGGCTCTTCCCATCCACTTTTCGTAGGGCACCGTCACGCGGTATTCTATCAAATCGCGTTCGCCGTTGCGATAGAGCCGTTCGGTGTCGGAGGCGTTTCGCAGGTGGTGGTAATAACGGTTGCGCCCCGCGATGCGTACGGCGGGCAGGCTGAGGCTGTCGTCTTCAAGGGTGAGCGAAGGGGTGAACAGTACTTCACGGTTGCTTCCTTGCTTGAGTGCGGAGATGTCGAGGTCCATCGCCACGAATAGTTTGTCTTCTTGCTTTGAGACGGCCAGGTTTTGTACCGCTATCTGTCCGTCCGTCAGTGTCTGGCCGTCAGCTCCCAGTGCGTAACATAGGCATAACAAGCCAGAAATCATTTTCTTAGCTAATTTGTTCATAGTGTCCATAACCACCGGATGAATTTAGAATGTGTATACAAGGTTTACCGCGGCCTTGGTAGGACCGACATAGTGGTGCGGTTTGTCTTTCTCGAGTTTTGTTCCGCAGTTGGCGCAAGGGTAGGCGTCGAATCGCGTGTAGACATATCCGAAGCCTATTTCGGCTTCCAGGTTCCAATGCTTGTCCAGAATCCAGGAATACCCGTATACCGCGCCCACGCCCAGGAACCATCCTTGGTAACGCCGGTCGGAGAGTTTGGAGAAGTCGCTTCCCAGAAAAGAGAAGTCGTTTTTCAGCCCGCCGACGTTGTATTGGCCTCCGAGCAGGTGTGCTCCCACGAAGTGTCCTGCCCATCGGTCGCAAAACCAATAGCGAGCTTCGGGTTGCAGAAGCCAATGCTTCCACTTCCGGTCGTGCGAGAGTGTCCATCCGTTGTAGTTGACGGATACGTCGAGCGTCCATCTGTCTGCCAACCCGGTTTCCACGCCTGCGTTCAGTGTAGCAAAGGCGTCGTATAGCAAATCTGGACCCCAAGACGGCGCTCAAGGTGCTGACCCTCTCGGCCAAGATCGTGGAGGAGAACCACCTGACCACCATGATGATCACCCACAACATGAAGGATGCCATCAAGTATGGCAACCGCCTGATCATGATGTATGAGGGCCACGTGGCCGTGGACGTTTCCGGCGAGGAGAAGAGGCACCTGACCGTTGAGCAGCTGCTGGAGCTTTTCAGCAAGGCCTCCGGCTCCGACGAGGCCGACGACAAGCTGCTGCTGTCCTGATCTTCTTTTTATGATACCCCAAAGTTATCAACAGAGTGAATCAAGCGAGACCTCTCCGGAGGCCTCGCCTTTTTGTGCGGCCCTTTCTATGCAAATATGCATAGTTATATGAATATTATACGCTGTATACGGAATGCTGAAATATGCAGATATACGGAATATTATGAATATAACATATAATTATGCAAATATGCAAGAATAAAATGAATGAGATATACAAAACATACATAAGATACGCTGTAAAAAGAATTCCAATTTGTATGTTTTATCAATTGAAATTGCATAATATTCGCGCTATAATACAGCCATCAATCAACCCCCGGAGAAAAGGCGGAAGCGGTCTTATGATACTGTTTCTCGGTGGTTTCGCAACCATTTGTATATGGGGTGGAAACAGGTCGAAGATCCGGGGAGTGGAAAAAAAGAGATCCGACGAGCTCATGTCGGAGTACCCGGAGCTTGTGGATAAGCTGACGCTCTATCTTGGAGCAGGAGTCACGGTCAGAGGTGCATTTGCAAGGATAGTGAAGAGTGGCAGGGAAGATTGTGCCGGTACGGATCAGAGCGGGAGTGTCCTGACCAGGGAACTGATTTATACGCTAAATGAGATCCAGGCAGGAGTATCCGAGAGTGAGGCTTACTACAACATGGGGCACAGGATAAATCTGCCGGTGTATATAAAGCTCATGTCGCTTTTGTCACAGAATGTGAAGAAAGGCACGAGAGATATATTGATCATGATGGCGGGCGAGGAGCAGAACGCAATGCAGACCAGAAAGGAGATGGCGAAGAGAAAGGGGGAGGAAGCCGGGACAAAGCTGCTTCTTCCGATGGTGGTTCTGCTGGGAGTGGTCATGGTAATAGTCATGCTGCCCGCAATAATAAATTTTTAAGATAATAAGTTTTTAAGGAGGAAAAATGTATGAAGAGATGGGAAGATTTTATGGAAGATGAGTCAGGTATGGGAGTGGTCGAAATAATCCTTATAATGGTGGTCTTGATCGCGATGTGCGTCATATTCAAGCAGCAGATAACTTCTCTGGTGAACAACATATGGAACTCGATCAACAAGAGTGCAAAGAAGATATATTAAGGGGGAGCTGTATGAGAAATCAGGGACATGTAACGGTTTTTCTGAGTATAATCCTGATCTCCATGCTGCTTCTGGGGCTCTCCGTGCTTGAGATGGCGCGGATAAGAATGGGCAGTGCCAAGGCCGCAATGGCGGCCGAGGGCGCAGCCTGTGATGTGAAGGCGGCGTACGACAAGGAGTTGTTTGAGGAGTATCATCTGCTGGCGGTCGACAGCACATTTGGCGGACACGGTGAGGGAAAGCTTGAGCAGATGGCGCAGGATTATCTGGAATATACTCTGGAAAATGGTCAGGGCGACAATATGAGCGTTGAAGATGTGGCGCTGGCAGAGTGCAAGGGACTTCTGGAGAATGACTGCGAGAATATGAAGCTGCAGATAACCGACCATATGAAGGTGTACATGGAGGAGAAGGGAATAGAAGACATTCTTGAGATGATAACATCCGGGGATAAGGCCATGGAGGATGCTTCTGGAGCTGTGGAAAATGGTAAGAATGAGTCGAATCAGGATGAGAGCAGTTGGAGCGGTACGGATCCTAGAAAAGCGCTGAAAAGCATCCTGACAGGCGGACTTCTGAATGTTGTCACGCCATCCGGGCGGGTGGTGTCAGATCAGGCATACGATCTGGATGGCTTTCCGTCAGACGGACAGGCGGAGGCTGGAACCATGTGGTCAGCAAAATCAGCACAAAGCAGGCAACGCA
>OGYE01002100.1_pt1 | contig 12463 bp, 9 predicted proteins | sample 1576471 | NCBI WGS metagenome assembly OGYE01 (sample SAMEA3541532, study PRJEB24748) | human gut metagenome | biome: human gut; feature: human-associated habitat; material: faeces | place: China | collected 2012
GCGCCAGCCAGGGGCCGGCAATGGCCAGGAGGCTCATGACGACGACGATGGCCAGGCCCCATAAGGCCAGGCGGTTCTTCTTCATCTGCCGCCAGCCCCGGTCGCGCAGGGTCTGGGGCGGTACATAGGGTTCCGTCCGGTCAGCAGCCGTAAGCGGTGTAAAATCCATCATCAGCCCTCCTTCTTTCCATCCATGGTGATCCGCGGGTCCAAGAGCGGATAAATGACATCGATGAGTAAATTCATCATCATGATGAGGAAACTGTAAAAAATCGTAATGCCCAAGATGACCGTATAGTCGCGGTTATAAATGCTGGTGACGAAGTGGCGTCCCAGGCCGGGGATGGCGAAAATCGTCTCGACGATGAAGCTCCCCGTCATGAGGGCCGCCGCCAAAGGGCCGATATAACTGACGACAGGCAGCAGGGCGTTGCGCAGGGCATGGTGGCAGATGAGGGACCGCGTGCCGATGCCCCGCGACCGGGCCGTGCGGATATAGTCCTGACCCAGGGCGTCGAGCAGGCTCGACCGGGTCAAGCGCATGATGAAGGCCGTCGGCTGGGCCGCCAGGGCCAGGGCCGGCAGGATGACGTAAGCCGGCCCCTTCCACAGGGCCGCCGGCAGGATGGGCCAGGTAAAGGCGAAGAGCTGGATGAGGACCGCTGCCAGGATGAAACTGGGCACAGAGACGCCCAGAGTGGCGCCGACCATCAGGGTGTAGTCGATCCAGGTATTCTTATACCAGGCCGCGGCCATGCCGGCCAGGACGCCGGCACCGATGGCCAAAAAGAGGCTGATGAGCCCCAGCTGGGCCGATACGGGAAAGGTTTCGGCAATGATATCGTTGACGGTCTTGCCGGGATACTTATAAGAAGGTCCCAAGTCGAGGACGGCTGCATGGCGGACGTAATCGACGTACTGGGACCATAAGGGTTCGTCGAGGTGATATCGGGCTTCGACGGTTGCCATGACGGCCGGCGGCAGTTTCTTTTCCTGCGTAAACGGGCCGCCCGGGATGGCATGCATGAGGCCAAAAGTAATGGTGATGATCGCCCATAAGACGACACAGGCGCCGGCCAGGCGCTTTGCAAGGTACATGGCCAATTCAGGTTCCTTCCTTTCCAACATAGATATTATTCATTATAAGGCTGTGTTCCCATCGTGACAAGTTGTAATACCCGAAAAGGCGGCGTATAATAAGAAGTTAGCACGTTAACAATCCATACGAGAAAGGTGATCGCCGTGAACTGGAAATTCTGTCTGGCCATTCTGACCTGTAACGTCGTCTTCATGTCTTCAAGCTATACCATGCTCATCCCCTTCCTGCCCATGTACCTGACGCGGGAACTGGGCGTCGATGCGGCCTCGGTCAACATCTGGTCCGGTGTCGTCTTTTCGTCGACCTTCCTCATCAGCGCCATCATGGCGCCTATCTGGGGACGCATGGCCGACCGGCGGGGCAAACGGCTCATGGCCATCCGCGCCAGCCTGCTCTTGTCGATCAGCTATTTTCTCGGCGGCATCGTCACATCGCCCCTTCAGCTGACGTTCATGCGCATGTTCCAGGGCTTCGCGTCGGGCCTGTGGCCCATGGAACTGGCCATCATGACCACCTATGCGCCGCCGAAGAAACTGGGTATCTGCCTGGGCATCATGCAGGGCGCCCTGACGGCAGGCGGCATCATCGGCCCCCTCTTCGGCGGCATCCTGGCCGAAGCCTTCGGCATGCGCATGTCCTTCTTCCTGGCAGCCGGCGCCCTGTTCCTCAACTTCGTCGTCCTGGTCTGCTTCATCAAAGAACCGCCGACGGATACGACCTCTGCAGCCGATCAGCCGGCAGGTGGAAGTGAAGGCGAAAAAGTCAGCCTCTGGAAGATCCCCGTCATCCGCCTGATGCTGGTCAGTGCCGCTTTGGTCCAGGTCGTCATCCTCATCGTCCAGCCCATATTGACGACATACATCTCCCACCTGGCCGGCGAGCTGGACAACCTGGTCTTCATTTCAGGCCTCATCTTCTCACTAGGCGGTTTTTCCAGCGCCATTACGGCACCGCTCTGGGGGCGCTTCGGCCAGCATCACGGTTTCGTCAAAGCCCTGCGCCTGTCCCTGGTCCTGGCGGGCATTTTCTTCTTCGTCCAGGCCATTCCCGACACGCTGTACGCCTTTGCGGCCAGCCAGTTCGCCATCGGCCTCTTCTTCTCCGGCATCTATCCGTCGATCAACGCCATCCTGGCCGAAAAGACCAGTGCCAGCATCAAAGGCCGCGTCTTCGGCCTGATGTTCTCAGCCCAGCAGGTCGGGGCCATGGGCGGCCCCATCCTGGGCGGCGTCATCGCCACCTTCCTGGGCATGAAATACGTCTTCCTGGCAGCCGGTGCCCTGCTGCTGTTCATCAGTATCGCTGTCCAGCGCAAAGCCCGCCAGCTCCACGAAGCCTAGCCCCGCGTGCCGCGGTTATGGGTGTAATTGGGCAGGAGCTTCGGCGACAGGATGTCGTCATCGACGCGGGCTTCTGCCCGTTCTTCGTCGAAATGGCGGACGTGGTCCAGCGTCCCTTTCCCAGGATGGGCCGTCTGGCTGTAAGACGCCGCTTCCGTCCCGGCAATGCGGCCGAAGACGATGATATCCAGGAGGCTGTTGCCCATGAGGCGGTTCGTCCCGTGGATGCCGCCGACGTCTTCGCCGGCAGCGTAGAGGCCGGGTATCTTCGTTTCGCTCTTGGCTCCGATACAGATGCCGCCATTCTGGTAATGCAGGGTCGGATAGACCAGGATGGGCTGCTTGCGGATATTGATGCCGAATTTTTCATACATGTGGATCATGGCCGGCAGGCGCTTTTCCATGGTCCCTTCGCCGTTGATGAGGTCGACCATGGGCGTGTCGAGCCAGACGGCCGGCCCGTGGAGGGCATAGATGCCCTTGTCCCGTTCCTGACATTCGCGGATGATGGCCGCAGCGACGACGTCACGCGTTTCCAAGGGATGGAGGAAGGCTTCGCCGTTCTTATTGACCAGCATGGCCCCGAGAGAGCGGACCTTTTCTGTCACTAAAGCGCCGTAGATCTGCGGCGGATAGGCGGCGCCTGTCGGATGGTACTGGATGGCGTCGGCATAGATGAGGGGCACGCCGGCGCGGTAGGCCATGACCAGGCCGTCGGCTGTCGAACCGTAGTGGTTGGACGTCGGGAAGCCCTGGTAATGGAGGCGGCCGGCACCGCCGGTTGAGATGATGACGCTCTTGGCGCGGACGACGTGGTATTCCCGGGTATCGAAATCGTAGAGGACGGCACCGGCCGCCTTCCCTTCGCCGTCGAGGAGGAGTTCCACAGCCGGTGAATATTCGACGACGTCGACGCCGGCATTGCGCACTTCGTCGCGGAGGACGCGCATGATTTCCGCCCCTGTATAGTCGCCGCAGGCGTGCATACGCTTGCGCGACGTGCCGCCGCCATGGGTCGTGACCATGGAGCCGTCGCTGTTCTTGTCGAAGAGGACGCCCAGCGAGCTGAGCCACTGGATGGCTTCCGGCCCGTGGAGGACGAGTTCGGCCAGCAGTTCCGGCTTGTTCTTATAATGGCCGCCGCCGATGGCGTCGAGATAGTGGGCCGCCGGCGAATCACTTTCCTTGTCGGCTGCCTGTATGCCGCCTTCGGCCATGCCCGTATTGGCATCGCCTATGCGCAGTTTCGTCGCCATGAGGACCTTGGCGCCGTGCCGGGCCGCTTCGATGGCAGCCGCCGCACCGGCGCCGCCACCGCCGATGACCAGGACATCCGTTTCGAACTGGATATGGTCCAAGTCGACGTCGGCCGTATCCATGCGGCTCTTGCCCTGCAGCAGGGCGGCCAGTTCCTTCGGCACTTTATCGCCTTTATTGGGGCCGACGGACAGGACAGCAAAGCCTTCTTCATGGTAATCCGGATGGTACTGGCGCAGGAGTTCCCCCTTCTCTTCTGCCGTAAAGCGCGGCAGTTCTTCAGATAAACGGATATTCCGCGTAGCTTCGACCCGCGCCTGGGAAGCCCGCATTTCTTCTGTATAAATCATGATCGTCCCCCTATTTCTCGATATCCCGCGATTCATATAAGCGGCGCAGTTCATCGTCACCGGCTGCCATCAGATGCTGGACGTCGGCCACGAACTGGCCTTCCCGGATGGCCCGGACGCGCTGGTCCAGGTGCTTGCTCTTCTTGGCGATGTACTTGCCCATGAGGCGCCGTGCCAGGAGGCCGACGGCACCGTGACTGATCTTGGCCGGGCAGCTGGCAGCGCAGATGTTGCAGCAGACACAGCGGAAGGATTCCTTGGCACAGCCGGCATAATCACCGCGCTGGGCCAGGGCGATGTACTTCATGACCTGGATGCCCTGGGGACAGTTCCGCGTACAGGCGTTGCAGTGGATGCAGTTGTAGATTTCCGGATAGAGCTGGCCGACAACGTTGCCGGCTACGGGCAGGTCGTCCATATCGTAGGTTTCTTTCTTGATAGGAAACGATTCCAGGCGGCCGACGCACATACCGTCTTCGACCTTCGTCTGGCAGGCCAGGGCCGAATGAGTCTCCGTCTGGCCCTGCAGGCGGTAGACGACGGCACAGGCCCCGCAGAACCCGCTGCGGCAGCCGCAGCCGCGGACCAGGCGGAAACCGGAATATTCCATGGCCCGCATGATCGTCAGATCTTCAGGGACCGAAAACTTCTTGCCCAGTAAATAGACCGTTACCATTTTCATAATGATAAAAACTCCTTTGTGAATGAATGGCAAAAGGGCTTGTCGTACACGACAAGCCCTTTTTTAGTTGCTAGTGGCTAGTTGTTAGTGGTTAGTCCAGTACTTCCAACAGGCAGTCACCGCTGATGATGGCCTGGCCTTTGGTGGCGTAGATTTCACCGACTGTGCCGTCGATAGGCGACGTGATGGTCGTTTCCATCTTCATGGCTTCGGTAACGACTAAGGGTTCGCCTTTCTTGACTTTCTGGCCCTTGGTGACCAGGACTTTGACGACAGACCCGGACAGGGTTGCGCCGATATCGCCGGCTTTGTCGGGGTCAGCCTTGCGGCGGGTGACGGTCTTCATGTCGACGCTCTTATCCTGGACCTGGATTTCGCGTTCAGCACCGTTGAACATGAAGGTAATCGTGCGGACACCACTGTCATCGGGATCGCTGATATTGATGAGAGTGATGATGAGGTCCTTCCCTTCTTCGATTTCAACGTGGACTTCTTCGTTCTTCTTCATGCCGAAGAAGAAGGTCGGCGTATCGAGGACGCTGACATCGCCGTATTTCTTGACCGTTTCGTTGAAGTCCTTGAAGACCTTCGGATACTGGCAGTACGCATTGATGTCTTCGTCTTCGTGTTTATAACCGGCATCGGTCAATTTCTTGCGGATGGCTTCGAAATCGACAGGAGCCAGGCTCTTGCCCGGACGTTCCGTAAGGGGTTTCTTGCCTTTCAGGACGATCTTCTGGAGTTTTTCCGGGAAGCCCTGATAAGGGATGCCGATGCGGCCTTCAAAGAATTCGACGACAGACTGCGGGAAGTCGAGGACGTCGCCTTTATCGTAGACATCCTGTTCCGTCAGGTTGTTCTGGACCATGAACAAAGTCATGTCACCGACGACTTTCGACGACGGCGTGACTTTGATGATGTCGCCGAACATCATGCTGACCGTGTGGTACATCTTCTTGATTTCGTTCCAGCGGTCGCCGAGGCCGACGGCTTTAGCCTGCTGGCGCAGGTTGGAGAACTGGCCGCCCGGCATTTCATGCTGGTAGACTTCCGTATTCGGATAGGCATCGGCTTTGTCGACGCCCTTATAGTACGGACGGACAGTAGCCCAGTAACGGGACATTTCTTCCATGGCATCGACGTCGAGGTCGGGCTGGCGGTCCTTGCCGCTCAAAGCGTAGTACAAGGTGCTCATGCTCGGCTGGCTCGTGCCGCCGGCAAAGGCGGAATAAGCGACGTCGACGATGTCGACACCGGCGTCGATGGCGCGGTCATACGTGCAGACGGCGTTGCCCGAACCGTCGTGCGTATGGAGATGGATGGGCAGGTCGACGGCATCTTTCAGGGCCGATACCAGGCGGTAAGCGGCTTCCGGTTTCAAGAGGCCGGCCATATCCTTGATGGCGATGATGTTGGCGCCGGCGTTCTGCAATTCCTTGGCCATGTTGACGTAGTATTTCAGATCGTATTTATCGCGGGCCGGGTCGAGGATATCGCCAGTGTAGCAGAGGGCGACTTCGGCGAGCTTGTTGTTTTCGCGGACGGCCTGGATCGTGCCATACATGTTGTCCAGGCTGTTGAGGCTGTCGAAGACGCGGAAGACGTCGATGCCGTTCTTGGCCGACAGGTCGATGAAGTTCTTGACGACGTTGTCGGGATAGCTCGTGTAGCCGACGGCATTGGCACCGCGGACGAGCATCTGCAAGAGGATGTTCGGCGCTTTCTTGCGCATCTGGCGCAGGCGGACCCACGGGTCTTCATAGAGGAAGCGGTAGGCTACGTCGAAAGTAGCGCCGCCCCAGCATTCATAGGAGAAGAGGTTCGGCAGTTTCTTGGAAGCTGCTTCCAGGACGCGGAGCATATCGATGGAGCGGACGCGCGTCGCAAACAGGGACTGATGGGCGTCACGCATGGTCGTATCGGTAAAGAAGACTTTCTTCTGGTCTTTGATCCACTGGGAGAATTTTTCCGGTCCCATGGCATCGAATTTCTGCTTCGTCCCATCCGGATACGGGCCGGCAACAGGCGTCGGCAGTTCCAGGGCTTCAAATTCCGGTTTGTCCTGATGGCCGGCGTCGGCATAGCCGTTGATGGTCGTATCGCCGATGTATTTGAGGAGCTTCGTGCCGCGGTCCTGGACGACGGGCAGGTTGAACAGTTCCGGATGGTCGTCGATGAAGTTGACGTTATACGTACCGGCGATGAATTCCGGACTCTTGAGGACGTTGATCAAGAAGCCGATGTTGGTCTTGACGCCGCGGATACGGAATTCCTTGAGGACGCGGAGCATCTTTTCAGCTGCTTCCTTATGGGTCCGGCCATAAGTCGTCGTCTTGACCAGCAGCGAATCGTAGTACGGCGTGATGATGGCGCCGGTGTAGGCATTGCCGCTGTCGAGGCGGACGCCAAAGCCGCCGCCGCTGCGGTATACCATGATCTTGCCCGAATCAGGCATGAAGTTGTTCATCGGGTCTTCCGTCGTGATACGGCACTGGATGGCGTCGCCCAGGCAGCGGACGTCGTCCTGGGACTTGATGCCGATTTCGTCGCTGTCGAGGGCGTAGCCTTCGGCGACTTTGATCTGGGTCTGGACGATGTCGATGCCCGTGATCATTTCCGTAACGGTATGTTCAACCTGTACGCGCGGGTTGACTTCGATGAAGTAGAATTCGCCGTCCGGCGTAACCAGGAATTCGACCGTCCCGGCGTTGACGTAATGGACGTTCTTCATCAATTTCAGGGCTGCGTTGCAGATTTTCTGGCGCAGTTCGACAGGCAGGGCCGAAGCCGGAGCCGTTTCGACGACTTTCTGATGACGGCGCTGGATGGAGCAGTCACGTTCAAAGAGGTGGATGACGTTGCCGTGTTCGTCGCCCATGATCTGGACTTCGACGTGTTTCGGATTGACGATGCATTTTTCCAAATAAATTTCATCGCTGCCAAAAGCCAGTTTGGCTTCCGATTTAGCGCGGTCATAAGCATCGCGAAGGTCTGCCATGCGGTCGACCATACGCATGCCGCGGCCGCCGCCGCCGTTGACGGCCTTGAGCATGATCGGGAAGCCGACCTGCTTGGCGAATTTTTCGACTTCCGCATAGTTCATGACCGGGCCGTCGCTGCCAGGGATGTACTGGATACCGGCCTTCTTCGCCTGGATACGGGCGTTGATCTTATCGCCAAACATGATGAGGTGTTCGACTTTAGGCCCGATGAAGATAATGCCTTCTTCTTCACAGCGTTTGGCCAGGTCCGCATTTTCAGACAAGAAGCCGTAGCCCGGATGAATGGCATCGACGTCGTGTTCGTGAGCAATGCGGATAATATCTTCAATATCTAAATATGCATCTACCGGTTTTTTACCTTCACCGACGAGATACGATTCATCTGCACGGAAACGGTGCAGGGATAACGAATCTTCTTTGGAATAAATAGCTACAGTACGGATTCCCAGTTCATTACAAGCCCGGAAAACACGAATAGCAATTTCTCCGCGGTTGGCAACTAAAACCGAACGAATTTTTTTCATGAAAATACCCTCCTGCTTAGAAATATTAAGTCAAGACCGGTAAACGCACAGATGTCCACTCCCATACATTCACCGCTTTCTTCATTATAACAAAATAGGAAAACATTACAAGGGACGGCACACTTTGTCTTTATAAAAATACTGTATACAAGTCATGTTTCTCCGCCCTTTTCGCCGTTTTCCCGGCTTCCCCTGTTTGTCACCTTCATGATGATGATTGTCCCTTCATATAAGACAATCATGGGAACGGCAATGCACGTCTGCGTGAAGATATCCGTCGTCGGCGACACGACACCGGCAAAGACGAAAGCCAGGAGGACGAAGACGCGGCGCTTGGCCCTGAGCATGGCCGGCGTCACCAGGCCCAGGCGGGACAGGACCAGGAGGATCAGGGGCAGTTCAAAGCCCAGGGCGAAGGGCAGCAAGAAGGCGATGAAGAAAGACAGATACGACGCCAGGGAGAACATGGGCTGCAGGGAAGCCGTGGCAAAGCCCATGAAGAACTGGACCGCCGCCGGCAGGACGAAGAAAAAGGCAAAGGCCGAACCGCCATAGAACAAGAGCAGTGCCGACGGGATGAACCACAAGGCCGTCGTCACTTCCCCGCCGCGCAGGGCAGGCCGCAGGAAGCGCCAGAACTCGAAGCAGTGGATAGGCAGGGTCCCGACGAAACCGGCAAAGGCGGCGATCTCTATATAAGAAAAAAAGACTTCTGCCGGATTGAGGAAATACAATTTCCCGGCAGGAGCCGAAATGACGGCGATGATATCTTCAGCATATATATAGGAAATAATACTGCCCACCAGCCAGGCCACGAGGCAGACGATGATGCGCCGCCGCAATTCCTCCAGATGGAAAGTAATAGGAGCTCGTTCTTCAGACATGGGATTTTCCTTTCAGGTGTATAAAAGGGCTTGTCTTATGACGACAAGCCCTTTTAAGTTGTTAGCGGCTAGTTGTTAGTGGTTAGCAGATGGCTTTAAATTTAAACCTTTCTCTGCAAACTACAAACTCTGTACTACAAACTAATCATACATAATGTACGCGCGACGGGTCGTAGCGGTCTTCGCGGGGTTTTTCTTCGGCCGTAGCCTGGGGATAGCCCATGGCGACGATGGCGAACGGGGTCAGGCCCTGAGGAACGCCGAGGGACCGGCGGACGAGGACTTCGCGGGCCTTATACGGGGCGACGCCGAGCCATACGGCACCGAGGTCGAGGTGTACTGCTTCAAGCAGGATGTTTTCGACAGCTGCGCTGAGGTCGAGATTGATGAAAGCCGGAAAACGCATGTTTTCATCGCGGGAACAGACGACGATGGCCAAGGAAGCACCGGCAGCACAGCCGGCATAGGGACTGCAGTGGGACAGGTCCTGGATGACCCGTTTGTCGCGGACGACGTAGAATTCCCAGGGCTGCTGGTTCCCAGCCGAAGGAGCGGCCATAGCGGCGCGCAGTAACTGTTCTATCTTTTCATCTTCTACCATGGTCGGTAAAAATTTACGGATACTCCGTCTGGCAAAGATTTCGTTCATGTGAATCGACTCCCTCCTATAATCATATGTCTATTTCATTATAACATATCTAGATAGAAAGAAAAAGAAGTTGTCTTGCGATAGTGGTTCGTGGTTCGTGGCTCGTGGCTCGTGGCTCCCTTTATAGGGGAGCTGTCAGCGAAGCTGACTGAGAGGTTAACCTCTCCTATCAGGAGAGGCTTCCATCACGAAGATTAAAAAGAGGCTTGCCGCTATGCGACAAGCCTCTTTGCTTGGTGCCGAGGGAGGGACTTGAACCCTCACGGTGTTACCCGCCTGATTTTGAGTCAGGTGCGTCTGCCATTCCGCCACCCCGGCATATCTCTTGTGCCCGGCACATCGTGTTTCAGTGCTTGGCACAAGAAGAATTATACCATAACTAACGGAATCGTCAAGTATTTTTTTTGAAAATTTTTACGACTTAATGGCCAGCCGGTACCTTTTCTTCCGAATCTTCGGCTACGACCATTTCTTCTTCTTTCAGATGAGCGAAGTATTTCTTCGTTTCGGCGACGACGACGCCAGACAGGCCGATGAGGGCGATGAGGTTCGGGATAGCCATGAGGCCGTTGACGATATCAGCCAGGACCCAGATGACGTCGAGTTTGATGAAAGCGCCGCAGGCGACGAGGGCGATGAAGATGATGCGGTACGGCATGATGCCTTTGACGCCGACGAGGTATTCGACGCAGCGTTCACCATAGTAGTTCCAGCCGAGGATGGTCGTGAAGGCGAACAAGGTCAGGCCGACGCAGAGGATGATGCTGCCGTAGGTCGGGAAAGCCATGGTGAAAGCCGCATTGGTCAGAGCTGCGCCATTGACGTCGCCCATCCAGGCACCGCTGACGACCAGGACCAGACCGGTCAAGGTGCAGATGATGATGGTGTCGATGAAGGTACCGGTCATGGAAATGAGGCCCTGTTCAGCCGGCCATTTCGTCTTGGCCGCAGCGGCTACGATAGGCGCACTGCCCAGGCCAGATTCATTGGAGAAGACGCCGCGGGCGACACCGTTGCGCATAGCAACCAGTACCGTGGCACCGAGGAAGCCGCCAGCTGCAGCCGTCGGTGTGAAAGCGCTGACGATGATCTGTTCGACAGCAGCCGGGATCTGGTCGGCAAAGACGACGAGAAAAGCGACCGTGGAAACGACATAGATGACAGCCATGGCCGGGACGATTTTGGAAGCGACGCGGGCGATGGACTGAAGGCCGCCGATGGTGATGGCAGCGACGAGGATGGTCAGGACAATGGCCGTGTATTCGACGGGGATGCTCGTCGTCAGGCGCGTGATTTCAACGATGGAATTGACCTGAGCGAAGGTCCCGATGCCGAAGAAGGCGACGAGGACGCCGAAGAAAGCGAACAAGAAAGCCAAGGGCTTATATTTTTTGCCCAGGCCGTTTTCGATGTAGTACATCGGGCCGCCGGCGATATCACCGTTCTTGTCGACCGTGCGGTATTTGACGGCCAGACAGCCTTCGGCGTATTTCGTAGCCATGCCGACGAAAGCGGCCATCCACATCCAGAAGATAGCGCCCGGGCCGCCGGCATGGACAGCCGTAGCGACGCCGACGATATTGCCTGTCCCGACCGTAGCGGCCAGGGCCGTGCACAATGCCTTGAAGCTGTCTACGTCACCTTCACCCTGGTTCTTGGCCGTGAAGATGAGCTTCAGCGCTCTCGGCAGGCGGAAGACCTGGAGCAGATGGAGGCGGATGGTCAGCATCAGGCCGGTGCCGATGAGCAGCACCAGCAAGGGCGGACCCCAGACAAAACTATCAATGGCATTCAACGTTTCTAACATCTTTCATACTCCCCTTTTGTTATGGTAATTATAATGACATGAAAAAAGACCTATCATCATCACTCTGAAGATAGGTCCTAAGGGTCGCAGAAAAAGAAAGGTCGTTCTGCCAGCTCTGTCCTTTTGCCTGAGAGATTAGGAATCGCTTCCTTGCACCTTCGGCGCCCAAACGGGACTCTCCAGAGTCGTGTCCACACACGGTCCCACCCCCTTGCGGGGGCACCTGAGAGTTTGACTCCGTCGGTAGGCTTTGCCTTCTCCCGTGTGTTTCGTTCACGCAATATGTATGATGTGATTGTTATTATAAACCGGCTTCTTAAAAAATGCAAGCCCTTTACGGAAATTTGTCCGTATTCAGCGAACTTTCTTTACAAATCTGTGTCAGAAAAGGCGTACGGCAGGAGCTGGTCCATCGTGACGACGCACCATTCCCCTTTCAGGTTGGCCATGATGACCCTGGGGATATGGAATTCGGCCATGACCTGCCGGCAGGCGCCACAGGGCGAACAAGGGCCGGGCGTATCGGCGACGATGGCAATAGCCGTAAAGTCCCGCTCCCCTTCGGATACGGCCTTGAAGATAGCCGTCCGTTCGGCACAGTTGCCCAGGGGATAACTGGAATTCTCGATATTGCAGCCGCCATAGACCTTCCCCGACGCGGCCAGGACGGCGGCGCCGACGGGAAAATGAGAATACGGGCTGTACGAATGAGCGCGGTAGGCTTTCGCTTTTTCTATGAGTTCTTCATCAGTCATAGTGACAGACATCCTTTCAAGTGGTCCATGACCCGGTCGGCCGTCTGCTGCCATTTGAGCGGTGTCATGGCGATATGACCCTGGCGGATGCAGGCGACATCGCTGTCGTCGGGA
>OGYE01002101.1_pt1 | contig 12462 bp, 7 predicted proteins | sample 1576471 | NCBI WGS metagenome assembly OGYE01 (sample SAMEA3541532, study PRJEB24748) | human gut metagenome | biome: human gut; feature: human-associated habitat; material: faeces | place: China | collected 2012
GGTCGTAACACTCGGCGATGTACTTCACGCACTCGTCGTAAGGCGTCCGCGGAGTGAGGATCTCCGATTCGGGCGCGTCGATGGGAATGAACTTCTTGACCAGTACGATCGGTCCGTAGTATTCGAGCAGGCACTGGTGGTAATATCCCACGAGGAACCACGCTTCGCCCGCGTAGCGGTCGGCGTTTTCCTGCGAGACTGCGGGAACTTTGTAGATGTTGTCCAGCAGGTAGAAACAGTAGCGTATGCCGCGGTAGATGTCGTAGTTCGTGCCGCCGCTGGTGCAGTTCGGGGCCCAGCGGCCGAAATAGGTCAGGTTGGCGTTCTCCTCGCCGTAGAGCAGGCTCTTGCTCGAAAAATAGTAGGTCGTGCCGCGCGCTCCGGTGATGAAGTCGTCGCCGGCGAACTGGTCGGGCGACCAGTCGTACCCGATCAGGTTGGGCATGTAGGTCTGCATGTAGTAGCGGTAGTTCTCGGCCTGCTCCTCCGTTTTCCAGATATCCTCTTCGGTGGCTTTGCCTTCGGGCACCACGTCGAGGTAGGAGCAGGAGCATAGCAGCAGCAGTGAAAGTGCGAAGATTATCTTTTTCATGGTCTTTTGCTGTGTTTGGGTTAGAAATTGAACTGGAATCCGAGGTTGTACGTCCGCTGGAGCGGGTATCCCAGGCCGTTGCCCGAACCCTTTTCGGGGTCCCAGTACTTGAACGGGGCGAAGGTCAGCAGGTTGGTTCCCGAGACGTAGACGCGCATTTTCTTGTAGGTGTAGCCGATCTCGGCGGTCTTCAGGCGCAGCATCTTGCCGTTGCGCACGTAGAGCGTGCTGGCCTTGGTGTTGTTGTTGTTCCACAGCGGCGACAGGCGCGGGTAGAGAGCCTTGGGATTGGGGTCGTCCTCGCTCCAGTGTTCGTCGGCGATCCACTGCATCAGTCCCGAACCGGGCGTCGCGGCTGTCGCGAAGGGGTGGTAGTTGTACATGAGGATCGACACCTTGCCCTGTCCCTGGAAGAAGGCCGAGCAGTCGAATCCCTTGTATTTGAGCGAAAAGCCGAATCCGTAGATGATCTCCGGGACGGTCGGGTTGCCCGTCCAGCACATGTCGTTGTCGTCGATGATCTTGTCATCGTTCAGGTCGCGGTATTTCACGTCGCCCGGGCGGATGGGGTAGGTCGTGGCGTAGATGTCCTGCGAGGGCGAGGAGGCGATCTCTTCCTCGTCCCTGAAAAGCCCTTCGGCGATCAGGCATTGGATCGAGTTGATCGGATGTCCGGCCTTGTACTGGTAGGCCCATTTGTATTTGGGTTCGTCCATTTCGACGATCTCGTTGTGGGCGTAGGTGAACGTGCCGCGCAGCGAGAGGATCAGGTCCTTCGAGAAGGCCTTGTTGTAGTCGACCGAGATGTCGACGCCGCTGTTGTCGACCTTGCCGATGTTGGCCCACGGCGTGATGCCCGACATGCCGAAGGTCGAGGGCAGCGACGTGCGCTGCATGAAGATGCCCGAGCGTTTCTCCTTGAACCAGTCGAAGATGATGTTCAGGCTGTCGAACAGGCCGATCTCCACGCCGATGTCGAGTTTGCGGCTCTCCTCCCACGTGGCGTTGGGGTTGCCGTAGACGGAGAGGATGGGACCGTACTTACGCTCGAAGTTGTTGCCGATATAGACGTCGTAGCCCTGTCCCATGTCGACGGTCGTGAGGTAGGGGAAGCGGTCCGCATAATCCTTCGAGATCACGTCGTTGCCGACCAGTCCGTACGAAGCGCGGAGTTTGAACAGGTTGACCTGTTCCTTGATCCCCTTCCAGAACGGCTCGTTCGAAATCACCCAGCCCACGGCCACCGACGGGAAGAATCCGAAGCGTTTGCCCGCGGCGAAGTTCTCCGAGCCGTTGTAGTTCATCATACACCTCTCCTTAAAATACACCGCACCGTGCGAAATGTGCGGTGTATTTTTTTGTTTTGGAAGCATTTTGATTAATGTAAAATTTATGTAAAGTTCCTTACGCACTTTTAACATCATAAAATTTCGAGTATAATAAGTATAGGTATATGCTGTTTTTACAGCAATCATGGATGCATACAAATTAAAAAAGGGGACTTATTTTTTATGCTTGCTTATTTCTTGGCATTTTTAGGCGGTATCGCCTTATTTATGTATGGTATGCAGCTGATGGGTGACGGTCTGCAAAAGGCTGCCGGCGCTAAGCTGCAAAAGATTTTGGAAGCCATGACAGGCGTGCTCGCTATGGGCATTCTGTTGGGCGCAGTTGTTACTGCAGTGCTGCAGGCCAGCGGTGCTACCACCGTTATGACCGTAGGCCTGGTAAATGCGGGCCTGCTCACGCTGAAGCAGGGCTTCGGCATTATCATGGGTGCCAACATCGGTACTACTATGACGGCACAGCTCATCGCCTTCAAGCTTTCCGATTATATCACGATTTTAATCTTCATCGGCTTTTTGATGCAGCTGCTGGCGAGAAAAAGCCGCACAAAATATCTTGGCCAGGTAATGCTGGGCTTCGGTATTCTGATGCTGGGCATGGATATGATGGGAAAGGCGGTTATGCCTCTGCGTAACTATCCCGGCTTTGTGCATTTCATCGAGGTTTTCTCCAGCAATCCGTTGCTGGGCATCGGTATCGGTATGATTATGACTGTGCTGATTCAGTCCAGCAGTGCTACCATCGGTATTCTTATCGCCATGGCCGGTCAGGGACTTATTCCGCTGGAGGGTGCGATTCCTGTACTGCTCGGCGACAATATCGGTACCTGTATTACTGCCGTACTCGCTTCGCTGCGTGCTAACCTTACGGCTAAGCGTGTAGCTGCAGCTCACGTAATGTTCAACGTCATCGGCAGTATAATTTTTGTAGTCTTGATGCCGTTCTTCATTAAATTCGTGCTGCTTGTATCGCCTGACGGCGACATAGCGCGTCAGATTGCGAATGCGCACTCGGCGTTCAACATTTTGAACACGCTGCTCTTTATGCCCTTTGTTAACCCTTTCATCAAGCTGGTAGAAAAGATTGTGCCCGGCAAGGCAGAAATCATCTCCATGCGCCCTGTTTATCTTGACAAAAACATGCTGAACACTCCCTCTATCGCTATCAGCCTTGCTGTCAAAGAGGTTGTGCGTATGGGCGAGCTGGCACGCAAGGACGTGCGTCTTGGCATGGAGGCTATTCAAAGCTTTGATGCCGACAAGGTAAAATACGTTTTGGAGCACGAGCCTGTTGTCGATGCGTTGGAGCGAGATATTACCGACTATCTGACGCAGATGAGCTCATCTGAAATGAGCGAAAGCCTGACGACACGCCACACCGGTCTTTTGCACGCCTGCACGGATATCGAACGTATCGGTGACCATGGTGAAACATTGGCTAAACGCGCACGCAAGCTTGTTGAGGAAGACGTGGTTTTCTCTAACGAGGCTAAGGCCGAGCTGCTGCAGCTCAGCGAAATGGTACTGCGTGCCTCCGGACGTTCATTGGAGGCCCTAGAGAAAAATGATAAGGCTATTGCGGAGGACGCTGTGCGTCTGTGCCGTGAGGTTAAGCAATACCAGAAGGAAATCCGTAAGAATCATATCACGCGCCTTAACGAACATATCTGCAATCCTACTGCAGGCTTTGTTATGATGGAGCTGCTGATTAATATGAAGCGTGTATCCGATCATTCCAAGAACATTGCCCAACTGGTGCAGGGAACATTCTAAAGCTTATAAAGCAACAGCAAGCATACAGACTACTGCTCAACATAGTCTGTATGCTTTTCTTTTGCGTAAAAGCATTGCTATGCTAACAGAGTACGTACATAATTAATCCGCACTTTCTCATATGCGCTTATGAATTTACTCAAGTATACTTGAGTAAATCGTACTTGAGTAAATCTACACAAAATGCGTTAAGCACAGCCTAAAGCGACCGTATAATCACAATAGTCTTATCCTTACATACCTATTTTGCTGTACTTATAAAATCACAGCTTTTTCACAAAATCTTTGCTATAATTTAAGTAAGCAAGGACTGCGTTTCCGACTGCTACAGTCTTAGCGCAGTCCTTTTTGGTTACGCGTAGAGCCTCAAACGGCTTTACGGTTTTTTATTATACCTATTGCGACAGAGATTTTTACAACATATAAGTTTATAAAATATATTATATATATTGAGCACAACATTGCTCCGCTGCAAAACGATAAAACGCTGCAGCGTTTCACACTTTTTTTACTTTAATTATTGATGACACCTTTTACTAATTACAGGTAAAGTATTACAATATAAGATGAGTATTTATCAGCTTAGATTCAGATTATAAAAAAAGAATATGAACATGCTTCGGATATCGCCCTGAGCTTCATATTCCAGGAGGTTACTATGCAGATAGGATTGGATATTGGCAGTACCACAATTAAAATCGCCGTAATGGACGATGCAGGCAATCTGCTATTCCATAAATACGAAAGACATTACAGCCAGATTGCAGAGAAAATTCTGGCCCTACATAAAGAATTGATGACTAAATTCCCTACACTGCATAGCGCACGTCTGGCCATCAGCGGCAGCGGCGGTATCGGTGTAGCGGACAGTTGCGGACTGCAATTCGTACAGGAGGTTTTTGCGGAAAAAATCTGCGCCGAAAAGCTCAATCCAGGAACCGACGCCGTTATCGAATTAGGTGGCGAGGATGCCAAAATCCTCTTCTTAGCCCGCCATTTTGACGCACGTATGAACGACAGCTGCGCCGGAGGCACCGGTGCCTTTATCGACCAGATGGCTTCCCTGCTGAATGTAGAAACACCCCAAATGAACGAGCTGGCACAGCAGGCACAGAACACCTACACCATCGCCAGCCGCTGCGGTGTTTTCGCCAAAAGCGATATCCAGCCGCTGCTCAACCAGGGTGCGGAAAAAAGCGACTTGGCAGCCAGCATCTTCCACGCTGTAGCAAGCCAGGCCATCACCGGTCTTGCCAAAGGCCGTCCCATCAGCGGCAATGTGTTGTATCTTGGCGGTCCACTCACCTTTATGAGCTGTCTGCGCGATGCCTTTGACAGTGTTCTGAATATCAAAGGTGTCTGCCCGGAAAACAGCCTGCTTTATGTAGCAATGGGTGCAGCCTTCTGTGCCGAGCACGAGGTGGACCTTACCACGCTGCCAGAAAAGCTGCAGGCAGCAGCAGCACAGCACAGCTTTGAACATCTGCCGCCGCTGTTTAAAAACGAAGGCGAATATACTGTTTTTAAGAAGCGTCACTCTAAGGAAAGTGTCGCTATCGGTACCCCTGAGGAGGCCAGCGAAGCCTTTATCGGTATTGATTCCGGCAGCACGACCATTAAAATCGCTGTTATGAGTCCAGACGGCAAATTGCTTGACTCCTTCTACCAAAGCAATAAGGGTAATCCTGTTGTTGCCGTCCGCAATTATCTTACCGATTTCTATACAAAATATCCCCACTGCCGCCTGTTGGCAGGTGCAGTCACCGGCTACGGCGAGGATCTGATTCGCCACGGCTTCGGTGTTGACTATGGTATCGTAGAAACAATGGCGCACTTTTATGCTGCCCAATATCTGGAGCCGGAGGTAGATTTCATTCTTGATATCGGCGGTCAGGATATGAAGTGCCTGAAAATCCATAACGGTGCCATCGATAATATCTTTCTGAACGAAGCCTGCTCCAGCGGCTGCGGCAGCTTTTTGCAGACCTTTGCCGAAATTCTGGGCTACACAGCCGAGCAGTTCGCACAAATCGGTCTTAAAGCAGATATGCCGGTAGATTTAGGCAGCCGTTGCACCGTGTTTATGAACAGCAGCGTTAAGCAGGCACAGAAGGACGGTGCCTCCGTTGCCAACATCAGCGCCGGCCTGTCCATCAGTATTGTCAAAAACGCTTTATATAAGGTTATCCGTCCGGCCAGCAAGGAGGCCATTGGCAAGCACATCGTAGTTCAGGGAGGCACCTTCCTCAATGACTGCGTACTGCGCGCCTTTGAGCAGGAAATGGATTTGAACGTTATCCGTCCCAATATTGCCGGCCTTATGGGAGCCTATGGTGCGGCTCTGTACGCACAGCGCCGCTACAAGGACGCACCGCATCAGACAACGCTGCTCAACCTGCAACAGCTGAGTGAGTTCGTTCATACCGTCAAGGGTATGACCTGCGGCCTGTGCAATAACCATTGCCACCTTACCGTCAACACCTTTGCCGGCGGCAAACGCTTTATCAGCGGCAACCGCTGCGAGCGTCCCATCACCCACATGGCACCCAAGGATGAGTTGAACCTGTACCGTCAGAAGCTGCAGCTGCTCAAGGAATTGCCCGTTAACGAAACGCCTAAACGCGGCATTATGGGTATACCTATGGGCCTGAATATGTATGAGCTGCTCCCCTTCTGGAATGCCTTACTCTCCAGCCTGGGCTTCAAGGTTGTCCATAGTCCTATTGAAGACAAAACTATTTACCGTCTTGGTCAGGGAACCATCCCCAGCGACACCGTCTGCTATCCGGCGAAGCTGATGCACGGACATATCAAATGGCTGCTGCAGCAGGGAATAACCAATATCTTCTATCCCTGCATGACCTACAATATAGATGAACAGGGCACTGAAAACTGCTATAATTGCCCTGTCGTAGCCTATTATCCCGAAGTGCTGCACGCCAATATCCGTGATCTGAATAAGCCCGAGATACATTTCTTCTATGATTATCTTGGCCTGCTGCATAAAAAGAAGCTGGTCAAAAAGCTGCAGGAAATGTTTGCCAAGGCTTATCCGGATATCACTAAGGATGAAATCCGCAAGGCAGTTGATGCTGCCTTCACTGCCTTTTATGACTATGAAGCACAGGTAAAGGCTAAAGGACAGGAAATCATCAGTAAGGCACGCGAAGAGCATAAGCCTATCGTTGTACTGGCAGGCCGTCCCTATCACATCGACCCCAAAGTCAACCACAGTATCGACCGCCTGATTACCAACATGGGCGCTGCCCTCGTCAGTGAGGATGCGGTAAGCAGTCATATTAAGACCAAGGAGCTCAACCGCGACCTGCAGGTGCTCAACCAATGGACCTACCACGGCCGCCTGTATGCGGCAGCCGAATATGTTGCCCAAAACCCTGATATGCATCTGATTCAGCTCGTCAGCTTCGGCTGCGGCTGCGATGCGATTACAGCCGATGAATGCCGCCGCCTCCTCGAAGAACGCGGACGCATCTATACACAAATAAAAATTGACGATATCGACAATCTGGGTGCTGCCAAAATCCGCATCCGCAGTCTGTTTTCGGCTGCCCAGCTTTTCGATATAGATAATAATTAAAGGAGATTTGCATATGCTACCAGCAGCTAACGTTAAGTTTACCCCCTTCACGGAGGATATGAAAAAAACGCATACTATACTTATACCCGGCATGCTGCCTATGCATTTTTCACTGCTGCAGGCAGCACTCGTAAGCTGCGGCTACAAAGCCGAGGTTCTGCACAACACCGGTCGCGAGGTAATCGAAACCGGTCTGAAATACGTCAATAATGATATCTGCTATCCGGCACTGCTGGTTATCGGACAGCTGATAAACGCTTTGGAAAGCGGCAAATATGATTTGGAGCACACTGCGCTGATTATCACCCAAACCGGTGGCGGCTGCCGTGCCTCCAACTATATCTATCTGCTGCGCAAAGCTTTGGAAAAAGCCGGCCTTACGCACATCCCTGTCATCAGCCTCAACGTCAACGGTCTGGAGCAACAGCCCGGCTTCCATCTGGACGCATCCATGGTGCATAAGTTTTTGGCTGCCGTTGTTTACGGCGATACCCTGATGTACCTGACGAACAAAACACGTCCCTATGAAGTTGTACACGGCGCTGCCGACAGACTGGCGCAAAAATGGCTGGCACGCTTAAGCGAAGCCTTCAAGAGTGGCAAGGCGCAGGCTTTAGGTACCATCAAGCAGCTTACTAAGGCTATTGCGCACGAATTTGCGGATTTGCCCATCACCAACAAGGAGAAAACTAAGGTCGGTATTGTCGGTGAAATCTACATCAAATATGCCGCTTTAGGCAACAACAATCTGGAAGCCTTCCTGCAGCGTCAGAACTGCGAATATATGCTGCCCGGTCTGATGAATTTCATTATGTACTGTGTTGATACTTATCTTACGGACTATAAGCTTTACGGTGGCAGTCTGCTTAAATACAGTGTCAACAAGGGCGCTATGTGGTATTTAAAATATATGGAAGGCATTCTGCATCAGGCACTCAGCATCGCTCCCTTCAGCGCCCCCGCTACCTACGAGGAAACCAAGGCTATGGCCAAAGGCGTTATTGGCTACGGCAACAATATGGGCGAAGGCTGGCTGCTTACTGCCGAAATGCTGGAGCTGGTACACAGCGGCTACACCAATATTATCTGTGCCCAACCCTTCGGCTGCCTGCCTAATCACATCGCCGGCCGCGGTATGATTAATAAAATTAAGGAAATTGCCGAGGAGGCCAATATTCTGGCACTGGACTACGATGCCAGCGCTGCCCGCGTTAATCAGGAAAACCGCATTAAGCTGATGCTGGCGACAGCAAAGTAAAAGGTTATTTAATCTGAGTATAAAATAAATCACAAAATGAGTTCTGCCACAGCTTAGGCAGAACTCATTTTATTTTATGAACTGCAAATTTCAGTGTATTATTTGCTGCGCTTTGAACAATCCTCAAAGCTATTACAGTAAACACAATAAATTCTTCTCTGCACATCTATCTTCCTCTATCCTCACCCCTCATATTTCACAATCTTTCGTTACTTGTATCATATAACAGCATTAAAAATTCATACCAAGAACCACTTGGTAACCACCCACCCCCTCACAAGCACATTCACCACACAGCTATTGACTTTTCCAATTTCTTAAAGTAGACTTAATATATGCATAACTGCAAGCGTTGAATATCTTTCAAATCAAGGAAAAGCTATGCCTCGCTGCAGACAAGAAAATAAGCAGTTCCCTGCAAATACCGCCGTATTTGCAGAAGCTTAGGCATGGCCTTTACGGTGCATTCTAAGAGCAGTACATACTGACGATTTTTTATCGTCAGCGTACTGCTCTTTTTTTGTTTTTCAGTGTCCTTGCAACTGCTTATATATTTTTTACTGCATCTGTGCTAAAATGAAAGCAGAGAAAACTATGCAAGACCTAGTAAAAAAATTTGAAAACCTGACGATTCAAAGCGACTTCATCTTCAAAAAGGTGATGTCACGCAAACGCATCTGCATCCATCTTTTAGAGGAATTGCTGCAGATTAAAATTGCCGACATCAACTATCTGGAGGCCGAAAAATCCCTTGAACCGGACTACACCAGCCGTGGTATCCGCCTGGATATCATCGTTGAGGATGACAAAAATACGCATTATAATCTGGAAATGCAGGTCAAAAACAATAAAAATCCCCATACCAAAGCCTTCGTCCTGCCCAAGCGCTCGCGCTATTATCAGGCGCTGCTTGATATAGACTTACTGCAGCAGGGACAGGAATATGATCTGTTGCCGCCAACCTATGTTATTTTTATCTGTGTCTTTGATTTTTTGAAGAAGGCAATTATGTTTACACCTTTAAAAAGCGCTGCTTGGAAAATTTGGAGCTGGAGCTTCCGGACGAAGCAACCACCATGCTATTGAACACCAAGGGTGCGCATGGAAATATCTCCAAGGACATCAAGAGCTTTTATGATTATGTCAATAACCACATTGTAACTACCGATTTCACCAAGCAGATTGACGATGAAATCAGCTATTTGAAGCTTGATACGAAAGTGAGGCGAGAATTTATGCTTATGGAAGCACGTTTGTTAGACGAAAGACGTGAAGGCATTGCCGAAGGCGAAGCTATAGGTTTTGCTAAAGGCGAAGCTAATGAAAAACTTGCTACTGCCAAGCGTATGCTTGCTAAAGGCTGCTATTCCTTGCAGGATATTGCCGAGCTTACAAATTTGACTCTCGCTGATGTAGAAAAACTAAAGGAATAAGCTTAAAAATCCACACAAAACGCTTTTATGTTTTACCCTCACATGACATAAAAGCGTTTTTCTTATGCGCTCCTTCCACCCAAAATCTTAAAAAACATCACCGTTTCTCCTCCGCAATATTTTACAATCTTTTTGCTTGTACCTCGCGAATATGCTGTGCTATAATATTCACCGCAATTTTATAGAATGAAAGTCAGGTGCTTTATATATATGGAAAACAAAATTACAACGCGCGAATGGCTGCCGCTAATCGGCATGACAGTGTCCGCCTTTATTTTTAACACTTCGGAATTTATGCCTATCGGCCTTTTAACGGATATCGCCGAAGATTTCCGCATGACGGAAGCACAGGCAGGCATGCTGATTACCATTTACGCCTATGTTGTAATGCTCATGAGCCTGCCGCTGATGATTGCCGCTTCCCGCTATCCGCTGCGCAAGCTTTTGCTGGCAACCATCAGCCTGTTCGCCGTATCGCATGTAGCCTCTGCCTTCGCCACCGGCTTTTGGACGCTGCTGCTTTCGCGTATCGGCGTAGCTTTCGCCCACTCCATTTTCTGGTCTGTCGCCTCGCCTATCGCCGTGCGTCTGGTCAAAGGTCCCTTTAAAGCACTGGCTATGAGTATGATTGTAACCGGCACGGCCATCGCCATCATCGTCGGCCTGCCTTTAGGACGTATCATCGGTCTTTACGTAGGCTGGCGTATGGCCTTTATGTGCATCGCCGTTTTAGCCTTCATCGTACTGGCCTATATGTTTTTCGTCTTTCCCAAGCTGGAAAAAAGTGAACCGTTTACGCTTTCACAGTTGCCGGTAATGCTGAAAAATCCTGTGCTCATCGGCCTCTATATGATGTCCTTTTTGCTTCCCACCGGCTATTATACCGCCTACAGCTATATCGAGCCTTACCTGAAGCAGATTGCGATGATGGATGATGCCTGGATAACCATCACCTTGGTTATTTTCGGTGCTGCCGGACTTTTGGGCAGCGCAGCCTTTTCCAAATGGTACGATAAATGCCGCTATCACTTCTTCCGCATCACCGTACTTGGCGTTGCAGTTGTTTTGCTGCTGCTCTACCCCGTAAGCATCAATCATTATCTGCTGGTACTGCTCTGCGCAATCTGGGGCATTTTCGTTACCGCCTTCAACGTTGTAGGCCAGGCAGAGCTTTTGCGCACAACTACTATGAGCACCTCCGCTGTAGCTATGTCGATTTACTCCGGCATTTATAATCTTGGTATCGGCAGCGGCAGCTATCTGGGCGGACTTATCTGCACGCATGCGTCCATCGCTTATATCGGTCTCGGCGGCGGCGCAATCGTGCTGCTTTCCTTTACTTACTGTGCCTTTTTCCTTATTCCCGCTATGCGTCACCAGCAAGTAGAGGCTGAAAAATAAATTTAACCGCCGAAAAGCGTATAATAAACTGTATATTAAATTTCCTCACTTGCTATATTTCCTGTTTTTATTTATAATTAAGAGATACGTAAGATTACAAAGAAGGAGATTTTCTATCAATATGTCTGCAAGTACAACCAAAACCAAGAATCAACCATCCCGTAAGCCTGTATTGCCGGATTACTTAAAAGCCTTCCCTAAGGATAAATTAATTTTTGCAGCGCGTCAGCTCTGCATCACCTACAGCAAGCTCAAAAAGGACGAGCTGGCAGAAAAAATCTGCACAGAAATGCAAAAGCCGGAAATTGCAGCAAAACGCTTTGCTATTATGCCGGACGAAAACATTCAGGCCTTCGAAGCAGCCCTGGAGAAAAAATGCTTCCATCCTACCTACAGTGAATATGCACTGCTGTTGCCCTTTATTTCTATGGGCTACATTGTTTCCTATCCCGACGACTGCTTTGAAGCAGTAAAGGAAGCACGCACCGTCTACAAAAAAATCAACACCGCAGATTTCCAGGCACGCCGCCAACAGCTGGCATGGCTTTTGGACTGCATCACCGCAATGTCCAGCCTGCACCTTATCCTGCCGGTGGAATTTTTCTGCGAAATGTATAATCAAAAAGCAGGCTTTGAGCTTACTCCGGAAACTCTGCCGCAGCTGCTGGCCGAGGTTCCGAGCAACTTTAACCCCTGCGCAATCAAAGACGGCCGCATTCTGCTCAAGAAAAATGACAGCGATGATTTCTACACCAGACTGGAGCAGGGCAGAAAGCCCTTCGGCCTGTACCTGCCTACCGTAAAGGAAATCACCATGCTTTCCCACTACGGTTATATGCAATCTACTACCGCATATCAGGATTTGCATGACTTCTTCACTCAGGAGCTGAATGTTGCGGCACTGGATGCACATTACTGGTGCCAGTACATCTATGAATTTGAAAACTCCAACACCGACGGCAATACCTCTGAGCTGATTCAGAAGCTGCAGGCTAATATTCCCGCTTGGAACAATTACAGCCATCTCGGCAGACTTTCCGTACTGCTGCAGAACGCCCGCA
>OGYE01002105.1_pt1 | contig 12448 bp, 10 predicted proteins | sample 1576471 | NCBI WGS metagenome assembly OGYE01 (sample SAMEA3541532, study PRJEB24748) | human gut metagenome | biome: human gut; feature: human-associated habitat; material: faeces | place: China | collected 2012
TGAACACCTCCTTTACAGGAGAGTATATCACAAGAAACCATCAGCCGCGCAGCCACAATGCCGATGACGCCGGGGTGCCAGTCCTCGCCGCAGACAACCAGCACCCGGTCACGGATGCGGGCGGGGTCTGCCTCCAGCGTCTGCAGCGCCGCGGCAAACACCTGCTGTTCCGTCTGCTGGCGCTCGGTGTTGATTTCGGCCAGACGCTCGGCAATGCCGGTAGCCTGGTCCTCGTCCCCGCAAAGAAGCAGCTTCAAGGCCACGGCGGCGTTGTCCATCCGGCCCGCCGCGTTCAAGCGCGGGGCCAGACTGTAGCTGACGGTATCGGCGGTCACCGGCTTGCCGCTGCAGCCTGCGCTCTCCAAAAGAGCGTGCAGACCGGGGCGCATGGTGTCCTGTAGCAGGGCCAATCCCTCCCGCACAATGGTGCGGTTCTCCCCCACCAGCGGCATCACGTCCGCAACCGTGCCCAGCGCCGCCAGTTCGCCGTACATTTCCAGCAGCTCGGCGGGGTCACAGCCCTCCAGCGCCGCGCAGAGCTTGAAGGCAACCCCCGCGCCGCACAAATCCTTGAAAAGGCTTTCATCGTCCGCACGCTTGGGGTCCACAACGGCGATGGCCTCCGGCAGAGTGTCGCCCGGCAGATGGTGGTCGGTAATAATAAGGTCAAGGCCCAGTTCCTTGGCGCAGCGGGCCTCTTCCACGGCCGAGATGCCGTTGTCCACGGTAATCACGAGCTTGAAGCCCTTGCTTGCCAACGATTCCAGCGCCGACCGGGTCAGACCGTAGCCGGAGCCGCGGGTAGGCAGCTTGCAGCGCACGTGCGCGCCCTGACTGGTGAGACATTCGTACAAAATGGCGGTGGCCGAAATGCCGTCCACGTCATAATCGCCGTAGATGACGGTCAGTTCCTCGTTCTCGATGGCCTGCTCAATGCGGGCCACGGCCTTGTCCATATCCTTGAGCAGGAATGGGTCACTCAGCGGCTCGCCCTGGCCCAGCAGCTCCTGTGCGGCGGTGGGGTCGGTGCAGCCGCGGGCGGCCAGAACCCGGCGCAGCAGTACGCCGCACCCGGCCCCAGCCAGTGCGGTTTCCGCAGCGGGGTCGCCCTTTTTCAGTTGCCACGCAGGATAATTCATACAGTTTAGCTCCTTGTGTTAAAATCTGATTCAAAATTATGGGTCAGGCCATCCTGCCGCAGCATCGCTTCCAGCGTGTCAATCTCGGTGGAAACGTCCATGCTGACATCCTGCAGAAGGGTGTTGTACAGCGTCTCATAGGCTTCGTTCAGCGTGTGCAGGATGCCGGTAATATCGCGGCGGATAGCGGCAGCGCTGGCCGCGTCCGTATCGCCCAGCCCCTGCGCCGTGTCCAGCAGCTTGCGGGTGGTGGGCAGATAGTATTCACGGAAGCGCCGCACGCGGTTCTGCTGCTCTGGGTGGTTGTGCACAAAGCCCATGATGGAGGCACAGGTCTTTTGCATCCGGGCCAGCTCCTCATCCGCCTGTGGACCCAGCTTGCCGCGGCAGACCTTCAGGTAATTCAGGAAGTCCACGCCCTCGCGGCGGAGCTGCTGCTCCTCGGCCAGGGGCGCGGCGTCCGGTGCCTGCGGCTTTTCGGCAGGCTTTGCGGCAGTCGGCATGAGCGAATCGTCCAGATACAGCGTGCTGAAATCGTCACTGATGGCGGCATTGGGCAAATCGCCGTTGGCCACAGCCTTAGCGGCGGTTTCATAGGCCTGCTCCTGCTTGATTTGTGCCCTGCGGGCAAGACCGGGCAAATCGCAGACCCAGCCATTGGCTGCGCGCAGCAGCTTGCGCAGGCGGGAGAAATAGCTGAGCTTTCTCATGCCCACAATCGCCATAGCCAGAAAGCCCAGCGTCGCCGGGGTGAACACGGCGGTCAGAATCGGCAGTGCAATGAAATCATTGGGCGGCATACCCAGCGTCTCGGCCCCGACAGCTGTCAAAATGCCCATCACCAGCGCCGTAATGCCAAAGCAGCCGGTGAACGTCCAGCCCACCGCTGTCAGCACCACGCCTGCCGACTGGCCCTCGTTTTTCCATTTGCGTTCCAGGCGGCGCTTCCAGGACTGGAAGGTATCGGGCTGCTTTGCGCCCAGGGCATCCCCGGCCTGCTCCAGCGCCTCGGCAATACTGCCCAGCACCGAGGAGCCGAATTTGCTGCCCGCCTCGACCGCGTTGTCAATCATATCGCCAAGGTTGTAGTTATATTTGTATTGATAGTTATAGCTGTATTGGTAATCATGCTTGTGCTTTGGATTCTTATTGTCAGACATTGTAGTTCCAATCGTTTTGCAGATTATTCGGCGGGCGCCCAGGCTTTCATCAGCTCGGCGGCGCAGCGCACACCGTCCACGGCGGCGGTCATAATGCCGCCCGCGTAGCCCGCCCCCTCACCGCAGGGGTACAAGCCGGAAAGTCCGGTGCACTGCAGGCTTTCCTTATCACGCAGCAGGCGCACCGGGCTGCTGGTGCGGGTTTCCAGACCGGTAAGCACGGCATCCGGGGCGCGGTAGGCAGCCAGCTTGCGGCCAAAGGCCGTCAGGCCCTGCCGCAGTGCGCCGCCCAGCTCCGCGGGCAGCAGGCTGCCCAAGTCACAGGGCGTCACCCCGCGCGGGTAGCTGGGCTGCACAGCGCCCAACTCCAGTGCGCCGCGCCCTTCCAGAAAGCTGCCGACCGTCTCGGCCGGGGCAAGGTATCCCCCGCCGCCTGCGCGGTAGGCCGCCTGCTCCAGCTGCCGCTGGAAGGCCACCGCCCGGGCCGGGTCATTGTCAAAGTCGCGGCCATCCACGCTGACAACCACCGCCGCATTGGCGTTTTTGCCGTTGCGGGCGTGCAGGCTCATACCGTTGGTGACCACGCCGCCCTCCTCACTGGCGGCGGCGCAGACCGTGCCGCCCGGGCACATACAGAAGGTGTAAACACACCGCCCGCCGTCCACGTGCTGGCTGAGCTGATACTCGCCCCGCGGCAGTGCCGGATGGCCTGCGGCGGCGTGGTAAAGGCTCTTGTCAATCTCGGTCTGCAGATGTTCGGCCCGGAAGCCGACCGAGAACGGCTTACATTCCAGCGGCAGGCCCAGCGTGTGCAGCATCCCGAAGGTATCCCGCGCACTGTGGCCGACCGCCAGAATCAGCTGCTCACAGGGTATGGGGCCTGCGGTGGTGTTGACGCCGATAAGCGCGCCGCCGCGGGTTTCCAGCCCGGTCAGGGCGGTGTTGAATCGTACCTCGCCGCCCAGCGTCTCAATCTCACCGCGGATGCTGCGGATAACGCCCCGCAGCAAATCGGTTCCCACATGGGGCTTCTGCCGCCATGCAATATCCGCGGGCGCGCCATGGTCAAGGAAGGCCCCTGTCACGAACGCGCAGAGGGGGTCCCCCACACGGGTGGTCAGTTTGCCGTCCGAGAAGGTTCCCGCGCCGCCCTCGCCAAACTGAATGTTGGCTTCCGGGTTCAGCTCACCGGTCTTTTCAAAATGTTCCACTGCGCGGATGCGGTCATCCAGCGCGGGGCCGCGCTCCAGCACCAGCGGGCGGAAGCCCTTGCGGGCCAGCAGCAGCGCAGCAAACAGCCCCGCCGGGCCAAGGCCGACCACCACCGGGCGGTGTGCCAGCGGCGTGCGCCCCACCGGGAAGTCAAATTTCAGCTTCCTGGTGAAACAGACGCAGGGCGAGGCCCCGGCCAGTGCCGATTCCTCACCCTCGTCATGGAGTGTGACTGCGATGGTGTAGACCAGCATCGGCGTACCGTGCCGGGCATCCACACTGAGCTTCGCCACACCGCAGTGCGCCGCCTTGCAGGCGGGCACGCGCAGAATGGCCAGTGCCTTTGCTGCCGCCTCGGCATCAGGGTCGGGGCAGGTCAGCGGCAGGCGGATATTGCGGACTAAAAGCATACTACATTCCCTTAGATTTTACTTGGCTGTGACCTCGCACTGAACCGTATAGCTGCCGGTGGCGAAGATGCGGCTGGACGAGGGTATCTGGATGCTGACGGCAATCGTCTGCTGGCCCACCGTCAGGTTCAGGCTCTGGCAGTCAATCTGCGCCACAATGCTGTCGGCGCTCAGCTCCTTAATTTCCTCTGCCGGGCCGTACAGTGTGACATTGCTGACCAGACTGGACAGAATCTGCAGCTCATAGTTGCTGGGTACGTTGATGGCGCGGATGTTGGAGACATTCAGTTTGGTGGTAGCCATATCCTCGGTATCGAAGTCGAGCGTGACATTGGTCACGCCGTCCAGCGAGACAATGCCCGCGGGCAGCTCAATCAGGCGCTGATAATCGCGCCCCGGCTCAAACTCACGCGCAAGGTCAAAGTCGGTTACGGTCAGGGCTTCCAGCGTACTGATGGTGCGGGCCGGGCCTGCCACCTGCAGCGTCTGCTGGCTCAGGGAGTAGTGCAGGCTCTCCACGTCAAAGCCGTTGGGCGTGCCGATGAAGTCCACCTTCAGCGGCAACTCCCGCACCTGATAGACCGTCAGTGTGACGTTGGCGGAGTCGCTCTCCATAGAGGTGTACTGCGGCGTAAAGACGTTGCCCTCGGCGTCACGCAGCTCCAGCGTGGCGGGCACGGTGGTGGTATCGGCCAATTCGCCGTCGGTCTGCACCGGGGCCACAATGCTGGACACCTGATCCAACTCACTGGTGGGGCCGCGCAGGGTAATCTCTGCGGGCACAGCGGCGGTCTTGTTCAGCATATAGCCGGAGGAAATCGACACAGCGGAGGCATCCACCGTGACCGGGACAGTCTTTTCGCTGACCTCGTCAAAGACCACGTCAATCGTCTCTGGATTTTCGACGGTGCACTCGATGTTGCCGGGGAAATCGGTGGTGTTGGTCACGCGGGCCTGCAGGCGCAGGCTGACCTTGCCCGCACCGCTGACGCCCGCATAGCTGGGGTAGACCATAATATCGGAGTTCTGGATATTGCCGATGATGGTGCTGTTGCCCTCCACCTTGACGGTGACACCCTCGATGTCCGGCTTTTCAACAATATCAAGGCCCTGCGCCGTGTAGGTGGACGCGCCGTTGGTGTAGTTGATGGGCACGTTGGTCACGGTGCGCACACCGCCCTGCGGGTCCACAAAGACCGTCACAATGACCCATGTGGCAAAGCCCATAACGAGGGCCAGCACCATGGTGAAAACCGGGTTGTCCCAGACGGTGTGCCGGGCCTTGGGCGCTGCGCCCTTTGCGCCGGGCGCGGAGTTATTCGGGTTTGGCATGGTTCATTGCGCCTCCCTTGCGCAGCAGCTTTTGCAGCGGCGAAACATTGGCGTTCTCGTCCTCGGCGGGGGGAACAATTTCCTCCTGCAGAAGGTTGAACAGGTTCTGACGATCCAGACGGCGGATAAGAACGCCGTTTTTCGCCATAGAGATAATGCCGGTCTCCTCACTGACAATAACAACGATGGCATCCGAGTTTTCGCTCATACCCAGACCCGCACGGTGGCGGGTGCCCATATCCTTGCCCATTTCCAGATTGTTGGACAGCGGCAGCACGCAGCCCGCCGCCACAATGACGCCGTCGCGGATGACGACAGCGCCGTCGTGCAGGGGCGTGCCTTCATAGAAGATCGTGCCGAGCATTTCGGGGATGACATCGGCGTGCATCGGCGTACCGGTGCGGATGATTTCATCCAGATTATTGTTGCGCTCCAGCACCATCAGCGCGCCGGTGCGCGTGTCGGACAGCTGCTCCGCCGCGTCGCAGATGGCCACAACGGCGCTCTGCCACGCGCCGCGCAGCGACGGGTCACTGCGGCGGTTCCCGACCAGAAGGTTGGCCCACATTGTGGACTGACCCATGCGCTCGAGCGTGCGGCGCAGCTCCGGCTGGAAGATGACGACGGCGGCCATAAAGCCGATGGTGATGACGTTGTTGAGCACCCAGGTGACGGTTTTCAGGTTGAGCATGACGGCCAGACCGTAGAAAACCAGAATCAGGATGATGCCTTTGACCAGCTGGCCCGCGCGGGATTTGCGCGCGAATTGCAGCAGCTGGTAAAAGACAAAGGAGATAATAAGGATGTCCAGCGTATCGGACAGCGGGTCAAATGTACGCAGGCTGCTTAAAACGGCATTGAACATCTGGTTGGGCAGCATGGGCACCGCAGCCCCCTTTCTGGGTCAAAATAGGCATTAGAACAGGTGTAGAGGCCGGGCATGCCCCGCCCCTGCCGGGAGGCTGGAAAATCACTCGATCAGCGCCACCGCATGGGCGGCAATGCCGAGGCCCTCGCCGGTGAAGCCAAGGTTCTCCTCCGTCGTGGCCTTGACGCTGACGGCGTCCACGGGCAGACCGAAGGCGTCGGCAATGTTCCGGCGCATGGCCGGGATATGCGGGGCCAGCTTCGGGCGCTGGCAGAGGATCGTGGCGTCGATGTTGCCGACCTTATAGCCGTGCTCGGCAATGATGCGGGCGACCTCGCGGGTCAGGGCCAGCGAGTCCGCGCCCTTGTAGGCGGGGTCATTATCCGGGAAGTGCTGGCCGATGTCGCCCAGCGCCGCCGCGCCCAGCACAGCGTCCATTACGGCGTGCAGCAGCACATCCGCGTCGGAGTGGCCGAGCAGGCCCTTCTCATACGGGATCTCCACGCCGCCCATAATGAGCTTGCGATCCTCCACTAAGCGGTGAACGTCGTATCCGTGACCAATGCGCATGGTTTTCTCCTTTTGCAGATCTTCTTTTGTAGTGATTTTATAGTTGGCGTAATCGCCCTCGGTCAGCCTGACGGGCAGACCGGCCAGCTCAAACAGGCTGCAATCATCGGTGACAAGGCGGGCTTTTTCCCCCGTGACGGCGGCAAGCGCCTGGGTGTAGAGTGCGCGGCGGAAGCACTGCGGCGTCTGCACGGCGTAGAGCGTGGCGCGGTCCGGCGTGTCCAGCACGCGGCCCGACGGGTCTGCGACCTTCACCGTATCCTTGACGGGCACTGCGGGCGCGGCTGCGCCGGTCTCGGCGGCAGCGGTCAGTGCGGCGGTGATGACGCTCTCGCTGACAAAGGGGCGGGCGGCGTCGTGGATGGCAACAAGCTCGCCCGTCGCCGCGGCCAGACCGTTGCGCACGCTGTCGGCGCGGGTCGCACCGCCCTGTACGACGGCACAGGGCTTGGGACAGGCGGCGGCGATGGCCTCGCAGGCGGCGCGGTTGCCGCCGCAGACCAGCACAAGCTGGGTAATTGCCGGATGCGCAGCCAGTGCGGCACAGCTTGTCTCCAGCACGGTGCGGCCATCCGGCAGACGGTAGCTCAATTTGTCAAAGCCCATACGGCGGGATGCCCCTGCCGCCACCACAATGGCGGTCACGGCGGGAAGATTCGGTTGTGCCATGGGCACACTGCCCCCTTTACCTATTTATAATAAACATTATACAGGGTTATGCCAAGAAAATCCACTAAAATCAGGATGATTTTTTGTGAGAATAAAAAAATATCGCATTCTCCGCAGGGGCCGGGCACACCCGGCCCGCAGCCCTGCGGAAAGCGCGATTTTGCGGAAAGGCCGCGGGCGGGACATCTCCCACCCCTATCGTGCGGCAGGATCTTCCGTCACCGGCAGCACCAGCACCGCCTTTGCCCCGCGCGGTGCGTTCCGGACAAAGGCCGCCGTGCCGCCGTGGGCGCGGATGATCTGCTCGACGACGTGCAGACCCAGAATGTGGGGCGTATTCTCCCCCGCTTCACCGGTCTGCAGGGCGTGCAGCACGGCGGGCGGGTAGCCCGCGCCGTCGTCGGCTATCGTGATCCTCAGTGTTTTTCCTGTGCGCACCGCGGAAAGCTGCACCTGCACGGGGCCGGGGTTGTGGCAGGCCGCATTGTGCAGCAGGTTTTCCACTGCGCGGGCCAGCAGCGCGGCGTCCGCGTCCAGAATCGCCTTGTCGGCGTCGGGTGCAATTTCCAACGCCACCGTGCAGCGGGCCGCCAGCGGGCTGTCACAGAACTCGGCGGCCAGCCTGCGCAGCAGCGGTCCGGCCTGGGTCGGCCGGCAGCGCAGCGGCTGCGCGCCGTATTGCAGCTTGCTGGTCAGGTTCAGATCCTCGATCAAAGTGCGCAGCTTCTCGCTCTGGGTGCGGATGCCGCACGCCTTCTGCCGCGCCGCGGCGGGCAGGGCGGTGTCCTGCTCGAGCTGCTCGGCCCAGCCCAGAATCAGCGCCAGCGGTGTGCGCACATCATGGCTGACCCCCGCGATCCAGCTTGTGCGGGCATCGTCCCGCCGGGCGATGATCTCATTGCGGCGGCGCAGCTGCTCACTCGTGCGGTTGACCGTGTCGGCCAGCTCCCCCGCAAAGCCGTCTGTCGGCAGCCGGATCGTACCGCCATCGGCTACGGTGGCCAGCCCTGCGGCAATCGTCTGCAAGCGCCGCGCACCGCGCCAGCTGAACAGCAGACAGCATGCAGCTGCCACACCCAGCAGCAGCGCCAGCGCGGGCAGCATACCCGCTGCCATAGCGTTCATAAGCTGCTCATTGTTGTAAATATTGTACTTCCAGACCGAACCGCGCGGCAGGGCGGCCACAAACAGGCCGTAGTCTGCCGTCCAGCAGAACACCGGCCAGTCGTCAAGATACCACCGCGAGAACGAGGCGATTTCCGACGCTGTGTAGTGTTTATTCAAGTTCTGCGGCAGGTCATGCTGCCAGATCACACTGCCGTCGTCGTCCAGCGCCATCGCCCAGGCGTAGCCCTGCAGCCAGTCCGCGGGCGTGCGGGCGGGGTCCAGCTGCAGGCCGTCGGCGGTAGGGGTCAGGGCCTCTGCCAGCGTACCGATGCGGACGCGGCTGTCCGTGGCCTCGCCGTAGTGCAGCCCCAGATAGACCACCGCCCCCAGCAGCAGACCCACCACCAGCAGCACCACCGCCGCCGTGGCCAGCACATAGCGCCCGATCATTCGTGTAAAGGTTTTCAACTTCACACCTCCCCAGCCAGCCGGTAGCCGATGCCCCGCACCGTGTGAAGCCACTGCGGATGCCCGGGGTCAGGCTCGATTTTCTCCCGCAGATGGCGGATATGCACGTTCAGGCTGTTCTCGTACCCGTAATAGTCCGCGCCCCAGACGGCCTCGCAAACGGCATCATAGGTTACGATGTGCCCGCGGTCATCGGCCAGCCTTTGCAGCAGGGCGCGCTCGGTGGCGGTCAAGGCCAGCGTTGTGCCGTCGGCGCGGCGGACGGCGGCGTCCTGCAAATTGACCGTGCAGTCCCCCAGCGTCAGCACCCGGCTGCAGCGCAGCTCGGTGCGGTAGGCGCGCTGCAAAAGGTGCTGCACGCGCAAAAGCAGCTCCTGCATCAGGAACGGCTTGGTCAGATAGTCGTCCGCGCCAAGCCCCAGCCCGAACAGCCTGTCCGCGTCGGCGTCCCGCGCCGAGAGAAACAGCGCCGGGACGTCCGATTCTGTCCGCAGGGTGCGGAACAACCCGAAGCCGTCGCCGTCCGGCAGGTTGATGTCCAGGATCATCAGGTCCGGGCGGTGCGCGGCGAAGGCTGCCCGTGCCGCGGCGCAGTCTGCGGCAGTGCATACGCTTTTGTAGCCTGCCGTGCGCAGGTTGTCCGTGACTAGGGTAAGCAGGTCTGGGTTGTCATCGACCAGGAGGATGGCGGCGTCGTAGATGGTGGTCATAGGTTTTCCCCTTTTTTGAGCTTGTAGGGGCCGCCCATATACGGTCCCTGCCTATCATACTACGATTCACCCCCGCCCACCATGGCACGACCCCAAAATTAAGGCAAAATTAAGCTGCCCTTACAGTTCGTTTAAGGCGCAGGGTGTAGCATAGGGCCATACCGAAAGCAAAGGAGTGTGCAATATGCAAACCGTAATCGAGACAAAGGCCCTGTGCAAGCAGTACGGGCCGCATACAGCCGTGGACCATGTGGAGCTGCACGTACCGCAGGGGTGCGTGTACGGGTTCATCGGGCCGAACGGCGCGGGCAAATCCACCACCATGAAGATGCTGCTGGGGCTCATCCACCCCACGGCGGGCCGGGTGCGCCTGCTCGGGCAGGAGCTGACCGAGAAAAGCCGCCTGCCGCTGCTGCGCCAGACCGGCAGCCTGATTGAGTCCCCCGCCGGGTATCTGCATCTGACCGCACAGGAGAATCTGGAGATCGTGGCCGACTTAAAGGGTGTGCCCCATAAGGACATCGGCCGCGTGCTGGACATTGTGCATCTGACGCAGGACCGCAACCGCAGGGTCGGGCAGTATTCGCTCGGCATGAAGCAGCGGCTCGGCATTGCCATGGCGCTGCTGGGCAGCCCGAAGCTGCTGATTCTGGATGAGCCGACGAACGGTCTGGACCCCGCGGGTATTCAGGAGATGCGCGCGCTCATCAGGAACATGCCCGCCGCCACGGGCGCAACGGTGCTGATCTCGAGCCATCTTTTGGGCGAGATGGAGCAGATGGTCGAGCAGGTCGGCATCATCGACCACGGCCATATACTGTTTGAGGGACCGCTGAACGAATTGCAGCGCCACAGCCGCGGCAATGTCACGCTGCGGCTGCTGGACCCGGCCAAGGCCGCACCGATCCTGCGCGCTAACAGTCTGACCGCGCACAGCGACAGCTGCGTTGTGACACTGCCGCCCCTGCAGGATGCCCTGCTGGCCGACCTCGTGCAAAAACTGGCTGCCTGCGGCGCGGGCGTTGTGGAGCTGACGCCCCACACCAAGACGCTGGAGGAGATTTTCCTGAGCCTGACGAGCGAGGAGGCGGACTGAGATGGGCAAAGCACTGCATGCGGAGCTGCAAAAGGCCCGCCGCCGCCACGATTTGCTAATCTGCCTGGCCGTGCCGGTGGTCGTGTATCTCTGGGCCGGGGCGGAGGCCCCCACCGGCGCGGACGAGCTGGCCAACGCCTACAGCGCCCTCTTGTTCGCGCTGCCCGTTCTGAACGCCATTTTAATGCCCATTGTGATGGCACTGATCGCCAGCCGCCTATGGGACATGGAGGTCAAGGGCAGCACCACAAAACTGCTGTACACGCTGCAAAGCCGCCGCAGTCTGTTTGCGGGCAAGGCGCTGCTGGGCACGGGCGAGGTCCTGCTGATGGTCACGCTGGAAATGGCCGTATCCATCCTGCTGGGGCGGGTGCAGGGCTACACCGAGACGTTCCCTGCCGAGCCGTTTGTGTACACGGGCATTTGCACGCTGGCTGTCGATGTCATGCTGTTTTTCTCGGAGCTTCTGCTGATGTTGATTTTTGACAACCCGCTGCCTGCGCTTTGTGTCGGTATTGTGGGGGCACTGATCGGGCTGTTTTCGGCGTTCATGCCGCCCCTTGTCAGTTATTTTGTGCCGTGGGGCTACTTTGTCCCGCTGTCCTGCTATGAGGTTGCCCTCTGGGACCAGGCCACCCACACTGTGACCTACGGCCTGCGGCCCTACAGCTGGGGACTGCTGGCGTTTACCGTGGTACTGGCAGCGGTTTTGTTTGCCGCCGCCTGGCGCATGATGCGCGATAAGGAGGTATAACGAATGCTGAAGCGTTGTATAATTGCCGAGAACCGCAAGCTGCATGCGTCGCCCATCTGGGTGATCTTCTTTGTGCTGCCGTTGATTTCCGCCGGGTACGGGACATTCAACTATCTGCAAAATCTGGAAATCCTGACCGAGCGGTGGTATAGCCTGTGGACGCAGCACACGCTGTTTTACTCGATGCTGTTCTTTCCCGCGATGGTGTCGGCGTATGCGGCCTACCTTTGGCGGCTTGAGCACCTTGGCCACAACTGGAACCTGATCATGGCAGCACCCGTGCGGCCCTTTGCGCTGTTTGCGGCAAAGCTCCTTATTGTTGTAAAGCTGATGTGCTTTACACAATGTTTTGTCTTTGTGCTGTACGTGGCGTGCGGGCGGCTGTTTGCCGGATTCAGCGATTGGCCGCCGGTGAGCATCGTTTTCTATCTGGTGCGCGGCATTTTCGGCGGTCTGGCTGTGGCGGCGGTGCAGCTTTTGCTGGCCATGCTGGTCCGCAGCTTTGCGGTGCCGATTTTCTTAGGGCTGGTCGGCGGCATTGCGGGAATGCTGATCGGCAGCAAGGGCTATGCCCTGCTGTGGCCCTACTGCCTGATGCAGCAGGGCATGAACGCCAACCGCAGCACCGACGTGCTGGCCGGGAATGTGCTGCCGTTTTTGCTGGCGTGTGCGGGCTGGCTGGCGGTGGTGCTTTTGACCGCAAAAGTGCTGCTGGAAAAAATGGATGTGAAAGCGTAATGTTTTACCGCGCAGCAGGGGCCGCATATAGGCGGCCCGGCGGTATATGGCGCGTGGGCATTTGCGGGAGAGCACCGGGCCGGGCATGCCCGGCCCCTACCGCCGCGCCCTATATTTCCGCTTGCGAAACGCCCCGCCCTGCTGTATAATAAAAGCATCAACAAACAGGAGGGCACGCCATGACTGCCAATGCTGCCGATTTTGCCGGGTCCGGG
>OGYE01002106.1_pt1 | contig 12446 bp, 15 predicted proteins | sample 1576471 | NCBI WGS metagenome assembly OGYE01 (sample SAMEA3541532, study PRJEB24748) | human gut metagenome | biome: human gut; feature: human-associated habitat; material: faeces | place: China | collected 2012
TCGAGAGGGTGTGGGAGAGTAGCACGCCGCCGCTTCAAACGTTGGGGGTTCCCGTCGAGCATCCTGCTCCGGGAACCCCATTTTTTTATCCCTGAACACAAGTAGGGCGCAAGCGTTTTATCGCAATGGGTTTATAGACTGGGCAACTATGCATTACTTCGTACCCAAACGTTGCACCGAGTCGAACAAGATCATGTATCACGACAAGGCAACGGCTCAGCAGGCCGCCGACCAGAGTTGGCGCGAACGCGGCACTGAGCTTTGGGTATACCGTTGCGATTTCTGCGGTACTTGGCATCTCACGCATCGCGATCCACAATCCAGCTACATGCATGTTCCGCTTAACCAGCAGCTCAAGCCACATTCCCGCAAGAAGGGCTACAAGCCCCGCAGAAGGTAATAGCAGAGCAATAGCAGGGCATAACAGGACAATACCGAGAACAAGGCAACATATAAAACCAAGGCCCGGCGGATTCATTGCAATCCACCGGGCCTTGTGTTGTATCAGCTTCGTATCAATGATACGAGCGCTGCCATGTATCTACCGCTCCAAACGGAAGCCCTGTCGCTTCGCCTGCACGGCAACGGCCTTGGCGTTCACGCCCTCGTCGATCGCATTTGCCGCAATCTGGTCGCTGAACGCGTCCACCGGCCGTTCGGTATCGCGCAAATCGTAATACTTGTGCACTTCGGCGTCGAACGAATCCAAGCCGGACAGCAGCTTCTCATCGCTACTTGGATACTCGTTCTCGAAGAACTGCATGGAACGCGGCATACGTGGCTTGACGGCCGGCTCCTGATCGGGCTTGCCGATTGCAATGCCCAGCACCGGGTACGTGTATTCGGGCAGATTCAGCAGGTCGATCAGCGCGGGAACATCGTTGAGCAGCGAGCCGAGAATCACGCAACCCAAGCCGAGCGAGTACGCGGCCGTCTCCATCGCATGCAGTGCCAGAACCGCGTCGTTCTGCGCCTGCGTGAAACGATAGCTGCCATTGAGCGTGAACGCGTCGGACGCCACTTCCACGCCCTTACGTGCGGCGATCGCGGCATTGCGATGCTCGTCCAGCACGAACACGTACAGCAGCGGCGCGGTCGCGATATACGGCTGCCCGCCGATTTCGGCAAGACGCTTCTTGGCGGCTGGCTCGGTGACGCGGATGGCGGACCAGTCGTTCAGGAACTGGCTGCTCGCCGCATGCTGCGCCACGGTCTCCAACGTTTCGACGACGTCGTCCGGCAGCGGCTTCGGCTTGAATTTACGGATGGAACGACGCTCCAGCAGAGTGTCGACGGTTGCGTTATGAAGAATGTTGCTCATACCGCCATTGTTGTCCGCGCGGCGCGATTTTGCAAGGGAATCGGGCTAAATCCGTCTCCCTGTGAGAACATATCTACTTGAGACTGCTTTGCGATATTTGCGACGTATTTACTTGCGATGCGCCTGCCGTGCGTGCCGCCTGTCCACAATCGCCTTCGACCCGCGGCCGGACAGTTGCGATACGAGCGCGCCGAAACCGGCGGAAACCACGGCGAATACGATGCCGAGCGCCGCTTCCGCAGCCTCGTTCTTGGTACCGTCGGCACGGACGGCCTTGCGGCCGACGCTTTTCTTCCACACCATCTCGAACGCCTTGCCGAGCACCAGTCCGGCCAACGTGGGCACGACGGACTTGAAAATCTTATCGCCAAATGAATCGGGATCGTTCAGTCTCTGGTCGCGCATCGCATTCACCTTCTCGTCGACGGTGTGCAGGGCCGCCACCACGCGGTCCGCACTGGATTCCATATTCGGCATTTCACTCATGAAACCAGTGTAACGCGTCGGAAAACATGCCGGAATATGTGCGGGACACGTGGCGGAATGGGATGAAAACGCAGCTTGCGTCGGCTAGAGTAGAGACATGACTGAAACTCAACTGGGAGGCAATGCCGCTTCCGCAATCACCCCTGGCCGCTTGGTGCTGCTGCGTCACGGGCAGACCGTGTGGAGCGAATCCGGACAGCACACCGGCCGCACCAATATTCCGTTGACTGACATTGGCTGCGATCAGGCTCGTGCCGCCGGCGAACGGTTGCGTGAGGCGTTTCCCCAGGGTTTCGCGCAGGGGTGCATGTTCGCCAGTCCGTTGCGCAGAGCCCAGCAGACGGCGCAGCTGGCCGGATATGGCGATTTCGATGTGCTCCCTGAAATCGCGGAATGGGATTACGGCCGTGCCGAAGGGCGTACGCGCCAGGAAGTGAGTGCGGTGGGCGGTTTCGCTTGGGATGTGTGGCGCGACGGTCCGCAGGCACTTCCCGAATCGTTGGAAGGCGATTGGATTGAAACTTTGCCGAACGGCGAGCAGGTGCCCGTGCACAACGGTCCGGGTGAGACGGTGGAGGAAGCTGCGGCGCGCACACGTGAGGCGATCGCCACGGTCAAACCGTTGCTCGACGCTGGAAACGATGTGCTGCTGGTGGCGCATGCGCACGTTCTTCGTATCTTGACGTCGCAATGGCTCGGTGTTGATCCGCATTTCGCGCGGTTGCTGCGATTGGACACTGCGCATTATTGTGTATTAAGCCAATATAAAGGTGACAATGTCATCGAACATTGGAATTGCTGAATTATCGAACGGAACTGTTTGATATCGCTGAATATTATGGCGGTCCCTCCTTGGAACCGCCTTTTTATTGCATGCATGACTTGCCACTTTGCTGCGGCGTGTCGCAAACGCTTGCATAAAAGTATGCTCTCTAAAAGTATTGAAAATAAACGATTTTCGGGATTTCTTTCGATGGTGTGACGTCTGATTTTTGAATTCATTTTGCCTACGTTTGCAAAAATCGGGGAAATGCGGCACAATAGTGGTTGTTAGGAATCGTGATGACGCGATACCGCAAATTGTTTCCCAACGAGAAGCTGGGAACAGGAATGGAAGAGAAAGGTTCGATGATGAATCGTACTATTAAGGCAGCAGTTGGAATGGTCGCTATCGCGGCAATGTCTGTTGGCACGTTGGCTGCTTGCGGTGGTTCTAGCTCAAGTTCCGATAACGGCAAGGGCAAGGTGTACTTCCTTAACTTCAAGCCGGAATCCAATGATGAATGGCAGAAGCTGGCCAAGGATTACACCAAGGAAACTGGTGTTGAGGTCAAGGTCCAGACCGCTGCTTCCGGCACCTACGAGCAGACCCTGAAGTCCGAGATCGCCAAGTCCGAAGCCCCGACCCTGTTCCAGGTCAACGGTCCGGTCGGCTATCAGAACTGGAAGTCCTACACTGATGACATGACGGACACCGAGCCGTACAAGCAGCTCATCAACAAGGACGTCGCCCTCAAGGATGGGAGCAAGGTCGTTGGCGTTCCATACGCTATGGAGACCTATGGCCTGATTTACAACAAGGATCTGCTGGCCAAGTACATCGCCACCGATGGCGCCAAGATCAAGGACGTCAAGGATATCGACAATTTCGATACCCTGAAGGCCGTGGCTGATGACATCCAGGCCAAGAAGGACCAGCTCGGAGTCAAGGGCGCATTCACTTCCGCTGGTTTCGATTCCAGCTCCGATTGGCGCTTCAAGACCCATCTGGCCAACCTGCCGCTGTACTACGAGTTCAAGGACGACAACATCACCAAGCAGCCGGAGACCGTCAAGGGTACCTATCTGCCGGAGTATAAGAACATCTTCGACCTGTACCTGAAGGATTCCACCACCGAACCGACCCAGCTGAGCTCCAAGACCGGTGATGACGCCACCTCCGAGTTCTCCCTCGGCGAGGCCGTGTTCTATCAGAACGGCACCTGGGCATGGACCGATCTGCAGAAGAACGGCATGAAGGCCGAGTCCATCGGCATGATCCCGATCTACATCGGTGCCAAGGGCGAAGAGAAGCAGGGTCTGGCCACCGGTTCCGAGAACTACTGGTGCATCAACTCCAAGGCTTCCGACGCTGACAAGAAGGCCACCAAGGACTTCCTGAAGTGGGTCGTCACCAGCAAGACCGGCATCGATTCCCTGTCCAGCGCCATGGGCTTCACCACTCCGTTCAAGTCCTTCAGCGATGTCAAGTCCGACAATCCGCTGGTGCAGGCCGCTGTTGAAGATCAGAACTCCGACAAGACCGCAGTCTCCTGGAACTTCACCATGATGCCGTCCGAAGAGTGGAAGAACAAGCTTGGTTCCGCCCTCCTCGAGTACGCTCAGGGCACCGGCGACTGGAACGCAGTCAAGAAGGCGTTCGTGGACGGTTGGAAGACCGAGTACGACGCTGCTCACTGATCACCGCTTGATCAAACCAATAACTGAATAGAATAACTGCGGCCGAGAGTTTTCCTTTCCTTCTCTCGGCCGCAGTTGGTTGTGACGACATAGCGAAGGGCCGTCATCGTAATTACTTGCGATGACGGCCCTTCGTGTATGTCGCTACGTTCGCTGTATGTTGCCGGAAAATCAGCTATGCAGACGAGCGGTGGTCGAACGGACGATCAGCTGCGCGGGGAACGTCTTGAACGGTTCGTCGAGCGGCTGCTTCTCGATTAGCGCGAGTGTCATGCGGGCCGCTTCGCGGGCCATCTCGACAGGGGTCTGACGGATGGTGGTCAGGCCGAGGTCGCGCGCGTAGACGCTGTCGTCGTAACCGATGATGGAGATGTCGTTCGGCACGGTGAAACCGTTGCGTTCCAGCTGGAACAGCAGCGGCACCGCGATGCCATCCTCCTGGCAGGCGATGGCCGTCGGCATGTGGTCGAGGCTGAGCAGCTGCGTCACGACCTTGCTGATCCTGTTCCTGCCAGCGTCGGTGACAAGCACGCGCGGTTCGACGCCGTTGGCCTGGCAGCATGCCATGAACGATTCGTAACGGCCCTGCACGCTGAAGTGCAGCGTCACTTCGCGGTCGGAACGGATGTAGACGATGTCGCGGTGGCCAAGCATCATCAGATGGCGTGCGGCGAGTTCCGAACCCTGCTTGTCGTCGATGCGGACGGCGGCGTTGAAGCCGCGCTCTTCCGGCAAGCTCGAATTGATGCCGATGATTGGCACATCGACGGACCTGAGTTGCCTGATTTCGTTGCTGGCGATGTCGAAGGAAATGACGATCACGGCGTCGACGTTGCGGCGCACCGGCAGCATGTCGAAGAACTCGCTGCGTTCCTCGGTGCTGGACATCTGGTAGATGGAGATGTCGTAGCCCTCATCGTGGAAGACCTCGTTCAGACCTTCGATGATGGAGGAGCTGAACCATAGGTTGAGCCGGCCTGAGACGAGTACCGCGATACGCAGCGCACGGCCGGTTTTCAAGGCCGCGGCAGAACGCGAGATGGAGAAATTCAGCTCGTCCGCGGCCTTCATCACCTTGTCTCTGGTGGCTTTCGACACCAGGTCAGGGCGCGTGAAGGAACGAGAGACGGTGGAAATGGACACGTGCGCGAGTTGCGCAACATCCTGAATGCTACTGCTTTTCATCGAGTCCCCTGTACAGTGATTGCTTGAATAATGTAATGCTACCTCCCCTCACCATTAAGACCGTGTTCTTGTCCAATTTGCAACTTATTCATTACAAACGTTTTCATAAAGTGGTGGTAGTTGGGCATTGCTTGGAATATAAGCGTTCTCTAGAGATGGTTTTTGGTGACAACGTTTCATATTTTGCCGTGCGTGACATGCGAAAATGACAACGTTTGACATTTGCAGTCATGCCGTTTATCATGACTGATGTAAGCACTGGAGAAACAGGAAACAATGCTGTGGATGGTTCCTCTGGGGAATGGAATTCCCGCCCGCGTTGACGCGGTACGCGGAATGGAGAAGGAAAGAAAGCAGGCAGGCTATGATCAGCATGGCTGGCAAGGCGATACGAAAGTGGTGGGCGCTCTTCGCGCTGCCAACGTTCGCCGCGTTCATCATCGGGTTTGTGATCCCGTTCATCATGGGTGTGTATCTGAGCTTCTGCAAGTTCGCCACCGTCACCGACGCCGAATTCGTCGGTCTGAAAAACTACAAGAGGGCTTTTGTCGATAAGGAGTTCCTGCACGCGCTGGGCTTCTCGACGGCACTGACCATCATCACGACGATCGTGATCAACGTAGTCGCGTTCGCCATCGCATACATGCTGACCAAGGCCATCAAGGGCTCCAACATCTTCCGTTCGGTGTTCTTCATGCCGAACCTCATCGGTGGCATTATCCTGGGCTACATCTGGATGCTGCTGCTCAACGGCATTCTCGCTCACTGGGGCCGCGCGTTGACGTATAGCGCAACCTACGGCTTCTGGGGCTTGGTCATCTTGGTGTGCTGGCAGCAGATCGGCTATATGATGATTATCTACATCGCAGGCATGCAGTCGCTGCCGACCGACGTGCTCGAAGCGGCTTCCGTGGACGGTGCGAACGGCACCCAGACCATGTTCAAGATCATCATTCCGCTGATGATGCCGTCTATCACCGTATGCTCGTTCCTGTGCGTCACCAACGGCTTCAAGCTGTACGATCAGAACCTTGCATTGACCAACGGCGCTCCGTCGAACATGTCTGAAGGTCTGGCAATGAACATTACCCGCACGTTCTACGGCCGTATGGGTTGGGAAGGCGTCGGCCAGGCGAAGGCAGTGCTGTTCTTCATCCTGGTGGCCATTGTGGCGCTTATCCAGAACAAGCTCACCACGAGCAAGGAGGTGGAGGCATGAACTCCGGAGAAAAAGTCAAGCACGGCGCACTGTGGTCCGTACTGTTCGCGGTGGTTTCGCTGGCGTGGATCTTCCCGATCGTGCTGGTGATCATCAACTCTTTCAAGCAGAAGGCGTATATTTCTCGTAACGCGTTCTCCCTGCCGACCGGTAAGGCGTTCGTTGGACTTGAAAACTATACGCGTGGCCTCGATACCACGAACTTCTTCGCCAGTTTCGGCTGGACCCTGCTCATCACTGTCGGTTCCGTGGCGCTGATTCTGGTGTGCACTTCGATGTGCGCATGGTGGATCGTCCGCGTGAACAACTGGGCTGCAAAGCTGCTGTACACGTTGTTCCTGTTCAACATGATTGTACCGTTCCAGATGGTCATGTTCACCCTCTCCAAGCTGGCCGATATGCTCAAGCTCAACACCCCGTGGGGTCTGTGCTTCGTGTATCTGGGCTTCGGCGCTGGTCTGGCCGTGTTCATCTTCACCGGTGTGGTTAAGGGCATTCCGGAATCGCTGGAAGAATCCGCCATGATCGATGGTGCTTCCGTGCCGCGTATCTTCTTCCAGATCGTTGTGCCGATCATGAAGCCGTCCATTGTGTCCGTGGCTATTCTGCAGGCCATGTGGATCTGGAACGACTACCTGCTGCCGTACCTGACGCTCGACCTGGGCAAGTACAAGACCATTTCCGTGGCGGTGCAGTATCTGAAGGGCGGTTATGGTTCCGTGGATATGGGCGCCATGATGGCATGCCTGGTCATGGCCATCATCCCGATCATCATCTTCTACCTGATCTGCCAGAAGTACATCGTCAAGGGTGTTATGGCTGGAGCCGTTAAGGGCTGATCTTCGATCAGCCCTTAGGGAACAGCGCAGTGCGCTGTTCCCAGGCTCCAGCCCGAGCGGCTATGCCGCGAGGGTAACGTTGAGCCCGCGCGTAGCGCGGTCCTTAATTGCAGGGCCGAAGGCGGCGCGGTGAAGGGCTGATTTTCACCCAGAAAAATTTAAGGGACTGATGCGAATCAGTCCCTTTTTTCGTGCCTAATTACTTGCTGATGTACTTGCGGAAGACATGCTCGAGAATCGGCGAATGCAGCATCAGCATCGTGCCATACCCCAGTATGAGCAGCAGGAACAGGCCCTGCGGCATGTAAACCCAGCTGGCCACGAGCAGCGCCACGTACACCGCGTCGATCGCAACCAATGCCAACGTGTGGCCGATGTTGCTCACGCCGAACACAAAAGCGTTGCCGAGCGTGCGCCAAAACGAGTTCTCGAACCGCGCCTGCAACGCCCACACCCATTCGAAACCGATGAGCCACACAATCGTCAACGCGAATTTCGGAATGAGCAGCGGCGTGATCTGCAGCACGATCCACGAGTAGACGCACAGCGTGCCGGTCGTGCCGAAAATCAGCCAATAGCCGGTCGATTTCGCAAAATTCGAACGGAACGCCTTGAAATAATTGCGCGTCGCCGTGCCTTCGCCGGACAGCGTGCGACGGACGGCGTCGTGGCCGGCGGTCAGCGCCGCGCCGATCGTAATGATCGGAATACTGGTGACGAGCATCAGAATGTTGATCCAGATCGCGTCGACGGCGTCGCTCAGGCCGCGCATAAAGCCGGAATCGGGGGAGAGGAACTTCATAATCGCCTTTCGTATGGCATCCGTATAGCAACGTATGCAAGTCGAATCTTCTGCGATTCTACTCGATACAGCTGGAGTATGCACATTTTCGTCAAACGTTTGATGTGCTGCAATGATTAAGTTTTCATTAGCGTTTCGCTTTGCTTGATGTTATCGTTTTCATGTAGCGGAGACAGTGCTCCGCATCCGATGGACTACGACAAAAGGGGTTATGGTGACAGCAAACAACATGCGTGACGATTGGTGGAAGCAAGCCGTCGTCTACCAGATCTACCCGCGCAGCTTCAAAGACGTGAACGGCGACGGGTTGGGAGACCCAACTTGGGGGCTTCCTTTATTGCGTCGCCGATGATGAAACGTATCTTGTCGGCCACGGCCGAGCCTTCAATCCACGGCCTTGTAAAGTCTTCCAACTCGTCGTCAATCTCGAAAGTGTACACCATGCCGCCGTCATCCAGGCCTTCTGCCATGCAGATGGCACTGTAACCGCTGAACGTGCCCACCTCAAGTATGTTCTTGGGGCGCACCATGCGCACCATCATCTTCAACAGACGGCCTTGCAGGTGGCCGCTGGCCATGCGCCCGTGGAGCAGGTGTATGTTGGTGGCGCGCCACAGGCGGTAAAGGTAGTCGCCCTCAGGGTCGATGTGGGCGAGGATGTATTTTTCTAATTCACAATTCATAATGCATAATTCATAATTAGGGCTGACGCCAATAATGCATAATTCATAATGCACAATTCATAATCGGGCTGACGCCGTTTCTTTAGCAAACAAGTGACAAGTGACGAGCAGACAAGCAACAAGTGACGAGCAGACAAGGTGCAAGCGACAAGCTGACAAGATGCAAGTGACAAACAGACAAGACGCAAGCGACGAGCAGACAAGGTGTTTTGCCATGCTCAAAGCCATCTTCATCACGTTCGCCCAAACCTGAAATAACGGTCTGACGGCATCCGCCCGATTACGAATTGTGCTTTATGAATTATGCATTAACAGCGCGCTTACGGCCAGTCTGTAAGAGTCGAGCCCGAAACCGCATATCACGCCGAGGCAAGCGCACGAGAGCATCGACTTGTGGCGGAACTCCTCACGCTTGTGAACGTTGGATATGTGAACCTCAACTACGGGGCATTTCAGCGAGCGTATGCAGTCTTGCATGGCTATGCTGGTATGCGTGTATGCGCCGGCGTTAAGCACGATGCCGTCATACGTGAAGCCGACTTCCTGCATCTTGTCAATCATCACGCCCTCAACGTTGCTCTGAAAGTATTCAATCTCCACGTCGGGGAAGCCTCGCCGAAGCACGGGCAGGTAGTCGTCAAACGAGCTGCCGCCGTAAATCCCCGGTTCGCGCGTGCCCAAGAGGTTGAGGTTGGGGCCGTTCAATATGAGTATTTTCATAATAAGACAAATTTGTTTAACTTTGCAATGGATTACGCGGCGAAGGCTGCACAGCCCGCCGTCCACGTTGCAAAAGTACAAAAATAAATGGAAAACAAGAGCAAAAAGCCGTCAGAACTGGCAGCGGCGTACCGCCGGTACATGAAACTGCAGCGCAACTTCACGCCGAACACCCTCGACGCCTACATGCGCGACATTGAGAAGTTGGAGGCGCATCTCAAACAAAACGGCACAAGCCCGGAGGCCGCCAAGCTGGCCGACCTGCAGGCCTTCGCCGCCTCGCTGCACGACACGGGCGTCAGCCCGCGCACGCAATGCCGCATACTGAGCGGCGTGAGGACGTTTTACCGCTTCCTCCTGGAAGACGGATACATCGACAGCGACCCTACGGAACTGCTTGAGTCGCCGCAGGTGGGCGACCATCTGCCCGAGGTGCTTACCACCGACGAGGTTGACCGCCTTGAGCGGGCGATAGACTTCAGCAAGTGGGAGGCGCAACGCAACAAGGCCATCGTGGAGGTGCTTTTCAGTTGCGGACTGCGCGTGAGCGAGCTTGTCAGCCTGCGCCTGTCAGACCTTTACCTTGACGACCGCTTCATCCGCGTGAAGGGCAAGGGGCGCAAGGAACGCCTCGTGCCCATATCCGACAGCGCGGTGGAGCAGCTCAAGCTGTGGTTCGCCGACCGCAACCAGATGGACATCAAGCCAGGCGAGGAGGACTACGTCTTCCTGAACCGCCGCGGGAAGCACCTAACGCGCACCATGATACTGATAATGGTCAAACGGCTGGGGGCCGACGCCGGCATACAGAAGACCATAAGCCCGCACACCCTGCGCCACAGCTTCGCCACGGCACTGCTCGAAGGCGGGGCCGACCTGCGCGCAATACAGGCCATGCTTGGGCATGAGAGCATCGGCACGACCGAAATATACACCCACATCGACACCCACGAACTGCGCCGGGAGATACTGGAACACCACCCAAGGAACATCCACCGTTAACCTCTTGACAACCAGAGAGTTAGCAATAGGCCGTGTTTTGCGTCGCAAAACACGGCCTATTGCATTGTGATACACGGCCTTTCGCAAGGCGTTTTGCCGCCTTCCGCAACGCCACCGCAAACCACCCTGCACGCATCAGGCGGCAAGGCGGATATGTGAAAGCCATGAAAGCAATGTTAAAATATCGTTTTTCGATAAATTTTTATTGAAAAAATTTGGAAGTATCGGAAATTGTCCGTACTTTTGCATATCGAAAATCGATAAATAATAATCATTTAACGATAACCCGCCGACATGGGAACAAATACTCTCTCAATATAAAAAGACATGTAAAAAAGTCCGCTGCCGGCATGACAAACGGCAGCGGGCGAAAGACGGGAAAAACTGGAAAACGATGAAAAAGAAACTCAACATGTTTTGCGCGCTGATATTCGTGGTGCTTGTATGCGACATACTGCTGACGCTGAACGTCATGTTCACAGGCGCACTGAGCGGATACAATACAGCGAAAAAAATGGAAGACACGGAGCGCGGAAGCAGCTATGACTATTACACCATAGCCCTGCTGCCGACAGAACTGACCGACCGCAACGCCAAGACGATAGTTGACGAGACGACAGGAAAGAAGCACAACGTGTGGCCTACGCAACTCATCGTCCCCGCGAACGGCAAGGCCGACACCACATCGAAAGTCTTTGCCGTGGTAGAGGGCGTGGTGTCGCTCACGCTGGGGGTTACAGTCCTCGTGTCGTTCTTCTGCTTCGTGCGCAACGTCAACAGGCGCGAGATATTCACAAACAAGAACACCAAGTACCTGAGGCGCATAGGATGGAGCATGATTGCGACCGGCATCATTGTCACCGCCAACTACTGTTATGATACATATGTGGCGCAACGGCAGTTCGACCTTGCCGGATACATCGTTGACTACAGCGACTCCGTCTACCTCGACTTCATCCTCTTCGGCCTGTTCTCGCTCGTCATGGCCGAGGCGTTCGCAATAGGACTGAAGATGAAAGAGGAACAAGAACTGACAATATAACCGTTTGGGGAGAGAAAAAAGCTGAAAGACGCCAAAGCGGCTGAAGGCTAACGCCCCACCGCTTCACCCTTTTACTTTTTGCATTTTCACCTTTACTAAATATGGGAAAAATCATAGTAAACCTCGACGTGGAGATGGCCAAGCGCAAGATTTCGCTCGGCGAACTGGCCGAACGCATCGGCCTGACCCAGGCAAACCTGTCAATACTGAAGACGGGCAAGGCCAAGGCCGTGCGCTTCAGCACGCTCGAAGCCGTGTGCCGGGAACTCGGATGCCAGCCCGGAGACATACTCGAATACCGGGACGAAACATGAACAAAAAGGCGCGGAAACGGCCATTTCACGGCGTTTTGACCGCACAACGTATAAGATTTGTTAAATATGGCGCACGTCCAACAATGTTAATACAATAAAAAACTATATTTGTCGAACCATTTTAAACCATTTTTTTATGAAAATAAAACATCTGTTAGTCGCAGCCGTGCTTTTCATTACAGGCACCGCCGCGGTAATGGCCCAAGGCGCGCAGATGCCTACCATACCGGTAGACCCTGCCGTCAGGATAGGCAAACTGCCTAACGGCCTCACTTACTACATCCGCCACAACGGATATCCCGAACATCGTGTGAACTTCTACATCGCACAGCGCCATTAATGACCAAAACTCAAAGCCAGAAAAAACTGCAGT
>OGYE01002111.1_pt1 | contig 12419 bp, 12 predicted proteins | sample 1576471 | NCBI WGS metagenome assembly OGYE01 (sample SAMEA3541532, study PRJEB24748) | human gut metagenome | biome: human gut; feature: human-associated habitat; material: faeces | place: China | collected 2012
ACCGACTGAAAATATTTCAGTTGTTTGAGCATACTATTCACCTCTTTACGCTAACAGAAAAATAAAAAAACAGCAGCCGACAAAAGCCGACTGCATCATTTGGTGCGAGTGCTGATAACGGATTTCATAAAACAATGAATTAACCGGCAGAAACACATATATTTCATCTCGCACACGAACAGTTTCTTTAGAATTTTATTCGCACATTCGATTTTTACTGGCCTATCCGATACAATGATAACACAAGGAGGGCAGAATATGAAACAGAAATATCATCTTGCAATGGATGATGCAGAGCGGCGGCTTCTCATTGGAAGTCTGAATGATCTGCGCAGCAGGCTCTTCACAGAGGGCAGATATACCGATGCTGTTGACGAAGAGCTGCTGAAAATCATCGGCGCAAAGCGCAAGAAGTTCAAGATTGTATACACGGAATGAATGGAGGGAAGCACTATGACGGAATTTGAAAAGCTGGGTGGCACATACCGACAGGCGGGTGATTATTATCTGCCAAATCTCAAGATTGATAATCAAATCGAGGTGCAAATTGGTGTTTGGGGGCAGCGACACCGGCGATTTTTGAAGGAGAACCACCGGGTGAGATACTACAATCTGTTGACCACCGGGACGCTGAACGATTATCTTGCTGAGGTGGAATCCCTGGCACAGGCGATGTTTGATACGCTTGTGAAGGAACTGTCCGAAAAAGAAAACTTGAACGAAAAACTCAAGGCAAGTGACCCGCTGGAATGGGTCAGGCGGAGCAATAACATCCGCAATCGAGCTACAGAAATCGTAAATGCAGAGGTCATTTTCGTGTGAGCAGCAACAAAATTTGATAGAAATCAGAGGCGCAGTCAGATGCAGGTAAGCACCGGCTGCGCCCCTTTTTCGTTGCTCTGAAATAGGTCTGCATTATCTTAGCGAGCAGACTGTTTTTACTCCTGTCGGAGCCAAACAGTGTATCCGCTTGCGATGCCTGCGTCATCTTAGCGAGCAGTGCCTTTTTACTCCGTTCTGTCGAGCTACGCAAAAGGCCTCGTTAGGGACACCCTAAGACCTGCTTACCCGATTCCGAAGAATCGATTAAAGAACGCCATCAATTTATCAATTATGGCCTGTTTTTTAACTGTGCGGTTCCCGCCGCCAAAACGGGAGATCGGCGGCATCAGCTTGTCAATGTCTGTGCCCGTCGTTTTGACAGAACCGTCACGGAAAGCGCTGTCCATAAAGCGACGGGTCTCCTCGTCCTTCAGATTTTCTTCTTGGATGATCGTGACAAGCTGCCGTTCCTTTTCCTCGGCAACAAAGGTGCGCCATTCCAGCATCACATCTGATACATCGTTGATTCCGGCAATGAAGGTTTCGATCAGTGCCTTCTTGCTGCGCAGTTCAGGACTAGCGTCCACTGCTTTGCGGATCGTGATAAGCACTTCCTTGTCATCGCAGTGTGAATCGTGGTATTTCTGTACCAGAAGCAGGATGTAGTCAATATTGATCTCGATCTGCTTGATTAGCTCGATTTCAAAAACGATGTCATCGGTGATGTCCTCTTTTTCGCCACCGGGCTTGCGGTTTTTCCACTCATCCCGTAAGTCCTGATAGCGGCCAAGATAATCCTGAAAATCTCGCTCGCTCAAAATCTCATTTCCGACAAATTCGTCGAACGAAGTCAGCAGGTTGCGCATACGCAGAATCGCACCGAACAAAACGATAAACTCCTTCTGCCGCTGTTCGCCGGTAATGCGTTCCTCTGTCAGTGGGAATTTCGTTGTCAATTCCTCAATCATATCTTGGTAGCCTGGGTGATATTTTCCGTCGGCATCCTCGTAGCCAAAGTAGTAATCCTTATAGCCACGCATCAGGACGATACCGCCCGCTTCCTTATCGCCAAACAGAGAAATTGCATCGTCGGTACGCTTTTGCAGATTGCGGAAGCAAACGATGTTGCCGAACACCTTGATGGAATTGAGAATCCGGTTGGTGCGGGAATAGGCCTGGATCAGGCCATGCATTTTCAGGTTTTTATCCACCCACAGCGTATTCAGCGTCGTGGCGTCGAAGCCGGTCAGGAACATATTGACCACGATCAGCAGGTCAAGTTCCTTGTTCTTCATCCGTAGGGAAACATCCTTATAGTAATTCTGGAATTTGTCCCCGTCTGTGGAATAGTTGGTGTGGAACATCTCGTTGTAATCACGGATGGCCGCATCCAGAAAATCACGGGAACTTTGGTCAAGTGCGGAGGTATCCTCCGGATTCTCCTCGTCAAGAATACCATCCGTTTCTTCTTCGTTTGCGCCATAGCTGTAAATGACGGCAACTTTCAGCCGCTTCTGCGGATTTTCCGCCATTTGCCTCTGAAACTCGGCGTAGTAGAGCTTTGCAGCATCCACGCTGGACACGGCAAAGATGGAGTTGAACCCGCTGACCCGCTGCTTCTGCTTGATTTCCTCGATCTGCTGCTTGCTGCCGGCAGAGGCAACCTCGGCGATATTCTGCAATACGCTGTATGTATAGGTTTTATCACCCCGGTAGGTCTTCTGGTCAAAATGCGTCAGAATGTAATCTGTGACCAGTCGGATGCGTTCCGGGGCAAGAAACGCCTTTTCCCGGTTGATGTCCCAAACCTCTTTGTCGTCAATATCCGGCTCGGCATCCATTGTCTTGATGTAGTCCACCCGGAAGGGCAGCACGTTTTTGTCATTGATGGCATCCACGATGGTGTAAGCGTGAAGCTGGTCGCCGAACGCTTGCGCTGTTGTGCGAAGCGTAGGATTCTTGCTTACGCCTGCATTGACCGCAAAGATTGGCGTTCCGGTAAAGCCAAAGAGATTGTACTTCTTGAAATACTTCGTAATGGCTTGATGCATATCTCCGAACTGACTCCGGTGGCACTCATCAAAAATGATAACAACTCGCTTATCAAAAACGCTGTGTCCGGCGTTCTTCTTGATAAAGGTGGCGAGCTTCTGAATGGTGGTGATAATGATTCCTGCATTGTCATCCTCCAACTGGCGCTTCAAAACCGCTGTGGAGGTGTTGCTGTTGGCAGCTCCCTTTTCAAAGCGGTCATATTCCTTCATCGTTTGATAGTCCAGATCCTTGCGGTCCACAACGAAAAGCACTTTGTCAATATAGTTCAGCTTGGTGGCAAGCTGCGCCGTCTTGAAAGAGGTCAGTGTTTTGCCGCTGCCAGTGGTGTGCCAGATGTACCCGCCACCCGCCGCAGAGCCGTACTTTTTATAGTTATTGGCGATCTCAATCCGGTTCAGGATGCGCTCGGTGGCGACGATTTGATACGGCCGCATCACCAGCAGCATATTTTCCGCCGTGAACACGCAGTAGCGGGTAAGGATATTCAGAATGGTGTGCTTGCAGAAAAAGGTCTTGGTAAAGTCCACGAGGTCGGGGATAATGCGGTTATTGGCGTCCGCCCAGAAGGAGGTAAATTCAAAGCTGTTGCTGGCCTTGGACTTTTTGCCTTTCTGCGCTTTGGCGTCCTTGATGTGATTGAAACGGGTGGTATTGGAATAATATTTTGTATTTGTACCGTTGGAGATCACGAAGATCTGCACGAATTCATACAGCCCGCTGGACGCCCAGAAGCTATCCCGCTGATAGCGGTCAATTTGGTTGAAGGCCTCCCGAATGGGAACGCCCCGGCGCTTCAGCTCGATATGGATGAGTGGCAAGCCGTTGACCAACACCGTCACATCATAGCGATTGTCATGAGCTGCCCCCTCCTCTGTGGAGATGGCATACTGGTTGATGACCTGCAAACTGTTATTATGGATGCACTTCTTGTCAATAAGCTGGATATTTTTGCTTTCCCCGTTATCCCGGCGGAGCACCTGCACATAGTCCTCCTGAATCAGGCGGGTCTTTTCGAGAATGCCGGAGTTTGTGTTTGCCAGCACCTCGTCCCAGAAACGCTTCCATTCGCCGTCCGTAAAGCGATAGTCGTTCAGCTTTTCCAGCTGCGTCCGCAGATTGGCAATCAGGTCAGCCTCTTTATGGATGGTCAGGCGCTCATAGCCCAGCTCGCAAAGCAGACGGATAAACTCCTTTTCCAAGTCTGCTTCGCTCTGATAAGCCTCCGAGCGCTTCGACTGCGGCTTGTATTCGGTGACAACAGTGCTTTCGCTGCTCTGGGCAATGATGTTGAAATAGCTCACGGGCTGCCTCCTTCCGGGTCAATCTGCCGGTGTAAAAGTCAGCAGCTTGTCCCTGTAGTATTCATATTGTTTCTGCCGTGCTTCGATTTCGGCGGGCAGGCCGGAGGAAAGGTCGGTGCAGATGGCATCAAAGTTGTCGAGGACTTGCACCAAACGCTCTTGAACATCAAGAGACGGAACAGGTATCTCAATACCAGAGAAGTCGCTTGTAGATAAAAACGGTTGATTTCCCTTAACTTTGTTTTCAAGTTTAATACTCACAAGAATGTGATACAAATATCGAGATAATACAAGCTCCTTATTTGGAGTGCAAATAGTACCGTTGTAGGTAACAAAATGTTTTCCGGCTCCCCATGTTACGCTTCCCGCTGAACCAATGTGACCAACGATAGGAGCATCTTCACTATTAAAAGTATCGGTATTGCCGACTATTCCTTTGCAACCATATACAGGGTAGTCTCCACCATTCTGTGGAATTTTATTTCCTTTCCCATAATGCGGATTGCAAACAGTTCCGATAGCCATTTTAGGAATATTCACATTTCTAAACAACAATTCATCTCGATAAAACTCATACTGCTTCTTCCGTGCGGTAAGCTCTGCGGTAAGCTCTGCGGTAAGCTCTGCGGTAAGCTCTGTGAAATTGTCCAGTATACGGACAATTTCACGCTGTACCGGCAGCGGCGGGACGGGGATTTTGTACGGTGCCAGTATTTTAAGGCTCAAACCGCCACGGGTTCCGTCTCCATTTGAAATGGCTCTCAGTTCTTCATATTTTCCATCCAAAATGTAGTAAAGAAACTTGTAGTCAAGATTTTCGTTACATATCATCGAACAAAGGGATTGATTGGTACACAACTCAATTTCCGTTATCGCCGCTTTTCCTCTGGTTTTTCCTTGTCCAGCAAGCGCGATAACAACCGAATGTTTCGGAACAATTGTGGTGCTATTCTTTTCGTACCCTAACTGCGTTATTTTTTTCTCGGTCGCTGCAACCCTTTTTAAATTCACTTCACCGGAACTCATCCAAGGAATTGTTCCGTTCTCCCAGTAAGCAGCATTCGTTTTACTTGGGGTAGCCCCAGTTACTAACTTGCAAATTTCTCCGAGAGCTTTATACTTCACCCCATCTGGGCAAAGCTCTTGAATCAGTTCATCAAGTTTAGTCATCTTCTTCACCTTCTTCCACCATTTTTCGTGCCAGCATACCCAATCCGTACAGTTTTTCACCTGTCTCAACAGGCGACACTGTTTGTTTTTCTAAATTAAAAACAAACAATCCATCTAATGAGAGTAAATAGATAAACGAGTAGTTAATAGGTCGCTGACTATATGTGATTAAGACTTTTAACAATTCATCCGGCATCCAGTCTTCAATGAACAATTCGGAATTTACGAATAAATCATATCGTTTCATCGATGCATATCCGCCAGTATTAAGTTTCTTCATTTTTGTTTCAACAGCCGAGAGAAAATATTTGCACCATGTGTTTCTTATATCCGGATAGTCTAAACCCGTCCAAGCATAGCCCATACCCGGGCCGGTCATTCCATATTGGGTATAGTTGTATCCTTTCTTTTTCAAGTAGGCAATTCGTTTATCCTGTTTTTCTTTTTCAAGGTACGGAATTTCACAAGCAAGCGCCATCGCTTCTTGCTCACTTTGCGGAATCGCCGAAGTAACTTCTATCCCAATATTGTTAGATATATCCCGCAAATCCGGTTTATCCGAAATCTGCAAATTTTCGTATTGATCAGGATAGAATTTCTCTAAGACAATTTTGGCGTAACATTCATCATAATCCAATTTCGTATGTGAAGGTAATGGACGATCTTTTTCAATCTTAGCCATAATCATCCCTCCAATTACTAATTGCTCATTGCTCATTGCTAATTTCAGCAACGATTTTATCAATTTCCTCCCGCAGCGTCTGCTCCCGGGCGACGATTTCGGCAATTTCGGCATTCAGCTTCACAATGTCGATCTTTTCTCGGGTGTCCTCCTGCTCCACATAGGTAGAAACAGAGAGATTATAATTGTTCTGTTTGCTGCCGACTTCGTCGTTTGGCACAAGGCGGGCAAAATGCGGCTCATCCTTGCGCTCGGCAACGGCGGAAACAATGCGCTGAATATTTTCTTCGGACAGGCGGTTGTTCTTCGTGACCTTCACAAACTCCTTGGAGGCATCCACAAACAGAACGGCGTTGTCTGTCTTGTTCTTTTTCAGCAGCATAATGTCTACGGAGATTGTGACGTTTAAGAACAGGTTGGAGGGAAGCTGAATGATGGCATCCACAAAGTTGTTATCCACCAGATACTTGCGGATCTTCTGCTCGGCCCCGCCACGGTACATAATGCCGGGGAAGCAAACGATGGCCGCCGCACCGTTGGAAGCCAGCCACGAAAGGCTGTGCATAATAAACGCCATATCGCCCTTGGAGGCAGGAGCCAGCACGCCGGCAGGCGAAAAACGGGGATCGTTGATGAGCAGCGGATTCTTATCCCCCTCCCACGGCACGGAAAATGGTGGATTGGACACGATCAGCTCAAAGGGCTGGTCGTCCCAATGCTGCGGGCTGAGCAAAGTGTCCTCCCGGACAATGCTGAACTTATCGAACTCGATGTTATGCAGGAACATATTGATGCGGCAAAGGTTGTAGGTGGTCAGGTCGATCTCCTGACCGTAGAAGCCTCGCTCGATATTATCCTTGCCCAGCACTTTTTCCACCTTCAGCAGCAGAGAACCGGAGCCGCAGGCAGGGTCATAGACCTTGTTAATCTTTGTTTTGCCGATGGTGCCGAGGCGAGCCAGCAGCTCTGAAACATCGGCAGGCGTAAAATACTGACCGCCCTTTTTACCTGCGTTGGCGGCGTACATTCCCATCAGATATTCGTAGGCATCACCAAACAGGTCGGGATTGATGCCATCAGTAGAGTACAGCGGCATCTGTGCCACGCCGTTCAGCAGCTCTACCAGCACCTTGTTGCGCTTGGCGACGGTTTCACCGATGGCTTTACTGTTCACGTCGAAATCGTCAAACAGCCCCGCAAAGTCGTTTTCCGCATCGCCGCTGGCTGCACTGCTTTCGATGTGGTTGAATACCCGCTCCAGCGTTTCGTTCAGGTTGTCGTCCTTGTCCGCCCGGGCGAGGACATTGCAGAACAATTCGGAGGGCAGAATGAAGAAGCCCTTTTCCTGCACCAGTCCCTCACGGGCAGTCTCCGCCTCGGCGTCGGACATCTTGGCGTAGTCAAAGTCTTTGTTCCCGGCGGCGTGCTCGCCCTCGTTGATATAGGCGGTGAAGTTCTCCGAAATATAGCGGTAGAACATCGTGCCCAGCACATAAGATTTGAAGTCCCACTCTGCCACATGACCTGCGTGGACAAGGTCGGTGGCGATTTTATAGATGCGGCGGAACAGCTCGTCCCGCTCCTGGTCTTTCTTTACATCAGCCATTGCATTTACTCCTTCTGGGCGATCCACGCCGCTTCGATCTCATCAAAGAGGATGTTGTTTTCCTCACAAAAAGTCTTGATTTTTTTCATTGCCGTGATATTCGGCTTGGTTTTGGCGTTTTCCCAACGGTTTATCGTTCCAACGGATACATTCAGCGCTTTTGCGAAATCCTCCTGTGACAGCAGGGCTTTCTTGCGCACGACCCGTATTAACTCACTTAAAGGCGTCATCAAACAATTCTCCTTCCAGAAGATTAACAGCATTATACCATAAACCTATCATTTTCTCAACATCGTTTGGAAAAACCGAATACCAAAATACAGAGGCGCAGCCTTCGGAGTGATTCGTCGGCTGTGCCTCTGTTTGCGTTTCGGAAGAAAATTTTCAAGAACACCCTCAAAATCTGCGACTCAATTCAAAGTAAGTAGAGAGAAAAATTTTGAGAACCGTCCGAAAACGCCCCCACAAAAGGACACCCAAATTCAAAGTAAGTGAGGAGGTCTTTGCAGAACTCACAGCCATTGAGCTGTTCATAAAAAGTTTACAAAATTTTCTTCGTTTTTTCTGCGAAAAAGTTCCCAGTTGATTAGTGAGGGGATCTATAAATTAACCTTCTCGCTGGCTACCTAATAGGGAGAATTTTTTCACAGGGGGTTAATAAACGACCCTTCTCGCTGCCTACCTATTGAGGGGTTCTCCCCGTGTGCCTTGAAAGAGGTGAATTTTTGAAAAAGTGCGGGAATTTTGCAGGAAAATTCGGCAAAGGAAAAGTGAGAGGCGATAGAGGAGCCCGGCGTAGTCCGCCGCTCTGAGGTCTTCCGTGTGCACCTTGAAAATTAAATAGCAGAAATTTTGGAGAAGAGGGTCACCAAACACCTACCCATTTTAGTAACAAGTGAGAGGAGGTTTTTCCAATGGTCATCAAAATCACACCGCAGCAGGCGAAAAGAGTCAACGCCCTGCTGCGGAAGCTGTGCGCCAACTACGACGGCGGCAACTGCCTGCTGCTGGACGACGGCGAGCCCTGTGTCTGCGTCCAGAGCATCAGCAAATATGGCATCTACTGCAACTATTTCAAAAACGCCGTGCTCCCGGCGGATGAAAGGCTGCACGCCGAGATAATGAAGCCGACCGGCGGCAAGCGCTGTGTGCTGTGTCGTCAGTCTTTTGCACCGAGGGCGAAGAATCAGCGTTATTGTCCGGCCTGCGCCGCTAAGCAGAAACGGCTGAAGGCAGCCGAACGGCAGCGCCGAAAGCGGGCATCGGCGTCACGCTTTTAAGGTGCGGACAGCCCTGAAACACAAGGCTTTTTTGAACCCAAATCAACCCAAGCAATACAGAAACACCTTAACCGCAAAAATCCGCTTTGAAAAGCGTGACAAATTCAAGCGAGAGGAGGAATTCAATGAACCCATATTTTACAGTCAACGACTCCGAACATTTCACCTTTTACCGTATCCCAAAGCTGCTGTTCACAGATGAGATTTACCAAACTGTTTCCACCGATGCCAAGATGCTCTACGGCCTGCTGTTGGATCGGCTGTCCCTATCCGAGAAGAACGACTGGAAAGACGAGCATGGTCGGGTCTACCAATATTTCACCATCCATCAGGCGCAGGAGCTGCTGCATTTCGGACACGAAAAGGTCTGCCGCCTGTTTGCAGAGCTGGATGCAGCCGACCTTATCGAGCGCCGCCGTCAGGGGCAGGGCAAGGCCAACCGCATCTACTTAAAGGAGTTTACCCAAAAGTCCGATTATCGGAATTCCAGAAGCCCGGGAATCGGAAGGAAATAAGACTTAGAGAGTGATATTTACTACCCGAAAAAGAGAAAGAAGGTCAACAATGAATAACAAAAACACAGTGCCAATGAAACCAGCGCTCTTAAGAATTGAACAGCTACGCCCGTTTGAAGGCCATCCCTACAAGGTACAGGACAACGAGGAGATGGCTGCTCTTTCGGAAAGTATCCGGGAGAATGGTGTTCTTTCCCCGTTGATCGTCCGTTCCGTTGAAAACAGCGATGAATATGAAGTCATCAGCGGCCACCGCCGCCTGTATGCTGCCCGGAAGGCAGGTCTGACAGAAGTTCCCGTGCTGATTTGCACCCTTGACCGGGATGCCGCCGCCATTGCCTTGGTGGACAGCAATCTGCACCGAGAGCATATCCTGCCCAGTGAAAAGGCGTATGCTTACAAGTTGAAAATGGAAGCACTGTCCCATCAGGGAATCGCTTGTGGACAAGTTGGCCACAAGTCCCGGGATGGTATTTCCGATACAGACAGCGGCAGGCAGGTTCAGCGCTATATTCGCCTGACCTACCTCATCCCGGAATTGCTGGAAAAGATGGACAAGGAGGAAATTGCGTTCTCTGTCGGCGTGGAGTTGTCCTATCTCGATGAATACAGCCAGCGGGATGTGCTGGAGCAATGTGAGATCAACGACTGCACGCCATCTTATTCGCAGGCATGGCGAATGCACAAGGCCGACCGTGAAGGGCTGCTGACGAAGGATGTGATCCAGTTCCTTATGAGCGAAGAAAAACCGAACCAGCGGGAGACAGTGAAGATACCCACCGAAAAGCTGCGAGAATTTGCGCCAGATGCCAACCCACGGCAGCTTGAGGACTTCGTTCTCAAAGCCTGCGAGCATTACCGCAAATACCTCATCCGCCAGCGTGGGCGGGAGGAACGATAAGGAGTGATAGAAAATGAAGCGGCAAACGAATTGGATCGTCGGCGTATCCGACGGAAAAGTCCACGAATACAAAATTGGGGATGTGACCTATTTTGTTTCTGCAGAATTTGAGCGCAGCTCTCAAACCAATCTGCGTGACCGTGTACAAAGAACGGTGGTCAGCAATCTCATACCTTTGACGCCCGGTCAAGCATCCGATACAATGGCAGCGGAATATGTGTGTTCGGCTGTCGGGAAGGAGGACTTATGCAGTCGAAAAAGAAAAAAGAACAATTGGGATTAACAGCGCTGTACTGCCGCCTGTCCCGTGATGATAGAGCGGAAGGCGACAGTAACTCCGTAGCCAATCAAAAGCGTTTATTGCAGAAATACGCCAAAGAAAATAGCCTCGGTAATACCCGTTTCTATGTGGATGACGGTTATACCGGCACGAATTTCAACCGTCCGTCTTTTCAGAAAATGATTGAGGATGTCGAAATGGGCTATGTGACAGCGGTCATCGTCAAGGATATGTCCCGGCTTGGCAGAGATTATCTCGGTGTTGGGTACTACACAGACACCTTCTTCCCGGAACACAATATCCGTTTTATTGCGGTGAATGACTGCGTAGACAGCGATGACGGCGAAAATGAGCTTGCCCCATTTCGAAATGTGATGAACGAGATGTACGCCCGGGACATCAGCCGCAAGGTGCGGTCTGCCCATCGTATCCGGGGCAATTCCGGCGAACCGCTGGGCCAGCCGCCCTACGGCTACAGGAAAGACCCGCTGAACAAAAAGCACTGGATCATTGACCCGGAGGCCGCTCAGGTGGTGCGGGGCATTTTTCGTATGTGTCTGGAGGGTAAGGGCAACGACACCATTGCCCGCATTTTACAGGAAAATGGGATTCTCAACTGCACGGCGTACTGGCACGAAAAAGGCATCGGCAGGGGCGGCAAAAAGACGCAGCCAAACCCTTACCGATGGAAAAACAGCACCATTCGTAAAATCCTGACCCAGCAGGAATACTGCGGCGATGTGATCAATTTCAAGACCTACTCTAAATCCTTCAAGGATAAGACCCGCATCGATAACCCGGAAGAAAACTGGGTCATCTTCAAGGATGTTCACGAGCCGATTGTCGACCGGGACACCTTTGAGCAGGTACAAAAGAAGATCATCAAGCGGACAAAGCGCCGTGCGCCGAAATCGGAGAATGGCGAAAAGAGCATCTTTTCTGATCTACTGTACTGCGCCGACTGCGGTCACAAGCTGTGGTATCACGTCAACACCATCAATAAGAATATATGCTTTTTCTCCTGTTCCAATTATGTAAAAGACTACCGTGGCAGTTGCCCGACCCGGCACTATGTGCGGGCGGACGCTATCGAGCAGGTGGTAAAACTGGAGCTACAACGAATGGCGCAATTTCTGCGGGACGACGAGCCAATGTTCGCCGACCTTCTGGAACGCAAGTCCAACCGGGAAATCGCAGAGGAAAAGAAGCGCCTTGAAGGAGAGCTGCAAAAGGCGCGGATGCGAACAGAAACCGTGTCCCGACTCTACAAAAAGGCCTTTGAAAAGAATGCGGAAGGGCTTCTTTCCGACGAGGGCTTCCTGCAAATTACCCACGAATACGATGTAGAGCAGCTTGCCTTGAAAGCGAAGATCCCACAGCTCCGGGAGCAAATTGCGGAGGCGGAACGGCAAGCGACCAATAAGGACAAGTTTATCGCTGCCATCCGAAAGTTTATGCAGATGGACGAGCTGACCGCACCGCTGCTGCGGGAGCTTATTGACCATATCGAGGTGTACGAAACGCAGGGCGTCGGAAAAAGTAGAACACAGCGCATCACAATTCACTACCGCTTTGTGGGGTACATCGACATCCCGGCAGCGCCTCTGACAAGTCATTATATCTCCGAAACAAGGCAGGGCGTGGCCGTGGAATATATCCCCGCATAACGAAGGAGAGCAGGCGAAATGCCTGCTCTCCAAAAGAAGCATAAAAAATCGAGTGTTCATAACATCAAATCCGTTATGAACACTCGATATGGTTGCGGGGGAAGGACTTGAACCTACGACCTTCGGGTTATGAGCCCGAC
>OGYE01002112.1_pt1 | contig 12418 bp, 12 predicted proteins | sample 1576471 | NCBI WGS metagenome assembly OGYE01 (sample SAMEA3541532, study PRJEB24748) | human gut metagenome | biome: human gut; feature: human-associated habitat; material: faeces | place: China | collected 2012
GACTGGATGAACTGTAGCTGTTCGGGAGTAACTTCCGAATTGGATACAAGATAGATATTTTCTTTTTTCAGATCCTCTGTCACAGTGCTTACAGCTTCTTCGTAATCCTTTACGTAACGTGCGTTCAGTTTTCCGATTTGCTTAAGCAGTTTTTTGGCTTTTTCTCTTTCCTTGGCAGCCGATTTATCCATGCATTCCGCAATGCGGCTTTGAGAAGCTACTCTGACACGGAAAAACTCATCCAAGTTGTTGGAATAGATGCCAAGAAAGGCCATTCGTTCCAGCAATGGCACATGACTTCGGGTTGCTTCCTGCAGGATTCTGCGGTTAAAGTACATCCAACTGATGTCTCTTTCCAAATAAGGCTTTTCTTTTTTTCTATTTCTTTTTCTGATATTTTGTCTATTAAATCATTTATTGCTTTTTGTTTATCAATTTCAGATTCTGCAAATGATTTACTATATACTATTTCATCATTACCAAGTGTTCCTGCTACACATCTATTTCCTAAATAGTAACTTTTTTGTTCTGTTACTCTTTCTTTTCCATTTTCATCTGTTTCGATTATCTCTTTTTCAACTATAAAAACATTATCTGATATATCTTTTCCACTTATTTTGTCTTTCCATGTTGCTTGTCCTACTAATTTTATATCTTTTATTTCTGTTTTTTCTGCAGTTTGTTCAAATTCATAGTTTTCTTTAATTTTATTTACTATTGAATCTTTTTGTTCATCTGATATAGATTTTGCTCTTATTGTTACCATATCTTGATATATTTCTATTGTTTGAACCATATTTTGTTTTCCAAGTACTTCATTGGCTATACTTTTAATTTTATCAACATCTACTTCACTTGCTACATATATATCTATTTTTTGGCTATCTTGATATCTTAATTGCTTATTAAAACCAATTGTAGATGCTACTATAACCCCAGCAATTACTATTATCATTGCTATTGCTAATATAATTACATTTTTCTTTTTCATTTTTTCTAGCAAGTACTAACTTTATTCAAGTTAGTACTTTCTCCTTTCTTATATTATCTTATATTATTTGTTCTCTTTTAAATTTAATAATGTTCTTGTTACTATTACATTATAAATTGCTGTTAAAACTAATCCCCAGAACATTATCATACCAAAACTACTTAAACTCTCCCATTTTGCTAAACAGAATACTATTGTTAATATTCCAACTGGTATTAATTTTAAATATACATTTTTATATGTTGCTTTTACTGCTTCATTTACTAAATTCATTTTCTTTGTTTTTGATAATATTTCTCTATTTATTATTAAATTAATTATCATAACAATTATTATTGCACTTATTCCTTCTATTGAAATTGCAACATTTGTATATCTTATCAATAATGAGAATATTGATACAAATCCAACAAATGAAATACTTGCTAATATTCCTGACTTTTTGTATATTACACAATATACTAATAATGTTATTACTAATATTGCTATCATTACGATTGCAAAATAAATAATTTCTTTTTGTGTTATACTTGAATATTCATATCTATTTGTATCAACTTCATAGTCTGCTGGTAATTTTCCAGCATTTTCTAGCATTGCTATTTCTGCTGCTTTCGATATGTTGTTATTTACTGATGTTGTGTTTGTTGATGATGATCCTATTTTTACTGTTATTTTTCCTTTTTCTATTTTTGATACATCATATGTTGTATCATTTACATATAATTTTGCTGTTTTCTTTGTTGTTTCTGAATTACTTGATGTTTCTTCTGTTGTACTTTGTATTTCCGTACTTTCTGTATTTTGTTCTTCTGTGTTTTCTGTTGATTCTGTGCTTTCTTCACTTGTTGATTCTGTTTTTGTACTTTCAGATTCACTTGCCTTTTTTGCATTTTCTATTTCTGCTACATCTGTTGCTAATAATGCATAATCATTCAATAATTCATTTAGTTTTGCTTGTCCATCTTTTGTTAGCTCTATTTCTTCATATACTTGATATGCTCCTTTACTATCTGATGTATATGAATATTTTGCTCCTTTTATCATCTCATCATTTAAAAGTATATCTTTGGAATCTGTGTCTTTTATTGTTATTTTTTGACTTGCATATAAATAATATATATACATATCAACATTATCATTTTCTGCTAATTCTACTCTAACAGTTCCGTTTTCTTTATCTAATGATATTGTATAATCTTGTGCACCTAATGCTTGTAATCTTTTTTCCATTATCTTTTTTGCGTTTTCATAATCTTTTTCTGTTAATTTATTTTCTGTTGATTCATTTTCTGTTGATGTTGTTTCTTCAGACTTTTCTGTTTCTTTTGAACTATCAGTCTCTGTATTTTCGTCTGATGAACTATTTTCTGAATCAGTACTTGTGCTTTCTTTTATCTTTAATTCAATAACTCTTTGACTGTCTAGCTCTCTTCCTAGCTCATAATCTTTAACTTTATTTTCCATTCTATTTTGTGTTGGAAGATATATTCCTCCAAACGCAATTAATGTTACTAATATTATTGCTAATACAATTGTTAATATTTTTACCTTTTTCATTTTTAGCATTCCTTTCACTTTATTTATAATAATTTGTTGCTATGAACATTCTTTATAGATTTTACTTTATTTTTTTTAAAATATCAACCTTTTTTTAATATTTTTCTAATATATTTTAAATCATTTCTAACCCACCTTTTAATGAATATACATTGGTATATCCCATTTTTCTTAACATATTATACGCTTCTCTACTTCTTCCACCATATTGACAATATACAACAATTTGTTGATTTAATTTTGGCATTTCATTTTTTACTTTTCTTATTTCATATTCAGGTATATTTATTGCTCCTGGTAAATGTCCTTCCTTAAATTCTTGTGGACTTCTTACATCTATTAAAATAGCTCCTTTAGATACCATATTTTTTAATTGTTCAAAATTAATTTCATTTTGAGAACTATTTTTGTAACATCCTCTATTTCTATAACATCTTCTACAAAACATAATTGATTTTCCTCCTATGTTTTATAATATGAAAAAAGAAGCACTTTTGTGCCTCTTTTACAAATTCTATCTCATAATTGTCATAGTAATTACTATTATTCCAAGTATTACTCTATATATAGCAAATCCTTTGAAACTTCCTTTTTTCAAGTAGTTTAATAAAAATTTAATTACAATTATTCCTACTAAGAAACTGAATAATACTCCCATAAAGAATGCAAGTGTAAATTCAAAGTCTTTTATACTTACAAGTACTGCTGCTAATACTATTGGTGTTGATAATAAAAATGAATATTTTGCAGCACTTTCTCTGTCTACTTTTAAAGCTCTTGCAACAGTCATTGTTATACCAGATCTTGATGTTCCTGGAAATGCTGCTGCTATTGCTTGTGATAATCCTATTAAAAATGATTGTTTAAATGTCATATCTTCATATTTTGTTTCTGATGGTGCTTTTTTATCAACAATATAAAGTACAATTCCTAATACTATTAATGCAATTGCAATCATTATTGATTCTATGTTAAATTTGTCACAAATATATCCTGAGAATTTGTCTAATACTAAACTTAAAATTCCTGTTGGAATTGTTACTGCTACTATGTACCAGAAGATTTTACCTTCTGTTGATTTTTTCTTTTTTACAACTTGATCATATCCCCCCTTTATTAGACCTAACCAATCTTTGAAGAAAAATAATGTTATTGCTAATAATGTTCCTAAATGTAATGCTACATCAAAACTTTCTGGAATGTTCCAATTAAACATCCATGGTATTAATTTTAAATGTGCTGAACTTGATACTGGTAATAGTTCTGTTAATCCTTGAACTATTCCTAAAACTATTGCTTGATATATTTCCATATTTTTTATAATGTTAATCTTTTTAGATTAACACTCTCCTTTCTTTTGCTTCTTTTAAACTTTATATATTTCTCTTAATATATTATATATTGTATTTTTTATAAATTCTGCTGATGTTGTTGGTGCCACTTTTCCTGGTAATGATAATGCCCAAACAAATTTCAAATTTCTATCTTTAATTGCTTTTTTGTCAATTCCACCTGGATTTGAAGCTAAATCTATTAACAATGTTTCTTTTTTTACATATTCTAATTTTTGTTCTGTTAAAATAATATGTGGAACTGTATTTATTATTATATCAAATGGTCTTAAATTTTCACCTAAATTATTAATATTTAATGATTTATGTCCATATGCTTCTATCCATGCCAAATCTTCATCTTTTCTTGCTGCACATGTTACCTTTACTGATAATCCAGCAAGTTTTCTTGCTAAGACTTTTCCAATTCTTCCAAATCCTAATATTAAAACTTCACTTCCATGTAAAATTCTATTTGTATTTTCTATTGCTACTTGAATTGTCCCTTCTGCTGTTGCAATTGTATTTAATACTGCTAATTCTTCTCTTTTCATTATATCAATAATCTCTATATATTCATCATTTGCCATTTCATATACTTCTGGTGAAATAGCTCCTGCTATAAGAACTTTTGCATTTATATTATGCATCATTTCTCTAATAGTAATTTCTTTATCACTAAATGGCATATTTATTGTATTTCCATTACTTGAAAATGGTATTGGTCCAATTACTATTTCTACATCATCGATTGCTTTTCTTATTGTATCACATTGAATAATATTTTTTTGTCTTCTTATTTCTTCAGATTTCTCTAATCCATATACATATACTTCATTTCCATCATTAGCAAGCATTATTGCTAATTTTGCAATTCTTAAATCTCCACCTATTACTGCTAATTTATTTTTCATAATCCCTCCAAATTAAATTTATATTATATATTATATTTAATTTGAGTTTTTTTATGAATTTTAATTTTCTTTTTCTATTTCTTGAGTTTTCTCAATCCTTGTTTTTGGATTTTTCTTTTCTATTTTCAAATCTGCAAATCCTATTTTTTTTGTTATTTCTACCATTTCCTCTAAATGCTGTTTTGCCATTAATTCTTTTTTAGTTAACTTATGCTCTTTTTCTTCTTCAAAATCTAGGTTAAATGGTATTGATAATTTAGCTATTATTATTGCAAAAGTCGTATCTTTTCTGATTTTTTCTACAATTCTTTTTGGAGAATCTTGTATTGCTACATTTGCATATTGTATTGCTTTTTCTTTATCATTTTTTAATATATAAATTTTAGCTAATTCCAAATATGCATCTGCTCCTAATTCTTCATCATCAACTATTTGTAGCAAATAATTTTCTGCTTCTTCTAATTCTTTATACATTATTGCAATTTCTGCCAAACTATATTTTGTATTACATATTATAGTATTTAATTCCGCTGATTTCTCATAATATAATTTTGCACTAGAAAAATCATTTAACATTGTATATACAATTCCTAAATTGTAATTTAATTCAAAACTTGTTGGATTATATTTTAATGCTTCATTATAATAGTTTGCTGCTTCCTTATAATCTTCTTTTTCTATTAACAAATCTCCTAATGCTATTGTTGCTTCTGGATAATCTGGCTTTTTGTTTAATAAGTTTGTTAATGTATCTATTGCTTCATCTTTTTTATCTAAATCTGTTAATAATGTTGCTACTTTAAAATATGCATCATATTCTTTTGGATTAATACTAATTACTTGAGCATATTCGTCTACAGCTTTTCTTTGTCCACCTTCTTTTTCATATAACATTGCTAATATTTTATGCCCATTATAACTTTCTGGATTTTTTGTTACTATTTCTATTAACATTTTCTTAGCTTGTTTTGTGTTGTCGAATAATAAACATATTCTAACAATATTTATATTTATAATTTCTGAAATATTTCCAGTTGCTTTTGTTATTAAAATAACACCTATTGGAACTACTATTGATAATAAATATACTATTATTTCTCCAAAAACATTCATTTTTTGAGTATCATTATAAACCATTATAAATTTTATTGCTATTCCGAAGTGCCTCTATTGCAAGTATTGTTACATATTTTGTATCATTTTCTTTTATTAATCTGTAAAAAATATATACAAATAGTGCAAATGCTATAACCGAAAATATTAATGTTTCTACTAACATCTTTTTTCTCCTTTATTTTATATTTAATGTTGTCTTGGATTATTTCCCATATATTGTCCTTCTATTTCTTCATTTGCATTTGCTATTTTTTCATCAATATCTTTTCCATCTGCTTTTTTTAATTCTTTTACATATCCTTCCACAGATACATTACATTCTCTTGCTGCAACTTTTATTTTATTTTCTACCTCTTTTGCAATATCAATAATTGATTTTTCATCACCTTGTTCTTCTACTAATTCTTCAACTGTTTTTCCTGTAACATCTTTTAAATCCTTATATGTTAAATTTGTTTCTGGAATTTCAGTTTCTTCATCAGCTATAACTCCATTTTCAGTTTGGTCTTTTTCTTTCATTACTTTTTTTGCACCATGTATAAGTTCATCTTGTGCTGTTGGATTACCTGTAATATCTTTTCCTGAACGATCTAATCTTTGTCTAAGTTCATAATCTTCTACTCCCTCGCCATTGACATTTCCTTCTCCTTCAAGTCCTGTTGATCTTCCTAGCATTTCTTTATGTCCTGCCAATTCTTTTCCACAAGTCATTACAGTAACTGTTTCCATATCAATTTTCCCATGATTTTCCGGATCCATTGTTATTGCAATTTTTTGATTTGGTCTATTTTCTACTGGCAATATTGTCATAGGAACTTTTTGCTTTAATTCATTACCATTCGCACTAACACTTATTATTGGCTCATAATTTGTTCCTGATCTTTGAACACTTTCGTTTATTTTCCATTTTTCTACTTTATCTCCATTTTCACCAATCTCTGTAGATTTTTGTAGAATTACAAAACTACTCATTGTATCAGAATATGCTACTGCATATTCTGATGAATTTTCAAATACACTTGGCATTCTTTCTTGCAAATGTGGATCTGTAATTTTTCTAAAACAACTTAACTTTAAATCTTGTCCTTCACTACTTAAATCTTTTTCCACTTGTTTTTGCTCATCATTTCTATTTTCTTTATTCTCTTCTTTTGATGTTTCATCTTTTTCGTCTTTTTCTTTTATGCTTCCAGCTAATCTGCCTTTTTCTTTATCATTTTCTTTAAATAATTCTTCAACATCCATTTGAGAATTGCCTAGAGCTCCTTTTAAACCATCTATACAAAAAACATTTCCATCTTTGTCTAAAACCATTTTTTCTTCAATAGTTTTTTCACCATTATCATTCTCTTTTACCCAACGAAAATGATATTCCATATCACCTTCTTTGTTTCTTTCAATTGTCACATATGTTTCTCCTAAAGAAACTGGTCCTAATTTTGTTTCTATTACCAAATCTTTATAATATTTAGTCTCTACTAATTGACTTTCATGTTTGCCAATTTGTTCTTTTACACCTTCATTAACTTCTATAAATCTCTTTAATTCTTCTTTTTCTATCCTTTTTTGACTCATTACAATATTCTCTCCTTTTAAGAAATAAATCTATACAATTTTTCCTATCAAATCATATTCTTTTACTTCTGTTACTTTCACATTGACAAAAGAATTTACTTTACTTTCAAAATTATTATTTTCAACATAAATAATTCCATCTTCTTCTGGAACATCTTGTGATGTCCTACCTATTAAATATTTTCCATCAAATGAAATATCTTCTATTAATACTTCAACATTTTTTCCTATTTTATTTTTTAAGTTTTCATTTGATACTTTTTGTTGTATTGACATAATTTTATTATATCTTGATTTTTTTGTGTTTCCATGTATTTGTTCTGGAAGTCTTGCTGCTGGCGTTCCTTCTTCTTTAGAATACATAAAAGTTCCTAACTTATCAAATTTTGTTTTTTCTACAAATTCTTCTAATTCTCTGAAATCATCATCTGTTTCTCCTGGAAAACCTACTATTAAGCTAGTTCTTAATACAACGTTTGGAATTTTATTTCTGATATTTGATATTATACTTTCAATTTGTTCTTTATTTGTTTTTCTATTCATTCTTTTTAAAACTTTATTTGAAATATGTTGTATTGGAATATCAAAATATTTACAAATTTTTTCATTATTTTTTACTACTTCTATAAGCTCATCTGTTATTCCCTCAGGATATGAATATAAAAATCTAATCCATTTTATACCATCAATATCTGATAATTTTTGTAATAATTCTGCAAGTTTTGGCTCACCATATATATCTACACCATATTGGGTTGTATCTTGTGCTATAACTATTAACTCTTTTATTCCTTTAGATGCTAACATTTTTGCTTCATCTAATATTTCTTCTATTTTTCTACTTATAAATTTTCCTCTAATATATGGAATTGCACAATATGTACACATATTACTACAACCTTCGCCAATTTTTAAATATGCATAATTTTTTCCAGTGGTTACAACTCTATCATAAAATTCATTAAATTCTGGCATTGGTAACTGTTTAATTTCTGAGACTTTTTCTACAACTTTTGTTGTACTTTTTTCTACTTTGTTTTTTTCTACCAAGTCTTGAATCTTTTTCCACATTTCACCATATTCATCTATTTTTATAAATAGATCTACTTCTGGTAATGTTTTAACTAAATCAGTATAATATCTTTGAACTAAACAGCCCATTACTATTAAATATTTACATTTTTTCTTTTTATATTCTGCCATTTCCAAAATAGTATTTATTGCTTCTTCTTTTGCTGAAGCAATAAATCCACATGTGTTTATTACTATTATATCTGCTTTTTCTGGATTATTTTCTATTTCATAATTATTATTTTTAAAATGTCCAATTGCTATTTCTGTGTCTATTAAATTTTTGCTACATCCTAGTGATACAAATCCTACTTTCACTTTTACTTCCTTCCTGATTTTAGCTATTATGTGCACAAATATGTTTTCTTGTTAATTCCATTAAATTTAATTTTGTAAATCCTTCTACTTGTGTTTTAGCTCTATCTTGTTTTAGGGTTTCTTTTAATAATTTTTCTATTTTTTCTTTATGTTCAATATCTTTCATATCTATATAATCAATTATTATTATTCCACCAATATCTCTTAATCTTAATTGTTTTGCTATTTCTATAGTTGCTTCATAATTTACTTTATAAACAGTTTCTTCTAATGTATTTTTTCCTGTATACTTTCCCGAATTTACATCTATTGCTACTAATGCTTCTGTTGGGTCTATTGTTATAAATCCTCCACAATTTAACCATACTTTACGTTGTTTTGCTTTTTCTATTTGATTTTCTAATTCATATTTTTTTATTAAATTTTTATTTTCTTCCAATGCCAATTTTATTTTGTGACTTACCATTTGTTCTAGTTCTGAATAATCTTCTTTGGTATTTACTATAATAGAATCTATTTTTTCACTTGGTAAATCTAGTATTATTTTTTCAACTATACTTGGACTTGTATATAATAATTGTGACTTACTATCTGATTTTTTAAATTTTTGATATATGTCTTGCCATTGCTCTTGAAGCTTTTGTAAATCTTCAATTATAATTTCATTTTCTTTCTTTTCAGCTACTGTTCTTATTATTGCTCCCATATTTTCTTGTAAATTTTCTTTTACAAGTTTTATTAATCTATTTTTTTCTGTTTCGTCTTGTATTTTTTGAGATACTGTTACGATAGTTGTTTGAGGTAATAAAATTACATATTTTCCTGTAAGTTTTATATGTGTTGTTGTTCTTGCACCTTTTTTATCATTACTATCTTTTTGAACTTGTACTAACAATTTTTGTTTTGGTTTTACAAGGTCTTTTATTTTCTTTTCTTCTTTTCTTTCAATTTTTTCATCGATTTGTGGCATTATATCTCTTACATGTATGAAACTATTTTTTTCTGTTCCTATATCAATAAAAGCTGCTTGCATACCTGGAATTATATCTTTTACAATTCCAACATATATATTCCCTTCATTTCTTTCATGTTTGTTTTCTTTGTTTTCTTCATATACTTCTATCAATTTTCCATTTTCAATAACACCTATTGTTTTCTTCTCTTCTTCTTTGTCAATAATTATTTCTATCATTTTGTTTTTTCTCCTTATTCATACTGTACTTAATTATACTTGTTCATTGCAGAGTCAACACCATTTCGTAATATTTCCTCTACTGCTTTTTGGGCTTTTTCTATTCCTTCATCTAGTCTTTTTAAATCTTCTTCTGGGATTGCACCTATTACATAATTTATTTCATCATCTTTATGAATTGGTCTTCCTATTCCAACTCTTATTCTTGGAAATTCTTCTGTTCCAATCATCTGTATAATGCTTTTCATTCCGTTATGTCCACCTGCACTACCTTTTTTTCTTATTTTTATTTTTCCAGGTTCTATGTCCATATCATCATATATTACTAATATTTGTTTGACTTCATGGTCAATCACATCTCGGCGCACTCCGAGTATTTTCAGGACTTCTTACAGCACAAGGACGAGTCGCCGTATCGTGACTTCTTTATCCGCTATTCCTCCTTTTGGGAAAACGGCGAGCCCACACCGGAGCAGCTGGATCTGATCTATAAGAGAAAGCCCCGTGCTCCCTACATCGAGGCAGAGTTCGCCGACGGCACCACGGAAAAGATCTGGTGCACGTTCTGCGAGGAACAGATCGATCTGGATGTGGAAAAGCCTGCTGTCAAGGAATTCATTCGCCGGACACTGAAGAGCATGTGCCGTCACGGCGCAGCGGTGATCCGTCTGGATGCGTTTGCCTATGCCATCAAGAAAAAGGATACCAACTGTTTCTTTGTAGAGCCGGAGATCTGGGATTTGCTCCACGAGATCGAGGGCATTGTGCAGGAGGAACAGGCGGAGATTCTGCCGGAGATCCATGAGCACTACACCATCCCCATGAAGATTGCAGACAAGGGCTTCTGGATCTACGATTTTGCGCTGCCGGTTCTCACGCTGCACGCTCTGTTCAACCACACCGGCGTGTACCTGAAAAAGTGGCTGGAGCAGTGCCCCATGAAGCAGTTCACCACACTGGACACCCACGACGGCATCGGCATTGTGGATGTCAAGGACCTGCTGCCGGACGCAGAGATCGAAACCGTCAAGGAACAGATGTACCAGCAGGGCGCAAACGTCAAGAAGATCTACAGCTCTGAGGCGTACAACAATCTGGATATCTATCAGGTGAACACCACCTATTATTCTGCGCTGGGCAATCGGGACGATGCCTATCTGCTGGCACGTGCCATTCAGTTCTTTGCGCCGGGCATTCCGCAGGTGTACTATGTCGGTATGCTGGCAGGCAGCAACGACATCGCCCTTATGGAACGCACCAAGAACGGCAGAGATATCAACCGCCACTATTACACCAGCGAGGAAGTGGCAAAGGAGCAGGAGCGCAGCGTGGTACAGGATCTGAAGCGGCTCATGGAGCTGCGGAACACCCATCCGGCATTCGGACTGGACGGTGCCATTGCTGTAACGGCAGAGGGCGACCAGCTCACCATCACCAGAACCTGCGGCGATGCCCAGCTGACGCTCCACGCTGATCTCACCAACTATCGCTTTACCATTGACTAAAGGAGGAAATTACCATGCCGATTTTCGCAGAAGTGCAGGAAAGACTGTTTCGTATCCGGACCGCCCACACCGAGTATCAGATGTGCGCAGATTCCTATGGGGTGCTGAAGCACCTCTGGTACGGCGTACCGGTGGGACACAGCATGGACTATCTCCGGAAGTATCCGGATGTGGGATTTGCTGGAAACCTCTATGAGGCCGGAAATGACCGCACCTATTCCCTGAACACCCTGCCGCAGGAGTATGCCGGCGCAGGCGTGGGGGATTACCGCATCAGCGCTGCTAATGTCCGCCATGCGGACGGCAGCCAGGCGCTGGATCTGCGGTATCAGAACTATGCCATCAAACCGGGCAAGTACAGCATTCCCGGACTGCCGGCAGTTTATGCCGATGCAGCGGATGCGGAAACGCTGGAGATCACCCTGCGGGATGCCGCATCCGGCGTGGAAGTTGTCCTGCAATACGGCGTTCTGCCGGAACTGGACATCATCACCAGAAGCGCTGTGTTCCGGAATACCGGCGCATCCCCTGTGGTTTTGCAGAAGGCAGCCAGCCTGTGTCTGGACTTGCCGGACGGCACATGGGAGTGGATGCACTTCCACGGCAGACACGCCATGGAGCGGATATTTTTTCAGGGATGGAGAAACTGCCAGGCAGATGGTTTTTTCCGTGCGGCTTTCATCCGCCACCACCAGATTGGTGGTCAGCGGATCAAGTCCACGCTCCACACATTCTACGGATGCATAAAATGATTTCAGATCAATTGCGATATACTGCGGCATACCTTTCCTCTCCCCAAACAGACATACATCTGATAAAACATATAATGTAGATAAAGTACTTGA
>OGYE01002116.1_pt1 | contig 12399 bp, 9 predicted proteins | sample 1576471 | NCBI WGS metagenome assembly OGYE01 (sample SAMEA3541532, study PRJEB24748) | human gut metagenome | biome: human gut; feature: human-associated habitat; material: faeces | place: China | collected 2012
GAAAAGAAAGGAACCAAAGATTCACAAGGAACCTGTTGGTTCCTTGACCTCCAACACTCCTATGCAGATAATCAAGATCAAAATAGGAAAAAGTTTATGCTTGACAAGCGATAAAGGGTATTATATACTAAAAAGGTAAGGTATAAAGGGGAGAAAACCCCAGGGAAAAAGCAGAACGGCTTTAGAAGCGAGAGGTGAATGAAATGCATATTACACTAGAGGCCGATTATGCAGTGCGGATTGTTCATGCACTGGCACAGAGTGGGAAAAGGTTGGATGCAAAGACCATTTCTGAAATGACAGGGGTGACGCTGCGTTTTTCACTGAAGATTCTTCGCAAGCTGGTTGCTGCGGGGATTGTCAAATCCTTTAAAGGAACCCAGGGCGGTTATGAAATCGGCAAACCAGCGGAAGAAATCTCGCTGGGTGAAGTGATCGAAACCATCGAGGGAAGATATACCCTCAACCGCTGTGTGACAGGGGAATATGCCTGCACACGCCACAAAAACAAATGCTGTGAGTTCCAGAAAATCTTCCGCGAGATCTCGGAGGATGTGCGCAAGCGTTTGTATTCCTACCACTTTTCTGACTTTATGGAAAAATAACAATAGCAAAAAGAAAAACGGCTTTTCGATACAGGAAATAATCGAAAAGCCGTTTTTGCTTTGAAATTAACTTGATGATGACATCATTATAACGATTTTTCCCCGGCAAATCAAGAGCTTTTCCCCAAAAAAATGCCGTTTTTCCCCATGATTTCACGCTTTTTTCTACAGAAATGTCGAATCGAGAAGATTTTTGTCGATGAGAAACACTGTCTTGTGTAAAATAGTTGAAAATTGAGTTTAAACAGGTTAAAAGTTTTATGGGGAATTTGGGTTAAGCCACTAGGATTTTTACTTTTGAAGTGGTATAATAAAGGAGCCGAAGATTCCAGGAAAGAAGGAAGTTTATGTACGGAATAACCGCATTCTGGTCAATATCCTCGATCGTTCAACTTGCAGTCTATATCGTTTCTGCACTTGCCTTTTTTAAGCTGGCAAAGCTGCGCTGTATGCCGTATCCGTGGCTTGCGTTTATCCCGCTGTTTAACCTCTATGTAATCGGATATATCGGCGATACGCTCAAGTATAATACCGCTCCGTTCAACCGCTATCTCAGCGATGTGCCGCTTGCATATGCGCTGCCGATCCTTTCCATCGTTTCTTCGATGGCATGGGCAGTTCCATTTTTGGGCGGACTGATTTCGGGTATCTTGAGTCTGGTGGTTTATCTGGCACAGGTCATGGTTTACCTGTTTGTCTTCCAGCAATACGAACCACGAAACAAATTCCTGTTTACCCTGCTTTCCCTGATTCCGGTGGTAGGACCGGCACTGATCCTCTATTCGATTCGGGAATATCGCTAAACAGATCAAGAAGCAACAATCTTAAACTGAACACCATATAAAACCCAAGGAAAAGGACTCGCCAATCGACGAGTCCTTTTCTGATGTTATGTATTTTGTTGTTCTTTGCGTTCCTTGCTTAAAAAATAGAGGATAAAGATTGGTCCGCAAATCAAGGTTGCAAGGATCGTGTAGCTAAGCCTTTTCTGCGGTACATAGCGGGAAAAGAACAGATAGTACAGAAGAAAGGCGATTGCCAGACCAAACGGAGTGTAAAAGATACTCCAGAGGTTCTCCAGCTGGGGAACAAACAGGGTTATGATCATGTCGATTCCATATCCGCCGAGCGTCAGCAGGCAGAAGGAAATGTGCGAAAAACGCTGATAGAGCGGGGGAACATCCGGCAGCATGGCATTAATGAATCTTCCTGTCTGATAGACATTCAGAATCGGGACAAAGGACATCCACGGGGAGGGAACGCCGTAGCGTACCGCCAGATTATAAAAGGCGATGGCGTTGATCAGATAGATGACCAGGACTAACAGCAGCAAAAACAGAAACAGGGCGGTCAGCTCACTGGGAAGCATGGATGACAGGTAACCTTGCAACATAAAAACACTTCCTTTCGCAGGATATTCTGAATATGACAATTGTATCATAAATGCAGAATAAATTCTATTTCCTGTGAGGAGAAGTTTTTCTGTTTCTTTTATGGATTTTAGAGAAAAGCAAAAATGGCTCTGACCTTTTTCGGTCAGAGCCGTTATGTTTTTATAGAGCGGGGGACGGAGCAGCGGCGGCAGTCCAACCCGGTTTGAGCAGAAGGTTTGCAGCCGGTGCATCCGGAGAGTCAGAAAGCAGAATCGGGATGCTTGGTTCACTGCGGCGCGCCACCTGAAGGGTGAAGTCGCGGTCCTCCACAAAGCCTGCCTGAGACAAAGCCTGATGTGCTGCCTGATGAGCAAGCAGCTCCATGTTGTTGTTTTTGCTCAGGTGTCCCAGTACAAAGTGGCGGGTTCCCTGCGCGGCAAGTCCGGTCAAAGCGTTGGCACAATCACCGTTAGAAAGGTGACCGTTCTGAGACTGGATGCGGCGCTTGAGGTAATAAGGATAATCGGAAACGCGGATCATGCCCTCATCGTAGTTAGATTCCAGCATGACCACCTGACAGCCGCAAAGTCCCTGCTGTACCTGCGGGGTATAGACACCAAGGTCGGTTGCGACACCAACCGAGATCTCGTCGTTGTGTTTGTCCAGAAAGGTGAAGCGGTAGCCAAGGCTTCCCACACTGTCATGAGAGGTTGGGAAGGGGCTGACCTGCATCTGGTCGACATAAAATCCGTCCGGGTCTGCTTCATACAGCGGGAGATCTTCGGGGAGCTTTACATTCTCCTGGATGAAATCCAGCACCTCACGGGAGGCAAAAAGCGGGACGGGATATTTTTTTAAAAAGACTGCAAGGCCTTTGATATGATCGGAATGTTCGTGGGTAATGAGGATGGCGGAGAGATCTTTTGGATCGACGTCAAGGGAAGAAAGGGCAGTGACAGCTGCGCGGCAGCTGACGCCGAGGTCGATGAGGACCTTTGTTTTTCCCGAGTCCAGATAGACACAATTTCCGCTGCTTCCGCTGTAAAGCGGGCAAAACAGTGCCATGGAAAGCTCCTTTCTTATGGTGGGGGTAGGTTTTATCTGCAAAGAATTTTATCACAGGATGGGGGGATTGGCAAGAGGTCAGGACAATGTTGCAGTTTGAGCAGGAAGTAATGTACACTCTGCCTCAAACCAAAGTTTCAGCAAGCCTTCTACTTTGTGGAGCTACGCGCTCCACACCGCGCCTACTTTCTTATGTAAAGAAAGTAGGCAAAGATACACAAGGAACCTTCTGGTTCCTTGATCTCCGGCAGAGAGAGGGCGTTGCCCCCTCTCGACTTCCCCTGTGATGCTAAGATAGTTTCGTGATAAAGAAGATTAAAAAGGAGAAATATCTTCTTTACAGCACAGATCTTCGCAAAAAAATAACGGTCTGGGGTTATAAACTCCAGACCGTTATCCTGATATCAGACTACTTACCTTCAGAATAAAGGCTCAAATGAACCGGAACACCGTTTTGTGTTGCAAAGCTGACATCACCGCGTACCAGTGGACGCAGATAGTTTAACATCTCTTCGGTAACATCGTTGCCCTCTGCGTTGATCCACTCGTCCGGAACCTTCTTTTCATAGTTTGCAACCTTCGAAATATCTGCGGTGCTGTATTTTACACGGTAAGGCTCATCCTGAACGCGCAGGATGGTTGCCATCTGGCCGCTTACTCCTTCCAGAGCGCGGTCAGCCGCAGTCATGCCCAGCATCTTCGATTCGCTCAGGTCGTTTGCAGATGCCAAATGTGCTGCACAGCGCTGCATGAGGTTTAATTCAATCGAACGTACCTTGCAGCCGATCTTTTCTTTTACCAGTCCTTCCAGTACCTTTGCGGTGCCGGAAAGTGCAGCGTGTCCGAATACATCCACGCCTCTGCCCTTGCTCTCGCTGAGATAAGAGCCATCCGGATTCTTGACACCTTCACTGACCGCTACAACAACAGCGTTTTTCTTTGCAAGGCATCCCTTTACATCCTCAATGAATTTTTCGGTGTCAAATGCACGTTCGCACAGATAGATCAGCTGTGGACCGCTTCCGCCATTCTCTCTGGAAAGAGCTGCCGCTGCTGTCAGCCAGCCGGCATTTCTGCCCATGATTTCGACGATGGTAACTGCCGGAATGTCGTATACCTCGCAGTCACGAACGATCTCGGTGAAGGTCGCTGCGATATATTTTGCAGCCGAGCCAAATCCCGGACAGTGGTCGGTCTCTGGCATGACCTGACCATGTTCGCCCTGGGGGGCATCGCCGTCTGGTGCCTGATGCCGGAACGGGATCCAAAAGAGAAAAGGCAAAGCGACCGGTCCTGACGACGTCCTAGCTTGCGCTACCCGGTATCCACAACGCGTCCAACGGCGCTATACTCTCTTTTGCGAATCATTCTGATCGTTGCCGGACGCCACGGCCGTCATCCCCGCATTGCCCCCTGCCCCCTTAGCGTGACCATCAGCAAGCACCAGACAACAAAAAAGGCCGGATGGAACCGGCCTTTTTTGTTGTTTGCGTTACGCAGTCCTTATTCGGCGGCGACCTTGCTCACAGGTCCCGAGGTCAGCATCTTCTGGCTGATGTAGATCACGATCAGCAGACCGCAACCGATGGCGTCGGTGATGGCGCCGGGGGTGATCAGGGTGATGGCGCCCGCCAGCAGGATCAGGCGTTCCCACCAGTAGAGGTTACGCAGCCAGTAACCCACGCTGGCAAAGGACAGGCTGGCGATGCCCAGCGCCGCGGTGGAAGCGTAGAAAAGCACTTCCCAACCGGAGGCACCGATCATCAGCAGGCCGGGGTTGTAACAGAAGATGTAGGGGATCAAGAAGCCGGCCAAGGCCAGCTTGACCGCCATGAAGCCTGTGGCGTTTGGTTCTGAGCGTGCGATCCCTGCCGCCGCATAGGCCGCCAGTGCCACCGGAGGCGTCAGGTCGGCCAAGATGCCGAAGTACAGGATGAAGAGGTGCGCCGCCATGGCGGGCACACCAAAGTGCATGATGGCCGGGGCCGCGATGGTGGCCAGCACGATGTACTTGGCCGTGGTGGGCAGGCCCATGCCCAGGACGATGGAGGCCAGCATGGTCAGCAGCAGGGTCAGGGCAAAGCTGTCGGCCGAGATGGTCAGGATGGCGTTGGCCAGCTTCAGGCCAAGACCGGTCAGGGTCACCACGCCGATGACGAAGCCGGTGCAGGCACAGGCGGCGGCCACACCCAGGGCAAGACGGCCACCGTTTTCCATGGCCTGCAGGACGCCCTTGAGGGACAGGAAGTTGGTCTGGGCCAGGGCGCTCATCACATTCTCATTGCTGTAACGGGCACCATGCCAGGTCTTCCAGTTTTCCGCCACCAGGGAGATGACCACGGTGGTCACGATGCAGTAGTAGGCGGCCTTGAGCGGCGTGTAGCCCTGCATCAGCATGTAGATCAGCACGATGATGGGGATCAGCAGGTAGCCGCCCTGACGCAGCACCACCCAGGTGCGGGGCAGGCGTTCCTTGGGGATACCCTTGAGGCCCAGGCGCTTGGCTTCCATGTGCACCATGAAGCCCACGGCCAGGTAGTACAGCAGGGCTGATCGGTCTTGCTCTCCTTGCCCACATCCAGTACGATGTACTTGGTGAAGTAGAGCACTTCTTCCAGATGCTTCTGCGAGATCTCCAGCATCTGTCCGATACGGGACGGCGTCCCCTTGAAATACCAGATATGCGAAACCGGCGCAGCCAGTTCGATGTGACCCATTCTCTCACGGCGCACCTTGGCACGTGTGACTTCTACGCCGCAGCGGTCGCAGACCTTGCCCTTGAACCGGATCTTCTTGAACTTTCCGCAGTGGCACTCCCAGTCCTTTGTCGGTCCGAAGATGCGTTCGCAGAAAAGGCCGTCACGCTCCGGCTTCTGTGTCCGGTAGTTGATGGTTTCCGGACGTTCTACTGCGCCGTAAGACCACTCACGAATCCGCTCCGGCGAAGCAAGACCAATTTTGATGGATTCAAAAGTATTAAATTCCAAACCGTTACCTCCCACTACAATCTATGAGGAGGACTCGCCGCAGCGCCAGCGCCGCAGCAGTCCGTAATATTTGTGTTTCCTGTGAGAACGGTATTACAGCAGGTCGCTGTCTCCGTCGCCCATGTCATCCGAACCAAGATAGTCGTCGCCAAACAGATCGTCTGCATCATCGTCGCTGCTGCCATAACCGTCGGTGTCATCATAGTCATCGTCGTCATAGCCGCCCTCCCGGAACGACATACCGGCATTCTTCATATCGTCGTCCACGGTATCGTAACTCATGGTCTCGTCTGCATCTTCGGATGCGGAAACCGGCTGCGGAATGATGCTGTCATCCTCGTCGAAGTTTGCCTTGAGGTCGATCTCATTCTGCTGGCCGTCCAGAACCTTGACATCCAGACCCAGCGACTGCAGCTCCTTGATGAGCACCTTGAAAGATTCCGGAATGCCCGGCTTCGGAACATTCTGACCCTTGACGATTGCCTCGTAGGTGCTGACACGGCCGATGGTGTCGTCCGACTTCACGGTCAGGATCTCCTGCAGGGTGTAGGCGGCGCCGTAAGCTTCCAGCGCCCAGACTTCCATCTCGCCGAAGCGCTGGCCGCCGAACTGTGCCTTGCCGCCCAGAGGCTGCTGGGTGACCATGGAGTAGGGGCCGGTGGAACGGGCATGGATCTTATCGTCGACCAGGTGATGCAGCTTCAGGTAGTACATATAGCCTACCGTGACCTTGCTGGGGAACTGTTCACCGGTACGGCCATCATACAGGGTGGTCTTGCCGTCATCGGTCAAATCAATCTTGGAGAAGTCAATGACGTGGCCCTTCTCGCCCATCAGGCGGTCCAGATGGGTCGGGTACTCGGGCGCGTTCTCGCCGTGCCACTTCTCGCGGGCCTCGGCGAAGCAGTCGCGCAGGTCGGACTCGTGCGCACCGTCAAAGACGGGGGTCTGGACCTTCCAGCCCAGTGCCTTGGCAACGTAGCCCAGGTTGACCTCCAGGACCTGACCGATGTTCATACGGGAGGGAACGCCCAGGGGGTTCAGCACGATGTCCAGCGGGGTGCCGTCGGGCAGGAAGGGCATATCCTCCTGCGGCAGAATGCGGGAAACAACACCCTTGTTGCCGTGACGGCCTGCCATCTTATCGCCGACGCTGATCTTACGCTTCTGGGCGATGTAGCAGCGCACGCACATACGCACGCCGGGCTGCAGCTCGTCGCTGTTCTCCGGGGTGAACACCTTGACGTCAACCACGATGCCGTATGCGCCGTGGGGCACGCGCAGGGAGGTGTCGCGGACCTCGCGGGCCTTCTCACCGAAGATGGCGCGCAGCAGGCGCTCCTCAGCGGTCAGCTCGGTCTCACCCTTCGGGGTGACCTTACCGACCAGGATATCACCGGTCTTGACCTCGGCGCCGACGCGGATAATGCCGCGATCGTCCAGATCCTTCAGTGCGTCATCACCGACGTTGGGGATGTCGCGGGTGATTTCCTCGGGTCCCAGTTTGGTGTCGCGGGCCTCGGTCTCATATTCCTCAATGTGGATGGAGGTGTAGACGTCCTCACGAACGAGCTTCTCGTTCAGCAGGACGGCGTCCTCGTAGTTGTAGCCCTCCCAGGTCATAAAGCCAATCAGGGCGTTCTTGCCCAGACTGATTTCACCGTTGCGGGTCGCGGGGCCGTCGGCCAGCACATCGCCGGTCTTGACGGTCTCGCCCACGTTGACGATGGGGCGCTGGTTGTTGCAGTTGCCCTGGTTGGAGCGCATGAACTTGATGAGCTCATAGGTATCGGCAGAGCCGTCGGTGCAGCGGACAATAATCTTGTCAGCGTCCACGTACTCAACCGTACCGTCATGGGCAGCCAGCACGCAGACACCGGAGTCGGTGGCGGCCTTGTACTCCATGCCGGTGGCAACCAGCGGCTGCTGGGTGACCATCAGAGGCACGGCCTGACGCTGCATGTTGGAGCCCATCAGTGCACGGTTACAGTCGTCGTTCTCGAGGAACGGGATGCAGGCCGTGGCGACGGAAACCATCATACGCGGAGAAACGTCCATGTAGTCGACCTGAGAAGCGTCGAACTCCTGGATGTCATTGCGGTGACGGCCGGAAACGCGGGGACGGACAAAGTGATTGTTCTCGTCCAGAGGCTCGTTGGCCTGCGCGACGATGTACTCGTCCTCCTCGTCAGCGGTCATATAGACAACCTCATCGGTGACGGTGCCGGTGGCCTTATCAATCTTGCGGTACGGAGCTTCCACGAAGCCGTACTTGTTGATCTTGGCATAGGTAGCCAGGTAGGAAATCAGACCGATGTTCGGGCCTTCAGGCGTCTCGATGGGGCACAGACGGCCATAGTGGGTGTAGTGAACGTCGCGGACTTCGAAGCCTGCGCGGTCACGGGACAGACCGCCGGGGCCCAGAGCAGACAGACGGCGCTTGTGGGTCAGCTCAGCCAGCGGGTTGTTCTGGTCCATGAACTGAGACAGCGGGCTGGAACCGATGAACTCCTTGATAGCGGCCACAACCGGGCGGATGTTGACCAGGCTCTGCGGGGTGATCTCGCCGTTTTCCTGATTCTGCAGGGTCATGCGCTCACGGATGACGCGCTCCATGCGGGAGAAGCCGATGCGGAACTGGTTCTGCAGCAGCTCACCGACGCTGCGGACGCGGCGGTTGCCCAGATGGTCGATCTCATCGGTGGTGCCGATGCCGTGGTCAAGGCCCAGCAGGTAGTTGACGGAGGCAAAGATGTCATCGACGGTGACGGTGCGGCTGATCAGAACATCATGGTTCTGGCGCAGCAGCTCCTTCTGCTCCTCCACATCGGAGGTGGTGTCGAGGATCTTGCGGATCTCGGCAAAGTTGGCGCGCTCATTGACACCGGCCTCGGCCTCGACGTCGAAGCTGAAGAAGTTCTGGGCGTTGACGCAGCCGTTGGAGATAACAATGAACGGACGGGGCTCCTCGCCCTTCTTCTCAACGAGGATGGTAACGCGGGTAACGCCGGCGTTATCGATCTCCTCGGCCTTGGCCATGTTGATCTTCTCGCCCTTGGCGGCCAGCAGCTCGCCGGTCAGCGGGGCGATGATGTCCTCGGCAGCCTTATAACCGGCAATGCGGCGGGTCAGGCTGAGCTTGTTGTTCATCTTATAGCGGCCAAAACGAGCCAGGTCGTAACGGCGCGGGTCAAAGAACAGGTTGTTCAGGTGCGCGCGGGAGTTTTCCACCGTCGGGGGCTCACCGGGGCGCAGCTTACGGTAGACCTCGAGCAGGCCCTCCTCGGTGTTGTGGGTGATGTCCTTCTCGAGAGAGGCATTGATCTTCGGCTCGGAATCGCCGAAGAACTGCTTGATCTGCTCATCGGTGGACAGGCCCAGGGCACGCAGCAGCGTGGTAACGGGCAGCTTGCGGTTCTTATCGATACGGACGTAGTAAACGTCAGAGGAGTCCGTCTCATACTCCAGCCAGGCGCCGCGGTTGGGGTTCATGGTGGCGGTGAACAGGTCCTTGCCGGTACGGTCCTTGCTGGAGCCGTAGAAAACGCCGGGAGAACGGACCAACTGGGAGACGATGGCACGCTCGGCACCGTTGGAGATGAAGGTACCGGCGTCCGTCATAAGCGGGAAATCGCCCATGAAGATTTCCTGTTCCTTCACCTCGCCGGTCTGCTTGTTGAACAGACGGGCCGTGACGTACAGGGGTGCTGCATACGTGGCATCCCGCTCTTTGCATTCTTTAATAGAATACTTGGGGTTCTTGTCCAGCCGGTAATCGACGAACTCCAGCACGAGGTTGCCGGTGTAGTCCTCGATTGCGGCAATGTCGTGGAAAACCTCATGCAGGCCTTCCTCCAGGAACCAGTTGTAAGAGTTTTTCTGGATCTCGATCAGATTGGGCATACCAATCACTTCGTTGATGCGGGAAAAGCTCATGCGGGTCGTTCTGCCGTTTTGTACGGGCTTGACCTTTACCATAAAACGCGACCACTCCTATTCCATAGATTGACAAAGTTGGCGAAAGCGACCCGAAAGGCGGCTGTGAAACTGCGGCATATTCGTCGTTTTTCACAAACTTTTTGATTTTACAGATTTTGCAAAATTCCTTTAGGGCGCTCTATTCCATTTTTGTGATACTGTTTTAGTATACAGGGTAAATGGCTTGCTGTCAAGGGTTTTTCGTCTTTTTTATGAAGTTTTTCCGTTTCGTCGAACGCCCGGACGGGTGTAACAAAATTTCGGCAATTTGCTGATTTTGCACCGTTTTCCTCCGCTTGACAAATTCGGTACAGCGGTTACAGGGTGCAGTTTTTGGCAGTTTTCACAAGGTTGGGTGTGATATTTTAAACAGGTTGTCTCTTGACAGGCGGGGTGTTTTACGGGATAGTACTATACAGAATCCTTATTAAAAATTGAAAGGCGTTTTGCACATGAATCTTCTCGGCCAGAAAATCACCCTGCGGCGCATCCTTGGCATGATTGCGGGCGTCGTCATCATCGGCATCGGCATTGCGGTGTTCAAGTTCTCGCGCCTGGGCAACGACTCCATCAGTGCGCTGAACCTGCGGTTGGCGGAGCTGGTCGGCCTGTCGTTCAGCATCGAGAATGTGCTGATGAACCTCTGCCTTTTCGTGCCGCAGCTGCTTTGGGGGCGGCGGTACATCGGGCTTGGCACCATCATCAACAGCTTCTGCATCGGGTTCATCGTCACGTTTACCGGCGATGCGATGACCGCCGTCTTTGGCTCTGCCGACACGCTGCCGGTGCAGCTGCTTTGGGTCGCTGTGGCGGTGTTGGTCATCGCGCTGGGGTGCTCGCTGTACCAGACGGCAGATTTAGGCGTCGCGCCGTATGACGCGCTCTCGCTGATGCTGGCAGATCGGCTGCCTGTCCCCTACTTCGGCTGCCGCGTGTTCACCGATGCGCTGTGTGCGGTGCTTGCCTTCCTGTTGGGCGGACTGATCGGGCTGGGCACCCTGATCTGCGCCTTCGGGTTAGGACCGTTCGTGCAGTTCTTTACAAGGCATTTTTCGGAGAAGGTGCTGCGGTACAAGCCGGAGAAGAAATAGAAGCATCGTAGGGCGGGGTGCCCCCGACGGCCCGGCAGCGCTCCGGCTGCCGCAACGCTTCTGCGGGCGAGCAGTGCCCGCCCCTGCGATGCACTTTTTCGACAGGCTGCGGGTGCCTGCGGCCTCGGAGGCCGTAGGGGCGGATTCTATATCCGCCCGCGGAGCCTTGCCCTGCATCTCTAATAAAAACAAAAAGGACCGTCTCCACACCCGGAAACGGTCCTTTTCTGTCACATTTTAATGATTCCAAACGCATTGGCCACCGAGCTTGCCAGAATGACGGCGGCAAAGACCGGGCAGAGCCAGCGGATCATGAAGCGGAAGATCCTCTTGCGGCGGAAGGGCCGGCCGTCCAGCTCAACCTCCTGCTCGATCTTGTCCACGCCGATGACGCGGGAGACGAGCAGACAGGTCGCAATGGCCGCAATCGGCATCATGACCGAGTTCGTCAGGAAGTCGAAGAAGTCGAGGAACTGCATCCCGATGACCGTGACCCCCGCCAGCGGGCCGTAGCCCAGGCTGGACAGCGTGCCCAGCGCCACCATGATGACGCCGACGAGCACCGTGGCCTTTTTGCGGCCCCAGCCCAACTCATCCTCAAACGTTGAGACGGCGCTCTCGGTCAGGGCAATCGAGCTGGTGACCGCTGCAAACAGCACAAGCACAAAGAACAGCACACCCACCACCGTGCCCAGCCCCATGCTGGCAAAGACTTTCGGGATCGTAATGAACATCAGTGCGGGACCGGCCTGCAGCGTGTCGGGGTCGCCGCCGGAGAACGCAAACACCGCCGGAATGATCATCAGGCCCGCCATGACGGCGATGAGCGTGTCGAAAATCTCGACGTGCTCGGTGGATTCCTCAATCGAGACATCCTTCTTCATGTAGGAGCCGAACGTGACAAGAATGCCCATGGCGATGGACAGCGAGTAGAACATCTGCCCCATGGCCGTGACGACGGTCATCCACGAGAAGTTGGCCGGGTTGGGCACCAGGAAATAGGCAACACCCGCCAGTGCGCCGGGCCGCGTGACCGAGTAGACCGCAATGATGACCGACAGCACGACCAGCACCGGCATCATGAGCCTGGAGACGCGCTCCACGCCGTTGCGCACGCCCGCAAAGATGATGCCCAGCGTAAAGAACGCAAACAGCAGGAAGCAGACCTCGGCGGACGCGCCATCTGCAATGAACGCGCTGAAATAGCCGTCCTCCGCAAGGCCCTGGGCGTTGCCGCGCAGATATTCAAACAGATATTTGATGACCCAGCCGCCGATGACCGAGTAGTACGGCACGATCA
>OGYE01002124.1_pt1 | contig 12374 bp, 8 predicted proteins | sample 1576471 | NCBI WGS metagenome assembly OGYE01 (sample SAMEA3541532, study PRJEB24748) | human gut metagenome | biome: human gut; feature: human-associated habitat; material: faeces | place: China | collected 2012
ACATGTGAAGACTTAAGTTATGCTGAAATATTAGATGCTATATATCCATCTGGAATATTAGAGTCAAAATATGAAAAATGCGTAAAAACATGTTCTTTTCGATGGCATCAGCGCTGATGACAATGACGATCTCTGCGGAGTCCTTCATCTGCAGCAGCATTTTCACCTTGCTATCCGGCGCAAACCCCGGCAGCACGCGGGAAGCGTGGTAATCATCAAAGAGCTTACCGCCGAATTCCAGGTACAGTTTATCTCCAAACTGGCTGATCCGCTCACGGATGTGATCGGACTGCATGGCCAGATATTTGTTGTTGTCAAATCCTAGTTTTCTCATGTTTCTTTATGCTCCTCCTCCTGTGATCTGCCATAGATTTTCACATACATTCCTATTATCGTACAAAAAGGAGGTTTTGAACAGAGGTTTTTTGAATTTTTTTCTTTCCTAAATGCCCATACTTATGTTAGTATAGAGATAACGGAAAAAAATACGCAGAAAGCTGCTTGTGAAAAGGAACGATACGATGAAAAAATGGTTATTTGCATTTTCCATGGCCGGTCTTCTGGCCCTGACCGGCTGCTCCAGGCCTGCACCGGAGGAAGAGACCAGTCCGGCGGAGACAGAAACCGTGGAGGAGGCTCCTGTTGAGGAGGAGACCAGCGGGATCAAGGTCATTGAAAATGTGGGACCGGATAAAAACAGGACTGTATCCTTAAGGATCGTGGATGAGAACAATCCGGCGCTGCCTGGAAGGGAAGCTGTGAAGGTACGTGGGATCTATATTTCCGGCCCCATGGCTGGAAGTACGGAGCTGTTCCAGAATATTTTAGACAGCGCCGCCGGGACGGAGATCAATACGGTGGTCATTGACTTTAAGGATGACCAGGGCCGGATCACCTGTCCGGTGGATTCGCCGGTGGCATCGGAGATCGGCGCCTGCCGTCCCTATGTCCAGGATATGAAGGAACTCATCGCATCTTTGAAGGAACGGGGCCTGTATGTGATCGCCCGGGTGGTGGCCTTCAGGGATCCCTGGCTGGCGGAGAAAAAGCCGGAGTGGAGCCTGCATACTTTTACAGGCTGGAAACGGCGTTCAAGAGCAGCATCTTTTTCTATATATTTTCTATATTCTTTTAATGTTGTTGTTCCTATTAATTGGATTTCTCCATTTGATAATGATGGTTTTAAAATATTAGCAGCATTCATTGAATGTTCTCCATCTCCTGCACCAATTATATTATGAATTTCATCTATTACTAGAATAATATTTCCAAACGCTTTACATTCTTCGATTATTCCCTTCATACGTGCTTCGAATTGTCCTCTGAATTGTGTTCCAGCCACTACAGATGTCATATCTAACAAGTATACTTCTTTATTTAATAGTTTTGCAGGTACGTTATTATTTGCAATTTTTATTGCTAAACCTTGTGCTATTGCAGTTTTTCCAACTCCTGGTTCTCCAATTAAACAAGGATTATTTTTTGTACGTCTATTTAAAATTTGTATAACTCTTTGTATTTCTTTATCACGTCCAATAACCATGTCTAATTCATTGTTTTTAGCTTTTTGTGTAAGGTTAGTTCCATAAGTATCTAGATATTTTTTCTTTTTATTAGCAGGCTTTTTTTCTACTTTAACTTTCTGTCTTCCATTTCCGTTAGCCTCTTCTTCGCCATTAACTTTTCTTCCTGGAACTATACTTGCAAAAATTGACCCAATTGGAATTCCTAATGGATTTCCTCCATTTTCTTCCCCTTCTTCGTCATCATATTCTTCCATATCATCAGGATTAAAATCTTCCATTCCTTCTATATTTTCAATTTTCAAATTTGAAGACAAATCTTTAAATAATCCTTCTAATTGTTTTGACATAGCAGACATATCTATATTATTCAAAGGTGGTATATTATTATTACCATTTTGATTTTTATCATTTTCATTTTTACTTGATGGCTTATCAGGAACATCGATGCCTCTTTTTTTAGCACATTCTCTGCAAAGGCCTTCCATAGATGATACTCCATTTTCTATTCTATTTATAAAAATTTCCGCATTATTCTTATTGCAATCTGAACATATCATATATTAATTTTCCTCTTTTCTTTAATTTAATATTATATATCATACATTAATTTTCCCAAATAGTCAATAGAAAATGCATTTTGGGACTAGACAAAAAATTAAATTTGTGTTAAGATATTTAAGATGTTAAGAATCAGAAAAAAATTACGCATGAAGTAAACAAAAATGCCCGAATGGCGGAACTGGCAGACGCACACGACTCAAAATCGTGCGGGAAACCATGTGGGTTCGAGTCCCACTTTGGGCACCAGAATAAAAATGTAGCAAAAGCTACATTTTTTTATTTTAATTAAATTGTGGGACTCGAAAAGGAGGTTGCCGAGTTTCGCGCTGGTCTGGGGCCTGCCGAAACGAAGGCAAAAATAATCCTGTGGATTATTTTTCCGACGCGGGTTGTACAGTCCCACTTTGGGCACCAGAAGAAAAATGTAGCAATAGCTACATTTTTTATTTTTACTATAATCATGGGACTCGATCTGTCCTTTCCAATAAAATAATTTTGCCAAAATTTAACATGAATAATATACAAATTAATCATACCTCTTGTTTTCTCATGTAAATAATTTTAATCAAATTCATAGAAGTAAACTTCTTCTGTAACTCTACAATTACTATAGGAAATAATGAAATTCCAATTGTAATCAACCATTGAGTCTGAGTCAATGGAACCAACTTAAAAATGTCGGCTAATACAGGAATTAATACAACACTAGTTTGAACTATTGTCCCTAATACAAAACTTCCAATTAAATACTTATTCTCAAATAATCCAATTTTGAATATGGATTGTTCACTTTTTATATTGAAACTGTGGATAAGTTCAAGCAATCCCAAAGAAACAAAAGCCATTGTTCTTGCAACTTCCAATCCATAGAATTTATTTCCTATTCCAAATGCAATAAGAGTTAAAATTCCTAACATTATCCCTTCAACAACAATTTTATTCCATAATCCATCTGCGAAAATTCCTTTTTTATTATCAACAGGAGGTCTTTTCATAATATCTTTTTCTGGTGGTTCTAGTCCTATTGCAATTGCAGGTAAAGAATCTGTTACTAAATTTATCCATAACAATTGTATAGCAAGTAATGGTGATTTTAACCCTAAAACAAGTCCCATAAATACAGTTACAATCTCTCCTATATTTGTTGCAATTAAAAAGTGGATTGCTTTTTTTATATTGTCATATATGTTTCTTCCTTGTTTAACTGCTTTTACAATTGTTACAAAATTATCATCTGCTAATATCATATCAGAAGCATTTTTGGCAACGTCTGTTCCATTCTTTCCCATTGCAATTCCTATATCTGCACATTTTAATGCAGGACTGTCATTTACTCCATCACCTGTCATTGCCACTACATTCCCTGCACTCTGCCAGGCTTTTACTATCCTAACTTTATGTTCTGGTGTTACTCTTGAAAATACTGAATATTCTTTAATCTCTTTCACTAATTGCTCTTGTGAAATTTGGTCAAGTTCTTTTCCTGTTATTGCTTTATCATGTGGTGCTAAAATGTTTAACTCTTTTGCAATTGCTTTTGCTGTCGCAATGTGGTCACCAGTAATCATTACAGTTTTTATTCCTGCTTTTTTACAAGTTCGTACCGCTTCTTTTACTCCATCTCTTGGTGGGTCTATCATTCCTATTAGCCCAACAAAATTCAATCCATTTTCTAATAAATTCATTTCTGAACTTCTCGGTAAACTATCAATTTTTTTATATGATACAGCTATTACTCTCAATGCCTTTTCAGCCATTTGCTGATTTTCCTTCTCCAATCGACGTTTTTCAATACTTGTTAAATTGCATTTATTAAGTAATATGTCTGGTGCCCCTTTTGTTATAACAAGATATTTCCCTCTATATTTATGTATTGTTGTCATCATTTTACGATTTGAATCAAATGGAATTTCTGCCACTCTTGGCATTTCTCTATATAAGTCATTTTTATTTAAATTATATTTTAAACCGTTTTGTACCAGTGCAATTTCTGTTGGTTCTCCGCTTATGTTTTTTATGCCATTGTGTTCAATAATATTGCTATCTGTACACATTGTAGCAAATTTACTTGCTAATAATGTATCTTTGGCTTTAACTTCTACTACAGTCATCTTGTTTTGAGTTAAAGTTCCCGTCTTATCAGAACAAATAACATTACTACATCCTAATGTTTCTACGGCTGGTAACTTTCTTATTATACTATTATTTTTTGCCATTTTGCTTACACCAATTGATAACATAATTGTTACAATTGCTGGTAGTCCTTCTGGAATTGCAGCAACAGCTAATCCAACTGAAGTCATAAACATTTCAATTGGGTCAATATGTTTTATCATCCCTATAAAAAATATAAGTGCACAAATTGCTAAACATACTATCCCCAATGTTTTTCCAACTTGTGCTAATTTTTTTTGAATTGGAGTTTCTGGTGTTTCATCTTCCATAATCATATTAGCAATTTTTCCAACTTTTGTATTCATTCCAGTTTCTGTTACTACAGCTTTTCCATGACCATTTACAACAATACTTGCCATAAATGCCATGTTTAACATGTCCCCTAATGGTACATCATTTTGCGCCACAATATCAGCATTTTTTAAAACAGGCTCTGTTTCCCCTGTTAAACTTGATTCTTCTATCTTTAAATTATGACTTTCCAATAATCTGCAGTCTGCTGGCACATATGTTCCCGCTTCTAACTCTACAATATCCCCTGGTACCAAATCTTCTGCATGAATTTCTTGTATTCTTCCATCTCTAACCACTTTTGCCATTGGTGGAGTCATTTGTTTTAAAGCTTCTATTGATTTTTCTGCTTTTGCTTCTTGAATGACTCCCATAAGCGCGTTAAATACAACAATTGCAATAATTATTATTGAGTCAACATAGTCATTTTCTCCTTGAAAGTATGACGTAATAGCTGATAATATCGATGCCACTATCAAAATAATAATCATGAAATCATTAAACTGTTTTATAAATTTTATTATAAGTGTTTCTTTCTTCTTTTCTTGTAATTTATTATTACCATATTTTTGTTTTCTTACTTGTACCTCTCTCTCTGTCAATCCTGCACCTTGCTTTGTCCTTAGTTTCTGTAAAACCTCTTCTTTTCTTAAAGTTTCCCACATAATTTTCCTCCTCGTTTATATCTTTAGTTAAATTTTATGTGGCTTGTCTTTAATTTATTACTCAAAATCCTCAATAACTTGGTTTAATTCTTCTTTTCCATATATCTCTAATCCATCTTGCATGTTAAGTAAATCGGCTTCTGTAAGATATTCACTTGATATATTGGTTTTTTCGTAAAGTGTTTCGCTTCCATCATTATTTTCTTTATATACAACAACTTTTCCATCTTCCACTTTTAGCTTGAAATGTTCTCCACAAACATCATCAAATTCTTTATATAATGTTATTTTTCCTTTTTCAAATCCTATTACTTCCCAATCGGCATATTTTTCTTGAACTTGTTCCTTTGTTAAGTTTACTAGTTCTTGTGGTAACTCTACATATTCATTTGTGGTATGGTCACATTTTTTGTAATATTTTTTTAAAATTAATATTGCATTTGCTGCTACCTTTTCTTCTGTTGATGATACTGCTGTTGTGTTCTGTTGCTCCTGCTCTTCTTTGTATTCTTCTGTACACTCATCTTCTATTTTTTCTGATATATAAATATTTGTTTCTGGTATGTTCTCACTTTTTTTGTTTTGCTTTACTATTAAATATGTTATACTTCCAACGCATATTGTTATTAATATACTTATTATTATAATTTTTCCTGTGTTTTTCAAATCTATCACAACCTTCCGTTTTTCTTATTATAACCAAGGTTATGGTTTTTATACAAAATTTTCCTAACTCGAATCCAAAAATCCATTCATCTGTATACTTATAGCATTTGCTCTAATCCATATTTCTCCCAAAAAATCCGTCCTATAAATTTTCACATTTCTATCTTGTAAAATTTTTATCGTTTCATCAGCAGGATGTCCAAACTTATTCTCCTTACCAACTCCGATAACAGCATATTGAGGTTCAACTGCACTTATAAATTCTTTTGTAGAAGATGTTTTAGAACCATGATGTGCAACCTTTAAAATATCTGATTTTAATATTTCGTTTTTACCAGCATATTTAGAAAGAATTGTCTTTTCCGCTATTTCTTCAATATCACCTGTAAAGAACATAGAAAAATTTTTATATACTAATTTAACTACTAATGAATTGTTATTTATTGCATTGTCGGAAATCATGTTTGCGCTTGATGGCCATAAAACAATGAAATACAAGCCATTTTCTATTGATATTTTATTTCCTGCTTCTACTGTATTTACATTAATCTTCTTTAAATTAACTATCCTTTTAAATTCTTCATAATTATCACAAGTTTCATATTGTTTTCCTATGACCACTCTTTCTACTTTCATTTCTTTTAAAACATATAGTAATCCGTCCGCACATGATCTTGGTCAAAATGACTAATTATCATATAATCTATTTTCTTGATTTTTCTGTCTAATAAATATGGTAATATTGTATTAGGACCTCCATCAATGAGAATATTTTTACGGTTTGGCGTAATTATTAATGTACTATCCCCTTGCCCTACATCTATAAAATAAATTTTTAAGTTATCTGGAATTCTGTTAATTGAATTAAATAAAATGACTAAAATTATCAATATTATTTTGAACTTTTTAAAATGTGGTCTTAATTTATATCTTAACAAATATAATGTGTTTTTGATTCTTCCTTGCGTTATATTACAGTTTATTGTACTAAATACTTTGTATAAATATCCTGTAATACTAACTATTAAATAATATAAAATAACTTGATAAATTTCTGGTGTTACAATTTTGAAATTTGCAATATTAATTTTTGAAATTAATATTATTCCATACAGTGGAATTTCTATTACTTTTGCAAAAGCCATTCCTGCTTGTATTGAAACCATAGATATTAAAATTTGAATAAAACCACCTATTACAATCGGTCCTATTATATAACTAAGTAATAAATTAGTTATTAAAAAACCTAATCCAGCAGTGTTAAAATATAGTATCATTACTGGTGCTATAACAATTTGGGCCGAAATTGATACTGATATTGTTGAAATAATTTTTTCACATTTTCTTTGAATTTTTAAATAAACGTATTTCCATCTTCGATTTTTTATTTTTATATTTTTAATTATTTTTTCAACGATTTTTTGAAAATATATTATTCCAATTGTTCCACCATATGTTAATAAAAAGCTAGTACTTATTAAACTATACGGATTGTTAATTAATATTATCATTGTTGATATTGCAATATTATTTAATGTGTTGCTTTTTCTATATAATACAAATGCCATACATGTTAAAATTCCCATTATGCTTGCTCTTACAACAGATATGCTGAATCCTGTTATTATCATATATGCTACTAGTACAAGGCTTGATATAATTTTGCTTAGTTTTTTTCCTAACATTTTCTGTGTAGCAGTTGTTGCCATTAAAATGATATATGATATGTGTAATCCTGATACAGCTAAAACATGTGAAATATTACTATTTGCAAACTCTTCTTTTGTGTTTTCATCGATTTCTGTTGTATCACCTAACATTATTCCTAAAATTATTTTAGACATTTTTTCACTATATGTTATCTTTATATTCTCTTTAATTTTTAGAAATATTTTATTTGATATTTGCATTAATGTATTTGCCTGATTTTCAGCTATAATTTCAATTTTTTCAATTTTCACAGTTCCATATATTTTTAGTGTTTTTAAATATTGCTTATAATTAAACCCTTTATAATTTCGAGCCTGTGCTGGTTCTTTGAACTCTCCGTAAATTGTTATTTTATCTCCATATTTCAATTGTTTCTTTTTTGATACATTTATATATAATTTGGTATTTTTATATTTTTTATTAATAACCTTTATTTCATATCTGTCATAATATTCTTTTTCTTCTTTATTTCCTATTACAATACCGCTAATGCTTAGTGTTTCTCCATCATGATACATATTTTCATATTTATTTTCTTGAATTTTAATTATTAAATTTGATATAAAAGATGAAATAATAATTGTTATAATAATGTTGAGTTTAAAAACTAATTTGATATATCTAAAATATCTTTTAATTGAAAGAATTTTAAATTTCTTTTTCTTATATTTTAAATTGATTATAATATATATTGATATTAGAAGAAAATAAAATGGGAGTATACTTATTTTTAAGTATATCCCCCATATAATACCTATAATATAACCAATTGCTATTACTAAAATTGGCCTATTCAATTATTTTACTCTCCTTGCTCCTACATATCTTTTGCTATAATAGCTTGATGATAATGATGTAATCACTACTCCTTGTCTTGGGTTTGCAGCATGTATAAAACTGTCTCCCCCTATATATATTCCAACATGCCCTATTGCGGAATTTCCTGAATTATTAAATACTACTATGTCTCCTGGTTGTAACTCATCTTTTGATACTGCTACACCATCATTTATTTGTCCTTTTGATGATCTACTTAATGATACTCCGAAATTTTTATATACATATGATGTAAATCCAGAGCAGTCAAATCCTGTTGTTGGTGATGAACCTCCTGAAACATATTTACATCCTAAATAATTTTTTGCATATTCTACTACTGACGTATTTGATTTTGATGTAGTTGTAGCTTTTTCTTCTTTTTGTGTTGTTTCTTCCACATCCATTGGTGTAACTTCTTCTTGTTTTATTGTACTACCACTTCTTGATGTTGTTTCTTTTATCTTTGTATCTTTTATCTTTGTATCTGATATATATTTTGCTGATACATATCCTGTTTTTCCATTTAATTTAATTTGATACCATCCATCAATTTTTCCTGTAATTACTACTTTATCATTTTTTGATAAACTATCTAATTCTTCACTTGATGTTGATGGCTCTTTTCTAACAACTAACCCATCTGCACTAACATATCCAACTTGGTCTAGCTTTTTTACCTCAGTTTTGTTGTCAATTGTTTCTGCTTTGATATCTTCTTTCTTGGTCTCTTCTGTTTTTGTTTCTTCTTGTTTAGAATCTTCTTGTGAAGGTACTTCTTGTTGTTCTGTCTGCTGTGTTTCTTCTGTGATTGTTACTGCTTTTTTTAATGTGTTTTCTCTTATCCATCCAATTTCTTTTTCGCTTTCTATTCTGCACCAATCATTTATTGTTTCTATCACTTTTACTTTTCCACTTATTTTTGTTATTGGCTTTGAGCTTATTAATGGTATTAGTCTTATTTCTGTTTCTTGATTTAATGTATATTCATTTTCTGTTGTTGTAACTACATTTTCTGTTTGTGGTTCTATATCTTCTGCAACTGGTTCTACTGTTGGTTCAGTTTTTGCCTCAACATTTGTAGTTGTTGTTTCTACAGTATTAGCTTGTGGTTCTTCTACATTTACTGTATCTGTTATTTTTACACATTCTTTACTAACATATCCTTTTAATATTTCACCATTTACCTTAACTTTTATCTTGTACCAATCATCTTGTTCCTCAAGAATTTCCACCTCAGTATTTTCATCTAGTTGTTCTATAATTGTTGATTTTGAGTTTGCCTCTCTTCTTAATCTTACTGTTTCAGAATTTATCTTTCCTGTTGTCGCTTCTACTCTTACGCCTAGTAGCATTAGAGTTGTTATCGTTAGTATAAATATTGCTAATTCTTTAACCTTCATATTAACCTCTTTATATTTTATTTTCACGCTTAAAAGTATATACTTAAAATGAAAAAAAGTCAATTATTTTTGACTTTTTTCCCAAAAAACATGTCTTGTTCTTTTGCTTTTTCCATAATATTTACTATCTTTTTTTCATCTACTATTTGAAATTTTTCTTTGCTTATTATATGCCTCCTGTCTGTTTTATGAAAATGTAAAATTGGTAAGTTTAATTCCAAATCATTAATTACATTATCGATTTTTTTACTATATGACATTACAAACATTTTTTGCTTACACAAACAAGACAATATTATTGCATGAAATCTTGCGCATATCATATATTCCATTTGGCTATAGGTATTTAGAAATTTGTCTATATCTCCATCATATCTTACTTCTTCTACCTTTGGATTATTTAAAAATTCTTTCATTAGTTTTTCCATAATAATTTCATCTTGTTCATGCTTACAAAATGAGTATAAATAAACTTTATATCCTTTTTTCAAATAGTAATTAATGTTATTTATCAAAAACTTATGATATTCTTGTGCTATATGTTTTAAATCATGTCTAATATCTAAATTTATTACTGTTATTCCTATGCTATTTTCAATTTTCTCATTTTGTGGAATTTTATAATTAAATGCAAAATCTGGTGCATATCTTACATTATCTATGTCTTTAAATAAATTGTATGAATATTTGTCTCTAAAGCATATGTCTGAACATATTGAAAAATTTCTTTTAGATAATTCAAAATATTCTTTAGTTTGGTATGGTCCATAGTTACAACTTATATAACAAAATGGAATATTTTTATTTTTGCATCTATTGACAAAACCAAAAAATTTTTCTGACAAATTATAAACTTTTCCACCTTCCATAAAAATAGAACCACCTATATAAACATATGCATCAAATTCATCTTCATTCATTTTATATAATTCTTCGTCTGTGTCTTCTCCAATTAGTATTTTTAAATTCTTATATTTAATTAATCCCTCTAAGAATTCTTTTTCCTTTATCCTCATAAAAAAATCTATTTCTGGATATTTTTCTAATAACATCTTTATAAAAATATCATCACCAAGATTTTTTCTTGCATATGCCATTAAAAACACTTTTTTCATTTTATTCTCCTTGCAGTTCTTCTTTTAATTTATTCCATATCTTATTAGTTCTTGTATATTCATTGTAATGTTTTTCAACGTCTCTATCATACTTTTTCAACTCTTCAAGTAATATAGAGAAACAGTCATCATCAAATAAGTTGTTTAACCTTGGTAATATCTCTGCCAAATTTTTTTCAATATTATTTATTTCCTTTTTATAATTTTCTTTATCTTTTATATATAATAAAAGTGGTTTATATTTTATCCATCCAATAGATGCTTTCAAAAATCTATTTTTTATATTGTTTTCTTTTACATTTATTTTTCTTAAAGTCTGTGGATATACTCCATCCATTATTTGTGTATATTTTAAAAATCCATCATGAAAATGATATACTGGTACTCGTACTGTTTTTGAATTATCTAATAACGTTGAAAAAAACGTATCTTCGCCTCTTGCTGCTGGTGGATTATAAAATGCTGGAATTTTATCTTTATCATTTAAATTCAAACAAAGTGTAGACCCTGCTACCCATTTTCCAACTCCATCTGATTCTATTTCATATGCTCCATTTCCCATTGCTATTTCACGTTTTGCATATGTGACACCATTATTATTTTGCATTTTTTCTTTTATTGATTCCCATGATATTATGTCATTACTGATTACTTCTATAAACTCTTTTAAATCTTGTTCCGTAAATTTTTCATTAAAGTCTATGTATGGTATTGGTGATATGTATCCACAATGATATCCTATTGTAACATTTGCATTTTCTTTATCCATAGATTCTAAATGTTTTAATATATTATCTTGCTTAATCCATTCATTTTTGCCTTTTTCTTTTAATACTGCTAATGGATATTCATCATCATCCCAGAATAAAAGATAATTTATCTTGTTTTTTATTGCATAATACATTACAGTATTTCTACCTTTAGCATGTCCATGCCCTAAAAAGAATTCCATATCTTCAGTTTTTATACCTTTTTTCGTTGTTAATTCTTCTATCTCTTTTTCTATATCTTCTGGTGTAATATATACTATTTTTATTTTTTTATGAACTTCCGGTTTTATGTTGTAAAACTCTTCTCTCGGAGTTTGTTGATATGTTGTATCAAATAAAATAAAAACTGTTACATTTATTTTTTTTGAATATCTCTTAGTTTGCTCTACTATCTGCTCATAATAACTATTAATTACTTTACATACATTTGAACGTCCTGTTACAAATCCAATTCCAAAATTTATTTCTTTTTCCATATTATACCTTCCTATCTTAAACATTACTATTATATCATGATTCAGTATTTTTGTAAAGCATATTAGCTTTAAATTTTACATAATTAATTTTCTTTTTTATCTTGTTTCATTTAAAAAAGCGAGTCTAAGATTTTCTATCAAATGCAAATTTTAAGAAAATCTAAGACTCGCCATATTTATCTAGTACAGAAAGTTCTCCT
>OGYE01002128.1_pt1 | contig 12365 bp, 9 predicted proteins | sample 1576471 | NCBI WGS metagenome assembly OGYE01 (sample SAMEA3541532, study PRJEB24748) | human gut metagenome | biome: human gut; feature: human-associated habitat; material: faeces | place: China | collected 2012
CATCCAACTCATACTTCCAGACATGATTGACCAAATTACAGAATTCATTGATTGCCAATGCGCTGATAATGGCAAATAGGATGCCGAATGAGACAGCCCCTCCCACGATGCAGCCTATCAGTACTGCAACAAAAATAATTCCGGTTATGGCACGTTGTAAGAAATTGCTTTTCACGGTCGTTAGTCTTAAGTGATTCAAAAATCAAAGTAGAAGATCTGTTTTTTTTATCATTCTGAGTGACCATGAAGAACCCGGATATATCTGGATTATTACGGACTCTTTGTATCATTCAGAATGACAATGCTTATATAGTTGACAGATCTTTCTACAATGTTATGCTTCTTTTTTTTCTTTTTCCTTTTCCTCAGAATCTGAAGAATTCTTCTCTTCAAAATCTTCGGTTACTTCTACTGGTTTTGCTGTAGCTTCTAAAGCCATAATTTCTTCTGAACGTGAAGTCCAGGGGCGTTTGCCAAAAATGCGTTCCACATCTTCGGCGAAAATTACTTCTTTTTCAACCAACAGACGGGCCAGCTCGTTGTGACCATCTTTATGTTCGGATAATATTGCTTTTGCCCGATCATATTGTTCGTTGATCATTCTTTTCACTTCTTCGTCAATCAGTTCGGCTGTACGTTCACTGTAAGGCTTGCTGAAAGAGTATTCATCGTTGCTGTAATAACATAAGTTGGGTAACTTTTCACTCATTCCGGCATAAGCAATCATTCCATATGATTGTTTTGTCACACGTTCCAAATCGTTCATGGCACCGGTTGAAATATGTCCGGTGAACAGTTCTTCGGCTGCACGTCCCCCTAAAGTGGCACACATTTCATCCAGCATCTGCTCTTTGGTTGTGATCTGCCGTTCTTCGGGCAAATACCATGCGGCTCCCAATGCACGTCCACGGGGAACAATGGTTACCTTAATCAAAGGATTGGCATGTTCCAAAAACCAAGACAGCGTAGCGTGACCGGCTTCGTGTAAGGCAATAGTACGCTTTTCTTCGGCAGTCATGATTTTGGTTTTCTTTTCCAAACCACCGATAATACGGTCTACAGCATCTAGAAAATCTTGTTTCCCAACCGCATTCTTACCATGGCGGGCAGCGATCAGTGCTGCTTCATTACATACATTGGCAATATCTGCCCCACTGAATCCCGGAGTTTGACGGGCGAGCAAATCCAGATCAACACTTTCGTCCAGTTTTAAAGGCTTCAAATGTACTCCGAATACTTCTTTACGTTCGTTTAAGTCGGGTAAGTCAACATGAATCTGGCGGTCAAAACGACCGGCACGCAATAATGCCTTATCCAATATATCCGCGCGGTTGGTAGCGGCCAAAATGATCACACCGCTATTTGAACCAAAACCGTCCATTTCTGTCAATAATTGGTTTAATGTATTTTCGCGTTCATCATTTCCACCCATGCTTGGATTTTTGCCACGGGCACGTCCTACCGCGTCAATTTCATCAATGAAAATAATGCAAGGAGCTTTCTCTTTCGCCTGGCGGAACAAGTCACGTACACGGGATGCACCTACTCCGACAAACATTTCCACAAAGTCGGAACCTGAAAGCGAAAAGAAAGGTACATCCGCCTCACCGGCAACAGCTTTTGCCAGCAAAGTCTTACCGGTTCCCGGAGGGCCTACCAGTAAAGCGCCTTTAGGTATCTTACCTCCCAGCTCCGTGTATTTCTGAGGTTGTTTCAGAAACTCTACAATTTCCTCCACTTCTTGTTTAGCTTCCGCTTGTCCGGCTACATCTTTAAAAGTAATCCGGTTAGTTTTGTCTCCTTTTTCGTATACCTGAGCTTTGCTTTTACCTACGTTGAACGGATTGGCGCCTCCGGCCCCTGCTCCGCCGCTCATGCGGCGCATGGCAAACATCCATATACCGATCAACAGTAAAAACGGAGCGATATTCCAAAATAATGCACCGAAGTAGTCGCGTTTCTTTTCATAACTGATAGATCCGGTAAAATGACCTTCTTCCTGTGCCTTTTCCATGAATTTATCCAATGACTCCATGGAACCTATTTCTACGTTCAAGGCTGGATTACGACCTACTTTTTTATAGTCATTTTTAAATACATCTTTAACAAATTCCGGTTTAATGTACATTTCTACCGTATTGTCATCGTATGCAATTATTTTATTGGCATATCCCTTGTTTATCATATCTTTAAACTCGGTATATGTTATTTGTTTGTCAATTCCTCCTTCTTGATTGGAAAAGTAGAGGATGGCAAAACTCATGGCAATGATAACATACAGCCAACTCAAATTGAAGCGTGGCATGTTTATCTTTGGTTTATTATTGGTATTTTCACTCATTTTGATTCTGTATTGGATTAGTCTAGATCAGGAATTTGGGTTAGTTTGGCATCTGCCCATAAATGTTCCAGATTATAAAAATTTCTTGTTTCCGGCAAAAAGACATGTACCAGTACATCACTGTAGTCCATTGCAACCCATTCTGCGTTTCTCAGTCCGTCTATTCCCGTAGGTTTGTCATTTATTTCTTTATGTACATATTCCTTGACTGAGTCAACGATAGCTGTAACTTGACTTGGGGAATTACCTTGACAGATTACGAAATAGCTGCAAATGGTATCATTAATGGCGGTGAGGTCCGCTATTACAATGTTTTTACCTTTCTTTTCTTGAATGCCTTCTGTTATTTTTTTTACTAAAGTCTCTGCTTCGTTCATTATAATGTTATTAACAACTGATTATTCTAATATATGTATTTACAACAATGCACAAAGATACTTGGTTTTCTCATTCTAGCGAAAAAATGTGCATTAAATATATTCGGTTTTTGTTTTTTTTAGTTAGAGAATCTTTTTATTGTTATGTTAAGTCTAGAATGATGATACACGGTCAAGAAGGATAAGGAAGGCCGGAAAAGAAGGCAAATGGAGAAAAAAAGAATCTTGATTAGAAAAAAAAGCTTCAAAAATTTGTGGATTAAATAAAAAGCCGTATCTTTGCAGCGTCAAAATCAAAACGGGTGTTTTGATAGGAAAATTGGGATATGGTGTAATGGTAACACAACAGATTCTGGTCCTGTTTTTCCAGGTTCGAATCCTGGTATCCCAACAGACAAATCACTTGTCAAAGACAAAGATCTTCTAAAATTATAATTTTAGAAGATCTTTTTTTATTTTGTGTTGGTTATCTTAAGAATTAGTAGTGTTATATGAAAAAAGAGTCTAACGCATTTGCGTTAGACTCTTTTTTCATATAACTGTTTTTATTCGTTTTTCATTGATTGGTCGATCACCTCAATTTTTTTCAAGATCAATTCTAGGTCTGCTTTGAGTTTTTCCACTTTACGATTCATTTCCGTAACCAAACTGCTACCTTTTTTGGAAGAACTGGTCAAGAAGCCCAAGTTGTTCTCGTATGTTTGAATTTCATTCTTCATGTTTTCGTAAGCACGAACCAGTTTTTCGCGTTCACGATAAAGGTTGCCTTCCTTGCTGATGGTTGATTTAAAATTGCTTAATTTTTTCTGTGATGCGGAAAGATTCAGCTTGTCAAACAACTTGTCGATGACACCATGATATTGCTTGTACAGTTTATCTTTTTCTTTAAACGGTACATGACCGATGCCGTTCCATTCTTTCATTAATTCTCGAATGGCGTTTCCCGCATCCTCTTCCGGTGTTTCCTGTGCGTCAATTGCATTTAATTTTTCAATGATCGCCTTTTTCTGAACCATGTTTTCCTGTTCAACCGAGCGTTGTGAAGAAGTCGCCTTGTTCTTTTGCTCGAAGAAATAATCACATGCGGCAATGAATCGTTTCCATACGGCATCCGAATACTTTTTAGGTACAGGACCGATTGTTTTCCATTCCTTTTGTAATTTGCTTAGAATATCAGCAGTTGCTTTCCAGTCTGTGCTTTCTTTTAGTGCTTCTGCTTTTTCACATAATGCTTTCTTCTTTTCCAGATTGCCTGCCATACTTTCCTTGATGGATTTGAAGAACTCGGCTTTGCGTTTGAAAAACTCATCACAAGCGGCACGGAAACGTTCGAATATCTTCACGTTCATTTTTTGAGGTGCGTAACCAATTGTTTTCCATTTAGCTTGCAAAGCAATGATTTCCTGAGTTTTGTTTTCCCAGTCTTGGAAAGTAGTGAACGTATCGTATTCCATCGCTTCCACAATTTCACAGATTACGGTCTTTTCATCCAAATTACGTTGCTCTTTTTCTTTTAAGGCTTCGAAATGTTGCTGGTGACGACGGTTTACGGCTGTAGAGGCAGTTTTGAACCGGGTCCATATATCTTCGCGCAATTCTTTTGCAACAGGACCCGTATTCCGGAATTCCTGATGTAACTTTTGTAATTGGTGGAAAGCGGAAATCACATCTTCTTCATCAGCCAATTTCTCTGCGGCTTCACAGAGATGAGTTTTTATTTCAAGATTCTTTTTAAAATCATACTCACGGAATTCATTGTTCAGCTTTATCAAGTCATAGAACTTTTCTGCATAGTGCTGATAATTTTTCCATAGTTCATTTACCTTGGCAGCCGGCACCTGTTTTATATCGTTCCATTCCTGTTGCAGTTTCTTGAATTCATTGTATGCTTTGTTGGCATCTTCGGGAGATTCGGCAAGTTCTTTCAAGCGGTCGATAATGGCGAGCTTTTTCACCAGGTTATCTTCTTTTTCTTTATCTTGTTCTGCTTGTATGGCGCTTCTTTTCTCTTTGATAGAGCTCATGATATCTTTGAAACGGCTTTCAGCATCGTCCGGTTGGGGAATAAATGCCTCAGGAGCACCTCCGCCATCAATAAATGCCTTACGGGCGGCTTCTTGCTCAGCCTTGTGCAGCTTGTAGAAGTTCTGTTTCAATAAATCCAACTCTTGTTTGTCTGCATTGCAGGCGTCTTCGTTGATTTCTTTTAAACGTTCGATGACCTCTTCTTTCGTTTGTTTAGGTACATACGTAGCGTTATTTTCTTCTGCAGTAGCGGAAGATGATACCAAAGTTTCAGATGTCTGTTCCACTGGAACTTCGGTTAAAGGGCGGATAGTTTCATTCGAGTCCATCGTATAGATTTTTAAAGTAAGCGTTTTTGTTATAACAACAATTTACAAATTAAAAGAAATAAATTAGAACTTCATACTGTTTTTCCCGATTTTTTTAGGAAAATCCTTAAAAGTGGAGAAAATAGGAGAATCAAGGGGGATAAATGCACTGCAGATTACATAGATTCATACAGATTCTCTTTTATTGTGATTCTTTGCCGGTTTCTGTGTGAATCTGTTTTTCTCTGAATTTCAATCTATGTAATCTGTAGTGAAATGTGTCAGGATAGTAATACGGTGATGCCCATATAAAGCATCATACCTATAATGTCATTGGTGATGGATATGAACGGACCTGTAGCGATGGCCGGATCTATTTTTAGTTTTTCCAGTGTCATAGGAACCAGGGTCCCAAAGATGGAAGCGAACATGACTACTGCAAACAGGCTGAATGAAACCGAATAAGTCACGGTGGCACTTGCCCCGAAACGGATGAAATTATAGATATATACCAGCATAGAAATAATAGTAGCATTGATTACGGCCACTACAGATTCCTTTACTATTTGTTTCCAGGTGTTTTGGGCATCCAGCGAGCTGTTTGCCAGTCCTTGTACGATAAGTGCCGAGGACTGTGTTCCCACATTCCCCCCTGTTCCGCCGATAAGGGGGATGTAGAGGGCCATTTCGGGATGTGCGGCAAAAGTGCTGTCAAAGTTGCCCAGAATCATGGAGTTTCCTATTCCGCCTATCATGCCGATGAGCAGCCAGGGCAGACGGGCTGTAGTCTGGCGGAATACATTATCGTCTGTTTCCACGTCTTGTGACAAACCTGATGCCAGCTGGTAGTCGCGCTCAGCCTGTTCACGTACTTCGTCCATCACATCGTCTACCGTAATCCGTCCTACCAGGCGTCCGATACTGTCCACTACCGGAACGGCGACCAGGTCATATTTTTCAATGGTTTGTACCACTTCGTCTATAGGGGTATCTACATGGACGGATATCGGTTCTTTCCTCATCACGTGCTTCACTTTGGATACGGAAGGGCTGGTGATCATTTTCTTCAACGGGAACACACCGCGCAGCCGCTGGTCATCGTCTACTACATATACATAATAGATTTCGTCCATATCTTCCGCCTGGATGCGCATTTCCTTCAGACATTCGGGCATACTCCAGTTTTCGTTTACGATTACCATTTCGGTACCCATCAATCCACCGGCAGTGTCTTCGTCATATTTCAACAAATCGACAATGTCTCCGGCTTGTTCTATGTCTTCAATGTGTGAGAGGACTTCTTCTTGTTTGTCCTCGTCCATTTCACGGATAATGTCCACGGCATCATCCGAATCCATGTAGTCAACGAACCGTTTGGCGATTGTTTCAGAGGGAAGGATTTCCAGGAATTCCTTACGGGCGTCTTCGTCCATTTCGATAAGGACATCGGCGGCAGTCTCATTGTCCAGTAACAGGTATATGAACCGTGCTTCTTCCGCATCCAGTTCATTGCACAGCTCTGCTATGTCGGCAGGATGCAGTCCGGCAAGCAAGTCCTTCAGTTGCTCTGAGTCTTTTTGCTCGATCAGCTGCTCTACTTTTTCTAATTCCTCTTTATTCATCCTATTCTTCCGTTAATATAATAAATAGGTGTTATTCTTTCTTGTTTGTTCCTTTCCGGGCGATATCATTGCTATAGACAATATCCGTCTTGTTTTTCAGCGCCGCTTCCACCTGGTTGGTCAGTTCGATAAACTCTTGTACAGACAACTGTTCCGGGCGTTTGTTGAAAATGGGGTCTGTGCTCAATGGGTTCTCTTTGTCTAAAATGGAAGAAATAGAGTTTCTCAAAGTTTTACGCCGTTGGTTGAATGTTGTTTTTACAATGAGCTTGAACAATTTTTCATTGCATCCCAGTTCCGTCGTTTCATTGCGTGTCATACGGATGACCGCACTTTTCACCTTGGGAGGCGGATTGAATACATGTTCGTGTACGGTGAACAGGTATTCTACTTTGTACCAGGCTTGTATCAGGATACTGAGAATGCCGTATGTCTTGCTTCCGGGACCGGCGGCAATGCGTTCGGCCACTTCTTTTTGGATCATTCCGGTACAACAGGGTATCAGGTCTTTGTAATCCAGCATTTTAAAGAATATCTGGCTGGATATATTATAAGGATAGTTGCCGGTCAGGACAAAAGGTTTTCCGTCAAATAATTTTTCGAGGTTCAGTTTCAAGAAGTCGTCTTCAATGATATTATCTTCCAGGGCAGGGAAGTTCTCACGGAGATAGGCTACAGATTCATAGTCCAGTTCCACCACTTTTACCGGACGGTTTTTCTGCATAATAAACTGGGTTAGTACCCCCATCCCCGGTCCTACTTCCAGAATTGGCAAGTCAGGGCACACGTCTACCGTATCGGCTATATCTTTTGCAATACTGAGATCTTTCAAGAAGTGTTGTCCTAGAAATTTTTTTGGCTTTACTAATCCCATTCCGTTATTTTTCTATCGTTAATAAATAGGTTTATTTCGCTAAGATAGTATCTTTGCATCGTGCAAAGGTAAACATTCTAAATTAATATACACAGATTTTGGAACGAACTCGATTAAAAAAGATTATAAATAAAGGTTTGCAGATTGCATTTCCGTTATTTTTGGGGGCTGCGATACTGATATGGATGTATCACGGATTCAATTTTTCCCGGGTGTGGGAGGTCTTGGATGGAGGAATGAACTATGGGTGGATGTTAGTGTCATTAGTGTTTGGTGTGTTTAGTCATATTTTTCGTGGCTGGCGGTGGAAGCTTACGCTGGCTCCGTTGGGCGAGCATCCCAAAACATCCGATTGTGTATATGCCATCTTTGTGTCTTATGCCGCCAACTTGGTTGTTCCCCGTGTAGGTGAGATTTCCCGTTGCGGGGTGTTGGCTAAATATGATGGTACATCTTTTTCCAAATCGCTGGGTACGGTGGTTACGGAACGGCTGATTGATACGCTGTGTGTGTCGTTGATTACAGGGGTAACTCTTATAATGCAGGCAAGGGTATTCGATACTTTTTTTAAAGAAACCGGCACGGATACCACGGTTTTGGCACAGGTATTTACTTCGGGGCATTTCTATATCACTATCGTCTGTGTGCTGGCCGTATTGGTGCTGGCTTTTTTTCTGATCAGGAATGTGACGGTCTTTGCTAAGGTGAAAGGCATTCTCCATAATGTATGGGTCGGTGTACTGTCTTTGCGTCATGTAAAGCGGATGCCTCTGTTCATTCTTTATACCGTCGGTATCTGGACTTGCTATTTCCTGCAATTCTATGTTTCTTTCTTTTGTTTCGATTTTTCCGATAATTTGGGAGTGATGGCGGGACTGGTCATGTTTGCTGTAGGTAGCATTGCGGTAGTAGTTCCGACTCCTAATGGGGCGGGTCCGTGGCATTTTGCTGTCATAACGATGATGATGCTCTATGGAGTGGGAAAAGAAGATGCGGGAATTTTTGCCTTATTAGTGCATGGAATACAAACTTTTTTATTAATTTTGTTGGGTATATATGGATTAGCGGCTTTGCCGTTCACAAATAAAACTAAGAAGTTATGAGTACAATTCTCTCTCTCGCTCCGCAGAATGTGTGGAAGCATTTCTATTCATTGACTCAGGTTCCCCGCCCTTCGGGTTACTTGAAGAAAGTGCAAGAGTTCTTGCTGAACTTTGGAAAAAGTGTAGGCGTAGAGTCATTCCAGGACGAAGCCGGTAATATCATTTACCGCAAGCCTGCCACTCCGGGGATGGAAAACCGTAAGAAGGTGATTCTTCAGGCTCACATGGACATGGTTCCTCAGAAGAATAACGATACAGTGCATGATTTTGAAAATGATCCTATCGAGACTTACATTGACGGAGATTGGGTGAAAGCTAAAGGCACGACTTTGGGAGCCGATGATGGCATGGGTGTTGCCGCTATCATGGCTATCATGGAAGACAAGACGCTGAAACATGGTCCGTTGGAAGCACTGATTACTGCCGACGAAGAAACCGGTATGTTCGGTGCGTTCGGTTTGAAGCCGGGAACGGTAGACGGTGATATTCTGTTGAATCTGGATTCGGAAGAAGAAGGAGAATTGTATATCGGTTGTGCAGGCGGTGAAGACCTGACAGCAGTGTTGGAATATAAAGAAGTGGAAACAGATCCGGCTGACATTGCTTTGAAAGTTACCTTGAAAGGGCTGCGCGGTGGTCATTCAGGATTGGAAATAAATGAAGGACGTGCCAATGCCAACAAGCTGATGGCTCGTTTCATGAACCAGGTGATAACTTACGATGAGGCTTGCCTGGTGTCCTGGCAAGGTGGCAATATGCGTAATGCCATTCCTCGTGAATGTGAAGTGGTCATTACGGTTCCGGCTGAAGAAGAAGCGGACGTACTGGAATTTGTGCAGGAGTGCGAAGCATTGTGGAATGAAGAATATCATGTACACGAAACACCGATCAGCTTCAAGGCAGAACGGGTGGAATTGCCTGCGATGATGGTTCCCGATGAAATTAAAGATAATCTGGTGGATGCCATTTATGCTTGTCAGAATGGAGTGATGCGTATGATTCCTACTATCCCCGATACCGTGGAAACCTCTTCCAATCTGGCTATCGTTTCTATAGGTGGTGGCAAGGCGGAGATAAAAATCCTGGCCCGCAGTTCACGCGATTCAATGAAGGATTATCTGAATACTGCATTGGAAAGCTGTTTCTCTATGGCAGGTATGGAAGTAACCCGTTCAGGTGGTTATTCAGGCTGGGAACCCAATGTGGATTCTCCTATTCTGCACGCCATGAAGTTGTCTTATAAGCAACAATTCGGTGTAGAACCGGCAGTGAAAGTAATTCATGCAGGTTTGGAATGTGGTATTATCGGTGCTATCATTCCGGGGTTGGATATGATTTCATTTGGTCCGACATTGCGTTCGCCGCACTCACCGGATGAAAGAGCTTTGATTCCTACCGTACAGAAGTTCTATGACTTCCTGGTGGCTACATTAGCACAGACTCCGACGAAATAAGGATTCTTTTCCTATTTATATAATAGGTATCATATAGTAAAAAGGCATGGAAGATTATCTTCCGTGCCTTTTTGTCATATTTGCTGCCATTGAAATTATAATTCTGCCTTATAACAAATAAATTAATTGATGCAAATCAAGAAATATGCTATAAAACATAAATTTCTCTCTTTTTTAGATCAATGTATAAACAAAGGCCGTATTTTTGTGTTATAAAACATGTAATTAGGAGGATAACAAAATGAAAAAGTTAGAAAGATTGTTTAGAAAGATCGGCAATGCCGATGTACATGTTTGGGGATACTCAACACTTGGCATACTCCCCAAAGAGAAGATTTAAGTTTTTTAGTTTTCAGGTATTAGTAATATTAAAGGTTTAAAGATTATGGCAAAGAAAATGAGTTCTTTACCGACAGGCGGCAGAACGCTATGGAATCCGTATTAGACGAAACGGAATGGCGGTCTGCCCCTTTCACAATGATAAGAACCCCAGCATGAAACTTGACCGCCGCTTTCATTGCTTTGGCTGTCAGGCAGATGGAGACGCAGTTGACTTTGTTTCCCGACTGTTTGGCTTGCCGAGCAAAGAAGCCGCTATGAAGATAGCTGATGATTTTGGTATCAGCTATGACAGCAGACAGAAACCGTCAATCAGACCAAAGATACGAGAACCTACCCCGGAGCAGAAATATCAGCAGGAAGAAAATCATTGCTACAAGGTGCTGTCTGATTACTTCCATCTTCTGAGGAAGTGGGAAAAGCAATACGCACCACAACGGACGGATGAAGTGTGGCATCCGCTTTTTGTGGAAGCGTTGCAGAAGAAAAGCTATATCGAATACCTGCTGGATATTCTTCTCTATGACACTCCCGAAGAAAAGAAAGCTCTTGTAGCCGAACAGAGAAAAGAGGTGATGAAACTTGAACAGCGAATTGCAGGACACACAGCCGAGCATGACCGTGGAAGAAGTCAGAGGAAGTCTGGACTTGACCGATAACGGAGCGATCAAGAACAGCATACGAAACTGTCTGACCGTCTTTCAGAATGACCCTGTTCTGCAAGGTGCTGTCCGATATAACATTCTGACGGAGCGTATCGACATTGTGAAGCCGCTTTGGTGGAGCAAGCAGACAGCGACCTTGACCGACACGGACTTAAATTATCTCATGCTCTATCTGGAAGATAAATATAGTCTGACCAGCGAGAAGAAAATACAGAAAGCTCTTTCCATTATCGCTGACAGCAACAAATACCACCCCATTCGAGATTATCTGAACGGTCTGGAATGGGACGGAACAGAACGCATCCGCTATGCCTTGCCCCGATTTCTCGGAGCTGAGGAAAGCGAGTACACTTACCAGGCATTACGGCTGTTCATGTTGGGAGCAATCAGCAGAGTGTTCAAACCGGGCTGTAAGTTTGAAGTTATGCTCTGCCTTGTGGTCGGCCCCGAAGCGGATATTGAAATAGGAAAGGTCTTCGAATGCATGTCCGAAATAGATTTTCCCGTGCACGGTCGAAAAGTTCTGCCGCAGGGCCGATGCCGAAGCGTCGATATTCCGTCCGGTAAAGTTTTCCAACGTCCAGGTCGTATCGTACCCGTAGCGGCTGATCTTATCGTAATCGTACCCCAGTTCGCCGCCGATCCCGAAACGGCCGAAACGACGCTCGCCGTACGCCCCGATCCGGTTGAACGTCTGCCCGGCCGGAGTCTTGATCCCGTTGTCGTTCTTGCGATCGCTCCAACTGCCGTAATGGTTGACCAGTACGCCCCACTTGCCGTTGACGTTCTTCGTAGACGAAAAATAAGCGTCCACCACGCTCTGGAACGGAACGCCGACGCCGACTTTCAGGTACAACGGGCGATCCTGCCGGTAGTTGTCCAGACTGACCGACACCGGTTTAATCGGCGTCACTTCGAACCCGTAGCTGATCGGGTTCGGATGAACCTTGTAAGTCACCTCGGGACGCAGCGCCACCGTATCGTTCATATCGGGTTTAACATTCAGTTTCGATGCTTCGTTCACGGTCGGTTCGTAATCGCGCGTCACTTCCATCTGGCGGTTCAGATCCCCTTCTTCGGGCTTCTGCGCCCAGGCGGGACATGCGGCCACCGCCGCTGCGATCAGTATGATTGTTTTTTTCATCACTCTCTGTCGGTTACTTTAAAATCTATTTCAATGCGTCCATTTTCTGCTGCGCCTCGGCTACGACGCCGTCATTCTTGTCGGAATAGCCGTCCACGATACTTTTATAGGTG
>OGYE01002129.1_pt1 | contig 12363 bp, 11 predicted proteins | sample 1576471 | NCBI WGS metagenome assembly OGYE01 (sample SAMEA3541532, study PRJEB24748) | human gut metagenome | biome: human gut; feature: human-associated habitat; material: faeces | place: China | collected 2012
AACAAGCAGACAAGCATCGTCACTTGTCAACTAAAGAAGACTCCTTGTCTGCTTGTTTGCTTGTCGATGACAGCTCTTTTGTTGAAGAAATCTCCTTGTCTGCTTGTTTGCTCGTCACTTGTCTGCTCATCACTTGTCTGCTGAAAAATAAAACATTATGTGGTTCATCCTCTTTTTCATACTTCCATTTGCTGGTCTTGCATACGTGCTTTGGCACGTGTGGTGCGTGCTTCCGCTCACCTTTGCGTGGAAGTGCGCCGCTTTGGCGGCGTGCGTCTTGGCGTTCTCCACGCTGTTCCTCAACTTCTCCCACGCTATTGACACCATGCCGATGGGCTTGGCCAGGGCGTGTTATGAGACGGGAAACTCCGTTATTTTCATCCTGCTTTACGCCGTGCTGGTGTTCCTTTTGCTCGACATCGGGCGGCTGACGCATGTCGTACCTAAGGCGTGGCTTTACCACAACGGCGTCACGTCGGCCGTGTTGGCGGTGCTGTTGACCGGCGTTTTCACCTACGGATACTTCAACTACCTGGACAAGCGGCGGCATACGGTTGACCTGCCCACGGCAAAGGCTGTTGCGGGCGAGGTGAAGATGGTGCTTATGAGCGACCTGCACCTTGGCTACCACAACAACCGCAAGGAACTGGCGCGCTGGGTTGACAAGGTCAATGCCGAGCGTCCCGACATCGTACTGATAGCCGGCGACATCGTTGACGGCAGCTTGCGCCCGGTTGTTGAGGAAGACATGGCCGCCGAGCTGCGCCGCATCAAGGCTCCCGTTTACGCCACATTCGGCAACCACGAGTATTATGCCGGCATTGACGGGGCTGCTGATTTCTGCCGCGAAGCCGGCATAACCCTGCTGCGCGACAGTGTGGCCGAAGTGGGCGGAATGGCCATCGTGGGGCGCGACGACCGCTCGAACCGCCGGCGCAAGAGCCTCGGCGCACTGATGCGGGGCGTTGACAAGTCGAAGTATGTGGTCCTGCTCGACCACCAGCCATACCATCTCGAACAGGCCGAGCGCGCCGGCGTCGATTTCCAGTTCAGCGGACACACCCACCACGGCCAGCTTTGGCCTATTTCGTGGATAACCGACGCCGTGTATGAAGACGCCTACGGCCCTTGGCGGCGCGGGCTTACGCGCTATTACGTAAGCTCCGGCATCGGCATCTGGGGCGGTAAGTTCCGCGTCGGCACATGCTCTGAATATGTCGTGGCGACGGTCAGGCCGGCCCACGTAGAGTAATACTGGTTCTTGATTTTTTTATACCTGATTTTGCGATATGCGGTCTTTTGCTTTGCGAAAGGCCGCATATCGCATTGTGTTTTGCCGTCTTTTGCAACGTAAAAGACGGCCTTCCGCAACAGTGCTGACAGCCAGCGTGTTACAGGTTCGTAGCATTGTGGGCTGCAAGCGTCGCGCTTCCGCCCTTATATAATGTCCGTGTACATAATTCATCCGCGCCTGGCCGTAACGCCGGCTTAACCGTTTTGTCATGTTTTCGGCCAAGGTTTGTAGCATTTGTGGCTGTTGTTGAAAAAGCATTGTCAAGTCTTCATAACCTGCGGGAAATGTCTTTGCAACAAACGTTGTCTACCTTTGCGGCGTGAAAAAACGATGTTTTATGAAGAAAAGGAAAATGCGTGTAAGCATGATTGCAGGTATAGGTAAGTTAAGATTGTTTTTGGGCGCGGCGGCGATGATGTCGTTGGCGTTGACGCCGGCTGTGGCTGCCGGCGTGAATGATGTTGACGTTGACGTGAAAGGATGCGTCAAGGACCAGAAGTCGAAGGAGCCCCTCATCGGCGCGACGGTGCATGTCGTAGGCAGCGACATAGCCGCCGTGAGCGATGTTGACGGCAATTTCCAGTTGACAGGACTGTCTGACGGCATCTATGACATCGAGATAAAATATGTAGGTTACAAGACGGCTGTGAAGCGTCAGGTGAAAATCGAGGACAACAAGGTGATGACGCTCGACTTCGAAATGGTGGAGGACGACCACCAGTTGTCCGACGTCGTTGTTGTGGCGAAGGCCAACCGCGAGTCGGAGAACGTCACCATGCTCGAGCAGAAACGCTCGCTCGTCGCCGTGCAGACCATCGGCGCGCAGGAGCTTTCGCGCAAGGGCGTGAGCGACGCGCAAGCCGCTGTGACCAAAATCTCAGGCATATCAAAGCAGGAAGGCGTGAAAAACGTCTTCGTGCGCGGACTTGGCGACCGTTACAACATCACCACCCTGAACCGTTTCCCCATACCTTCGGAAGACCTGGAGTACAAGAACATCGCCCTCGACTTCTTCTCGACGGACATCATCCAGTCGATAGAGATCAACAAGGCGTTCTACAGCGACACCCCGGCCGACGCCGCAGGGGCTGACATCAACATAACATCCAAGGAGCTTACGGGCGACGGCAAGCTTAACGTAAGCGTGTCGGGAGGGGTGAACACGCAGACGGTCTCGTCTGACTTCATGCGCCTTGACGGTGTTGACGGCCTGGGCATAGCCGACAAGAAGCAGCCTGGGGCAAGCCTGAACGCCTTCAGCTTCAACAATTCGCTCGACCCTCACAAGCAGGACTTGATGATAAACCAGAGCTACGCGGTGTCGGGCGGCAAGAAGTTTGACATCGCCGGGCAGCCTTTCACGTTCTATCTCGTGGCCGCTCACAACAAGAACTACAGCCACTATGACGAGGAAGTGCGCAACTCCATCACGAGCGGCGCGTTGTCGCAAGACATGGACGGCGACATATCCCAGGTGGAGACGAGCCAGGTCGCGATGGCTAACATCGATTATCTGCTTGGCGGCAAGCACAAGCTCGACTACAACTTCATGCTCGTACACGCCACGAAAGAGTCGGTGGGCGACTATATCGGCATGGACGCCGACTATCAGTCGTCTGACACTTACGAGGGTTTCATGCGCCGCCAGCAGACCAATGACAACCTGCTCATAGTAAACCAGCTCGACACGAAATGGCAACTCGGCAAGATGTTCGACCTTAACGCCGGCGTGTCTTACAACATTATAAACGGCAACGAGCCTGACCGCCGCATCAACAACCTCGTCAAGACAGACGACGGATATGTGCCGATGAAGGGTACGGGCATACAGCAGCGTTACTTCTCGGAGCTTGACGGCAGTGACTTGAACCTGCGCGCGTCGCTCTCTTATAAGCTGAAAGACAAGTTCGAGCAGGCGTCCAACGTGCAAATCGGTTACATGGGGCGCATCGTCAACGATGATTTCGACGCTGTGGAATACGACATGTCTGTGGTAAGGCAAAGCCCCTTTGACATCGGCAACGTGCGTTTCGACGACTATTTCAACCAAGACAACTATGCCGGCGGCGTGTTCCTGCTCGACCGTCAGGACGACAAGTACACCGTGGAGAAGAACATCCACTCGGCATACGCTGAGGCTACGTATCAGTTTACGTCAAAGTTCATCGCCAATCTCGGCCTTAAATACGACGACGTCAACCTGAAAGTTGACTACAACGTGAACAAGGGCGGCAGCAAGGGAAGCCAGGAGATAGACAAGTCTTACTTCCTGCCAAGCCTCAACCTGCGTTACAACTTCAATGACAAGCACGCGCTCCGCTTCGCCGCAAGCAAGACTTACACCCTGCCGCAGTCGAAGGAAATATCGCCGTTCCGTTATGTCAGCGTCAGCTTCAACAGCCAAGGTAATCCCGACCTGAAGCCGTCTGACAACTACAACTTCGACCTGAAGTGGGACTGGTACATGTCTCCCTCCGAGCTGTTCTCAATCACCGGCTTCTACAAATACATCAAACGGCCAATCTCGAGGATTGAAATCGCCAGTGCCGGAGGCTTCCTTTCATACGAAAACATAGCAGACCACGCAACCGCGGCTGGAGTCGAGGTTGAGCTGAAAAAGCACATCTTCTCGCGTCAGTTGAAGAATGAAGGGCTCAGCCGGTTGAGCTTCGGCGTGAACGGAGCTTACACTTACACATGCGCAAAAGTGCCTTTGGCCACCGACCCGACTGGCTCTCAGCTTGAAGGGGCTGCTCCTTGGATTGTCAACGCCGACCTTAACTACCTGTACAGGACGGGCGGCAACTCGTTCACTGCGGCCTTGGTGTTCAACTATTTCAGCGACCGCATCTACACAATCGGTACCGAAGGCTATCAGGACATCGTGGAGAACGGCATTCCTACGCTCGATTTCGTGGCTTCGGCACAGCTTGGCAAGCACTTCTCTCTTAACCTGAAAGCGCGCAATTTGCTTGATTCCGCTCACCAGTTGACACGCGAAGGCAACGCCGACAACAAGGAAGTTGTTCTCAGCAAATACAAGAAAGGCTTGGACTTCAGCCTTGGGCTGTCTTACAATCTTTGACGAAGGCCATTCAAGACATCAATGACATATAAACAATTCATAAACTAATTATTTAGCAACATGAGAAAGTTTTTTATGAGTGCGCTGGCGATGTTCGCCATGATGGGCGCAATGAGTTTGACATCTTGCAGCGATGATGACGACAACAACGGCGGAGGCGACGTAGAGCCGGGCACTTCCGTTGAGCTTGGCGGTATCGTAGAGGGCACCATGACCCTTGACGCAAGCAAGGAATACCATCTTACAGGTACGCTGGTTGTGCCCGACGGTGCTACTCTTGAGATACCTGCCGGCACGACAATCAAGGCCGCTCAGGGCTTTGACAAGTACATCCTCGTGGCTCAGGGAGGAAAAATCAACGCACGCGGAACGGCAAGCAACCCTATTGTTTTCACAGCAGACGCTGACGACGCGACATCAGGTTATTGGGGCGGACTCATCATCAACGGCAAGGCTCCGCTGTCAGGAGCAAGCGCGGGGACGGTTGGCGCGACCGAGATTGACAACAACCAGCCTTACGGCGGAACAGACGCAAGCGACAATAGCGGCGTAATTGAGTATGTGAAACTTCTTTACACAGGAGCGCGCTCATCAGCCGACATCGAGCATAACGGCTTGACCCTGAACGGTGTAGGCAACGGGACAACCATCAACAACGTGTACATCGCCGAGGGTGCAGACGACGCAATAGAGTTCTTCGGGGGGTCTGTAAACGTTACTAACCTGCTCGCCGTGAACTGCGATGATGACTGCTTTGACTTCACCCAGGGGTATTGCGGAACGTTGAGCAACTGTTATGGCATCTGGGAAGCCGGTTTCACAAGCACCGAGGAAGACCCGCGCGGCGTTGAGGCTGACGGCAACCTCGATGGCAACGGCCCCGACCACGCTCCCCAAGCCAACTTCACCATCAAGAACATGACCATCGTAAACAACTCTTCCACCCAGTCAATGCAGGACGCTATCAAGGTTCGCCGCGGCGCGACAGCCCACATAACAGGTGCCGCCGTGTATGGAACAGGCAACTTTGAAAATATTGTTGACGTGACCGACGGCAAGGGCGGAGCCGGCAGTGCTACTGAGATAAGCGTAAGCAACAATGCTTTCGACATAGCAGAAGCTACCGTAAACGATGGTGGAACAAGCTATCCCGGCGTGAAGGTTGAGGCCGGCAACGGCGGTGCTGACGTTTCTGCATTGAGCTGGACGGGATACAGCTTCCCCGAACTGACAACTACTACGGTTGCTGAGGCTGGCGACCTGCCGCTTGAAATCACCTCGCCGATAGCCTTGGAGGCTGGGAAAGAATACTTCATCAACGGCTCTGTACACGTGAAGGACGGCGGCGTGCTGGTTATCCCGGCTGGCATGACAATCAAGGCAAGGCAGGGCTTCGCCAATTTCATCCTCGTTGAGCGCGGCGGCAAGATCTACGCTGAGGGCAGCGAGAACGCTCCCATCACATTCACCGCTGACGCTGCTGACGCCAAAGCGGGTTATTGGGGCGGCATCATCATTAACGGAAAGGCTGTCATCTCAGGTCCTGCAGGAAGCGTGAACGAAGGCGCGACCGAAATAGACAACAACGTCATGTACGGCGGCGACGACAATTCAGACAACTCAGGCGTGCTGACATACGTCCGCATCCTTTACTCTGGCGCACGCTCAAGTGCCGATATCGAACACAACGGACTTACGCTGAACGGCGTGGGCAACGGAACAAGGATTGAGAACATCTACATCGCCGAGGGTGCTGATGACGCAATAGAGTTCTTCGGTGGTTCTGTAAACGTTACTAACCTGCTTGCCGTGAACTGCGACGATGACTGCTTTGACTTCACCCAGGGCTATTGCGGAACGCTGAGCAACTGCTACGGACGCTGGGAAGCCGGCTTCACAAGCACCGAGGAAGACCCGCGCGGCGTTGAGGCTGACGGCAACCTCGACGGCAACGGCCACGACCACACTCCCCAGGCCAACTTCACAATCAAGAACATGACCATCGAGAACCTGTCTGCCACTCAGGCAATGCAAGACGCCATCAAGGTGCGCCGCCTCGCAAAGGCCAACATCGAGAACGCCCTCGTCAAGGGTTCAGGCCTCATCGAGCAGCTTGTTGACCTTACCGACAGCAAGGACAACGCTGACGCCGGCACCGTGGTGAACGTGACAAGCGAAGCTACAAACGTAGAGGAGCAGACCAACAGCGGCAACCCTGCCGGCTCGACAGGCAACATCGCTGCCGGAAACGCAGGTTGTGCTACCGACATCTTCGGATGGACAGGATACATTTTTTAAGCAGACGAGCAGTCAGTGACGAGCAGACAAGCCTTTTTTAGAGAGCAGACGAGCTGTCAGTGACGAGCAGACAAGCCTTTTCTTTTGAGCAGACAAGCAGTCAGTGACGAGCAGACAAGCTTTTTCTTTTGAGCAGACAAGCAGTCAGTGACAAGCGGACAAGCCTTTTCTTTTAAGCAGACGAGCGGTCAGTGACGAGCAAACAAGCGTAAAAGTAATGTTTGCATAACTGCTTGAAAGGCATCTGTACTTTGACAAAAACAAAAGGGGATTTGCTACGTGGAATTTTCTTTCACATGGCAAATCCCCTTTCTTTTTTGCGTATTACAATTCGTCAGCTTGTTACTTGTAACTTGTCAGCTTGTAACTTGTAACTCGTCTGCTTGTCACTGACCGCTCGTCTGCTCAAAAGAAAAGGCTTGTTTGCTTGTCACTGACTGCTTGTCTACTCGTTTTCCAAGTACCACTTTGAGTACTCTACGTAGTGCTTGGCGAAGCTTTCGGCCTGGCCGGGGCTGGTCTTTTTCAGGAATTTCGCCGGCACTCCGCCCCATATCTCGTGCGCTCCTACCTTTGTGCCCTGCAGCACCAACGCGCCGGCGGCCACTATCGCGCCCTCGCCTATGTCGGCGTTGTCAAGCACGGTTGCGCCCATGCCGATGAGCGCGCCGCGGCGGATGGTGCATGCGTGTACCGTGGCGTTGTGGCCGATGGTCACGTCGTCTTCAATCTCCACTGGGCCTGTGGTGTTGGTTACGTGTATGCACGCCCCGTCTTGCACGTTCACACGGTTGCCCATGTTGATGTGGGCTACGTCGCCGCGCACCACGGCGTTGAACCACACCGAGCATTCGTCGCCCATCTTGACTTCGCCCACGATTGTGGCGTTCTCGCTGAAATAGCAGTCCTTGCCCCATTCCGGCGCAAGTCCGCACACTGTCTTTATCAATGCCATAAAGTTGTTCTTTTATTGTTGATTGCGTCTGCAAAGTTAGCGATTTATTGCGAACGGCGCACAGCTCGGCGCGGAATGTTGCCGCAATATGCGGCAAACGGCTTCGCGAAAGGCCATGAATTGCAATGCAAAAGACCGTGTTTTGCCGTGCCATATGCGGCCTTTCGCATTTGTAAGCGCGGCATGCTGTTTTGCTTACGGTCGCATGGCGTGGCGGCATTGCTGGTTATGGATGCCAACATTCAATGCCTTTGCTGCTTACGGTTTTCATCCGTAGTGGCGTATGTCTTGGCCGACGGCCTTGTTTCCTGCTTTTCAGAATATTTATGACGGCGTTCGTTGCGTTGTCGGCCAATCGTTGTATATTTGCAGCATGTATGTGGTTCGTAACAGGTTCTGCGTAAAGGCGGCTGCGCTGGCGGCGTGCCTTTTCGTGTGTGTTGACGCTTCGGCGCAGGAGGTTCTTGGCGGTTCGCTGCCCGACGGGCGGCTGGGCGGTTCGGCACGGTGGGCGCAAGGCGCGCCCGTCCCCGGGTACATGCGTGACTCGCTGACGTTCGCCATGCGCCTGAAGGGCATCGTGCCTGAATGGAAATGCCTTCCCGCACGGGGCAGGGCGGACAGTGTCACCGCGCCGATGCCAGACTACCGCGCCGTAAGCGGCATAGCCCCGGCGGCGGGCGGTACGCCTTTCGGCCGTAACCCTTACGCCTTCGACTACCGCACGGGTGGCGTTGTGGCGTCATGGCGCGGCGGCCACATGAAATTTTGACACCGTTTTTTTCGATATTCTTCAAAATGGTGTATGTTTTCTTCGATATTTCTCAAAATGGTGCCGTTTTTTTCGATATTTTAAATTTTGGCACCGTTTCCTTCGATATTTTAAATTTTGGCACCCTCTCAGTCGATAATCGCTCATCTGATTCGATAATTGCACATCTGTTTAGATAATCGCTTATCTGATTCGATAATTGCGGATTCCATTTTGATCACCAAAACATAATTTATCCTATTCAGCATCCATTGTGTATTAATGCTCTGATACTGCTTTGTGCATATACCAAGAGCATCCGCAACATCATCCTGAGACAGTGCATTCTCTTTTCGTATCTTTCTCAGACGTTTACCCATATTCTTTTGATATTCCTGGTCTTTATCGTTATCGTTCGACATATTACTCCTTCCATTTCATCCATAATAGAATACTATTTTCTTCTATAAATCAGAACCGAGTAATATGTGGAAGATTTTGGACATATTAGCGTGATTTTTTCCAAATAAAACCAGACACCCAACACATATCAGTATTTTTTTATTATTTGTACCAAGGACAGATTATGGGGATATTTTCCTATATTCTGTACCTGTTCTGTATGTTATTACTACCATTCAACGGATAAGGGAAATGAAAACCATTGATGATTATATTCTCTGAATAAATGAGTTCCGATGTGCCAAAGTCCGCACCATTCATCCTGTGACCTTCTTGCTGATCTTTTCGACTGGTATAACACCATTAAATAAACTATCTCTCCTCCATAAACCACATATTGTTGTCCTCATAGAAAAGATGGCTCTCTTTTCCGTCAACAATACAGGTATAACGTATTCCGGCTCCGCCTGCTTTCAGGCTTGCCGCTCTTCTTACATCTGTTACTTTCTGAATCTCATATACATGACCATCCTTCCAGATAAAGCTCCTTGGTAGAAGCCTTCCGTCATTTGTAAATTCAGCCATGACATTTACATATACCTTGCTGCTTTCCATAATAGTTCAATCCCTCCTGTCTATCCAAAGTACCCATGCGGATGTACCGTATGATCAGACTTTGCATCACATGCTGACAGTATTCTGTCACGGTACATAAGCCCTCTCTGGACACTGTAAAATCCAAATCTTTTGCGGATAATATCAACCGTCTCATCCATTTTCATCTGTTTTTCTCTTGCCTGAGGATCCATGAACATGTCCAGCTGCTCCCAGAAATAATCTGTCACAAGATCCGTTCCACGTATTCCTATGCTCCGCAGTGGCTTTTGAAAGAACTCTGGCCGGCTGCTTTTCAGTTCCTTATCATCTGCCGGCAGTCTGTAGTTGTCTTTGTATAGCCTGTATCCAGCCTCTGCAATCTCTTTGGTGATATTGCTCGCATTCTGTAACTTTACCTGTTTTGAAAAATGAAACAGTTCTTTGTCACGGACACTGATCTCAACAGTCCGGCACCGGAAACCATTCTCCCGGAGTCTTGCCGCTACACTTTCTGCCAGAATGTATAACACAATCTTGACATCTTCATCTGTTTCCATATCCCTGGGCGTTGTTATACTGTTGCCTACGGACTTGACCGGAGCTGATGTGTTTTCCAGCTTTACCGGAGATTCATCATATCCATTAGCAAAAGCCCACAGAATACTTCCCATCTTGCCAAGTTTTCTGACCAGCAGGGTTTCATCAGATTTTGCCAGATCTCCGATAGTCCGGATTCCCATGCTATATAACTTTTTATTCGTTGCATTTCCCACATATAACAGATCAGAAACTGGAAGACACCAGGCTTTTCTCTGAAATTCATCCTCATACATAGTAGTAATGGCATCCGGTTTCTTGTAATCCGAACCAAGTTTTGCAAAAATCTTGTTAAACGACACACCCACGCTCACCGTAATGCCAAGTTCTTTTTTCATCCTGCTGCTTATTTCCTGTGCAATGTGAAATCCGTCTCCCTTGAGAGTTGCGCTGTCTGTCACGTCCAGCCATGACTCATCAATTCCGTATGGTTCCCTCTTATCTGTATAGTCAGCATAAATTTCCTGTGCCATTCTGGAAAATCTGAGATAAAGGTCCATCCTGGGGGGAAGAAATGTTATGTCCGGGCATACCTGTTTTGCCTGCCATAATGCCATTCCGGTTTTTACACCATATCTCTTGGCTGTATAATCAGCGGTCAGCACAATTCCATGTCTCGCCTCAGGATCACCTCCTACTGCTACAGGCTTTCCCCGAAGTTCCGGATGATGCAGAAGCTCTACGGATGCATAAAAACAGTTACAATCACTATGCAGTATTGTCCGGTTCACTGAATCACCTTCTTTCCTGCTGCCGGATGATATGCCATCCGTCTACATGGCATAATATAATACTTTTTATATTGCTATTCAATGGTAATTCTTTGCATATTATCAATGTTATTGATATTTCTATTGCTTTTTAGGGATTCCTGTGCTAAAGTTGATATATCCCGCATAGGGAGATCATACCTGATATGATTACTTAGAAAGGCATAATACTATGAAAGATTTAGGAAAGACCATTGCTAAATACAGAAAAGAACACAAGCTGAACCAGAGCCAGCTTGCAAAAGAACTGGAAAACTATGATATCTATGTAAAGCAGAATTCAATCAGTGCCTGGGAACTTGGCACAGCAACACCAAATGCCAGACAGTTTCTTGCCTTATGTGAAATACTCGAAATTTATGATATCTATACGGATTTTATCGGTCAGAGTCCTCTTAATCCATTCCGGAACCTGAATGAAAATGGAATGAACAAGGTGCTTGAATATATCAGCGATCTGGAAAGTACCGGCAACTATAAACCGGCAGAGATCATTCCTATCCATGTGATCAGGGAAAGAAAAGTATTTTACAATACCGTTTCCGCTGGTACCGGCTCTTTTCTTGATGGTGACGAATATGAGATATTCTCCTCTCCTGACATTCCGGAGGCTGCCACATTTGGCGTATATGTAGATGGTGACAGTATGGAACCTAAATACCATAATAAGGATCTCATCTGGATTGAACAGACAGCATGCCTTGATAATGGCGAAATAGGTATCTTCTATCTTGATGGAAACGCATATGTGAAGAAATTTCAGAATAACAGACTCGGAACCTACCTCATATCACTGAATAAAAAATATGATCCAATCCCGGTTACAGAGAACAGTTCCTTCAAAATATTCGGCCGTGTTCTTTCATAAGTCCTTTTTTTGGGACACTTAAAACTGTAGGATTATTATAGCGGAACAGACCTGAATAATTCTGAATTTGGAGGTGCATATATATGAATACTGATATGGATATAGACATAAACACTGTGACAGACACAATTACTTGCAGACTTGTTGAAGCAAGGGCAGATCTTGGCATTACCCAGAAAGAACTTGCATCAGCAACCGGCATCAGCCTGAAAACTATTGCCAATATCGAGTCAAAACAGCATATTCCTTCTCTGCTATACGCCATGAGAATTGCAGATTTTTTTCACAAACCGGTAACAAGCCTGTTCTGCTATCATCCTGGTGTTCAGCAGACTCCCTCTAAAGGAGATGATCTGAATGAATAATAAAAAAATGTTAGATTTCCAGACAATCGCTGTTGATTTTGATGGCACTCTCTGCTACAGCAAATGGCCGGAGCTCGGTCAGCCCAACCAGCACTGATCGAATATCTTCAGGAATGGAAACTCAATGGCAACAACATCATTCTCTGGACCTGCCGCGTCGGCGAAGCTCTGTCGAATAATGCCGGGAACAAGACCTCGAATTTGATGCCGTCAATGACAACCTTCCGGAAATCATCGAATTCTACGGACACAACAGCCGCAAGATATCCTGCGACTACTATATTGATGACCGGATGCTGCTTCCGGAAAATGCGAAGGCATAGGACCTGTGATGGGTGCTATGCCTTTTATATTTGATTTTCAAAGCTTCGGGAATGCGTA